>Ga0255133_1000106_pt1 | contig 22058 bp, 12 predicted proteins | sample Law_Law_RepB_8d_FD_188553 | JGI IMG/M metagenome (GOLD analysis project Ga0255133, IMG submission 188553) | Freshwater microbial communities from St. Lawrence River, New York, United States - Law_Law_RepB_8d | ecosystem: Environmental > Aquatic > Freshwater > River | place: USA: New York... | reverse complement strand
AAAGAAGCGGGGCTCGTCCGTTTTTATTCCTTTCATTTTTATTTTGTTCCCTCCTTGCTACCTTGGACTTATTCCTAGGAGGGCCGCGCAATGCATGGACTGGTTTTTGGATTCCTGCTGTTGGTAGCTGGCAAGGACATACCTTTCAGTAAACCCAATATTCTCCTTCTCTGCGTGGATGACCTTAAACCGGTCCTTGGCTGTTACGGCGATAAGGTGGTTAAAACGCCGCATATCGATCGGCTGGCTTCCCGGGCTTTTCGTTTTGATGCCGCTTATTGCAACCAGGCGGTTTGCTCTCCCTCCCGCAACGCTTTACTCACCGGTATGCGGCCCCAGACCCTAGGGATCTATGATCTTGGAACCAACTTTAGGGTTGGTAACCCTGGCGCGGTCACATTGCCCCAACTGTTCAAGAATTACGGCTATTCCTCGCAGGGGATGGGCAAGATTTTTCATGTGGGCCACGGCAACACCAATGATGAAACCTCCTGGAGTGTCCCGTATTTTCGCGGCAAGGTGGTAGATTACGCCCTACCCGAAAATAAGCGGGATCTGTCGCGGGAGGAGGCGATGTTTGACAACAAAAATCCCGCCAACCTGCCTCGCGGAGCCGCCATGGAAAATGCGGATGTACCGGACGAAACCTATTCCGATGGAAAAGTGGCCGCCGAGGCGATCCATCGTATTGAAGCCGCTGGAAAAAATGCGGGTCAGCCAGTCTTTTTGGCAGTGGGATTCCTGAAGCCACATTTGCCTTTTTGTGCCCCGCGAAAATATTGGGACCTTTACCAAGCCGACCAATTTCAGTTGGCTTCCTTCCGCAAGGCCCCAGAAGGAGCCCCCGCGTACGCTCCCACTAACTTCGGTGAACTGAGAAACTACAAGGATGTTCCAAACAAAGGGGATATACCTGATGACCTGCAACGCAAGCTGATCCACGGGTACCATGCCGCGACGAGTTACATGGATGCCCAGGTTGGCAAAGTGCTAGAAGCCTTGGACGCATCTCCATTGAAGGACAACACGATCATCGTACTCTGGGGCGACCATGGGTGGCATTTGGGCGACCATGGCATGTGGAGCAAACACACCAACTACGAGCAGGCCACCCGTATCCCGCTGTTAGTAAGAACTCCCGGGCAAGCCGTGGGCGGTTCAACGGCGGCACTCGTGGAAACCGTGGATATTTACCCAACACTGTGTGAACTGGCGGGTTTGAAAAGCCCAGAAAAACTGGACGGGATTTCATTTGCTCCGCTTCTCACCGGCAAAAGCTTCCAGGGTCAACGGGACCATGTCACGCATGTATTCCCGCGTGGAAACCGGCTTGGGCGGGCGGTTCGCACAGCCAACCACCGTTTAGTGGAATGGAAAACCATCGGCGCCCCTGCCGAATCGGCTGAAGTGGAACTGTACGACTACGCCGCCGATCCCCTCGAACGGAAAAATCTGGCCAAGGAGCAACCAGAAGCAGTTGTTCGGTTGCGAGGCCTGCTGGCCCGCCAGCCCGAGGCCAAGCCCCAAGTGAAAGGCAATCCACAGCAGGGCACCGACCGAGCCACGCTTTTCACCCGGCGTGATCTGAACAAAGATGGAAAGCTGACGCGTGAGGAGTTTCTCGCTAACCAGCCCGATCCGGACCAGGCACGCGAACGGTTCAGGCGTTTTGACGCCAACGGGGATGGTGTTTTGAGCCGGGATGAATTTATCCAGCAGGGCAGAGTCCCTCCCGCCAAGTGAGCCGATCATGTCCGAACCCGTGCTGTTGCCGCCGTTTCTTCCCGACCTGATTGATGCAAGCGACTCGGGATTTCCGGTTCGCATCACAGGGCGGTGCAAACGAAAACTGTTTTGGCATATTGCAAAAATGGATCCTTATTTCGGGCCGGCCCTACGCATCACAAAACCCGGGGACGCCGCCTGCCCCACCGTTGTCCATTGTGATGATGCAGAAATTGCGCCTGACACCCATCAGGTGTCCACATTCGGCAGGGTGAAGGTGGGGGTTCCCCAAGATCAGGTGGAACTCCTGCAGGGATGGGTGCTGGATATCCGCACGTTCCCCCCGGGCAGGCCCACACTTCTGATGGTGCCCGCCCGGCAAACCGATTTCGATTTTCCAGCCCGCCTGAAACTGGACTTGGAGAAAGTGAGCCGGGTTCAGCCCGAACTTTTCCACATTCCCGGGACTTTTGGCAGATGGATCGCCAGCGTCCTCCGGTTCACATGCCAGATGGGCTCGGGAATGGCTCCGGACGGCTGGATTGACCGGGTTTTTGGAACCCTAGATCCGGATGGGCAGGCGGAAGCCCTGGAAACCCTGGCGATGCGTTTGTGGCATTTCCATGTGGAACCCGTGTTGGTGTTGGATTCTGACCGTGGATTATTGGCCGCCTACAGTTCCTCCACGGATGCGGTGATGCTCCTGGCAGTGGATCCAAGCCGGGCTGCAGAATGTCTCAACCATGGAAAACCGTTGGCCCGGGGGCAAAGGTTTTTGGCCATTTTTGGTTTCAACAGCACTGAAAATCCATCCGGCGACCTGGTGCCGGGGCCTTTATCCATCTGCGAGTTCAACGAGGCCTGGCCGGTATTGGTGGACTGGCTTGTTTCCGACCAGGAGGGATTAGACAGAGCTAAAGCTGGGATATCAAAATATTTCTGGGAACGGTGCAAGGCACTGGGGCAACAGCGGCTGGAAGCGGGGTATCCCCCCAGGGACGCCCGCCCGTGGTATTCTCGCATCAGCACCCGAAACCAACGCGAAGGCGGGTGGAACCGAGTACCTGGTGGCTACTGGCATTGACCGGTCTGCCGGGTTGGTGCTCGCCGACCCGGCGTGATTAAATAGGGTTTTAACCGAGGAAAACCGGGGAACCGATGGAAATCACATTCGCGCCGCGCGGAGGCAAAAAAGAGCTGGAAGAAGGGTTTCAACTGGCCCCCAAGTTCGATGAGAACGGCTTGATGCCGGCGGTGACGGTGGATCACAAGACCGGCGATGTGCTGATGGTCGCCTTCATGAACGAGCAAGCCCTGAAGGAGACCATACGGCTCGGCGAGGCAGTTTACTGGAGCCGCAGCCGCAAAGAACTTTGGCACAAGGGTGCGACCAGCGGCCTGACCCAGAAGGTGGTGGAACTGCGCATCGACTGCGACCAGGATGCGGTGGTGTTGCGGGTGGAAGTGGGGGGCTTGGGAGGCTCCTGCCATGTCGGTTACAAGTCGTGCTTTTACCGCTCAATTCCCGTGGGTGAACAGGCCGGCCAGCCGATGGCGCTAAACGAGCAGGAAAAAGTTTTCGACCCCGAGCAGGTCTACGGGAAAAAATCCTGATCAGGCCAGTAGATCCTGCAGAAGGTGGCCGTGCACATCGGTGAGCCGGCGGTCCGCACCGTTATGGCGGACGGTGAGCGCGGTGTGGTCGATCCCCAACTGATGAAGCACCGTGGCGTGCACATCGTACACCGGGGTGCCCTTGCGGTCGGCGGGCTTGAAGCCGAATTCATCTGAAGGGCCAATGGTCACCCCACCCTTGATGCCACCACCAGCCATCCAGTTGGTGAAGCAATGGGGGTTATGATCGCGTCCCTTGCCACCCTGTGAACTGGGCATGCGGCCGAATTCGGTGGTCCACAGCACTAGGGTGTCATCGAGCAGGCCGGTGCGCTCAAGGTCCTGCAGGAACGCGGAAATGCCGTGGGCCATACCGGTGGCAAGGGGACCGTGGTCGCGGATGATATCTTCGTGGCTGTCCCAGTTGCGACGGGGGAAGCCGTTGTCGCACCCGGACCAGATCTGAACAAACCGGACGCCACGCTCGAGAAGGCGGCGGGCCACAAGGCATTTTCGGCCCATGGCATCGATTTCCTCAAGGTTGTTGATCTCCTTATCAAATGTGGTTTTGCCGTGGTCGAGACCGTAGAGCCTAAGCACTTCCATCGTTTCACGGCGCCAATCCAGCGCCTCGGGGGCCGTGGCCTGCAAACTTGCGGCCAGTTCATAGGCACGCAGGCGGGCTTCCAACCGGCTGTCGCCGTTTCGTGACGCGGCATGTTTGCGGTCGAGTTGAAGCAGCAGGTCGCGGTTGGCTTTCTCGTTGCCGGGCTTGAAGCCGGCGGCGGGATCGGGGAACAAGTTGTCGAGCGGTTGTTCCTGGTGTAGCCGCAGCACCACGCCCTGGTGGTTGGCGGGCAGGAAGGCGCTGTCCCAGTTCTTGGGCCCGTTACTGGGGTAGCCGCGGTGGTCGGGCAGCACCACGAAGGTGGGCAGATTATCGTTCAGGCTACCCAGCCCGTAGCTGACCCAGGCCCCCATGCCCGGGAAACCGGGATTCTGGAAGCCAGTGGCCTGCAGGTAGGTGGCCTGGCTGTGCACGCCGGTCTTGCCGGTCATGTTGTGGATGAAGGCCATCTTGTCGACCACCCGGCCGAGAGACGCGACCGGCTCGGACAACAGTTTTCCGCTGGCGCCGTAGGGCCTGAATTTCCATACCGGCTTGAGCCAGGGACCCAGGCCATCCTGGAAGGTTTCGACTTTCTCGCCGAAATCCGAGGGTTGACCGTGACGCTTTTCCAACTCGGGCTTATAGTCGAACAGGTCGATGTGGCTGGCGGCCCCGGCCATAAAAAACTGCACCACACGCTTGGCCTTCGGCTCAAACATCGGGCCGGGGGGCTTCGTGGAGGTACCAGCGGCCCGGCCCTCACGATCGAGCATTGCCGCCAAGGCGATTCCCCCCAGGCCACCTCCGGCACGCCATAACCAGTGTCTGCGGTCGAGCATGTGATCAGTCCAAGTAGGTGAATTCGTTCAGGTTGAACAGCAGTCGGGCCAGGGCAGGTGCCCCCTCGCGGGTCAAGAGGTCGGACAGCAATCCGACCTCCTCCTCCGTCGCCGGGCGACCGAGCGCCTCTAGCATGGATTTGCGAACGATGGAACCGGCCGGCGCACCGGATTTGGCGAGCCGGTCACCAAAGTGCTTGGCCATGACTAGCGCGAAGCGATTGTTGAGGAGGGCCAATGCCTGCTGCGGGGTGATACTCTCGTTGCGGCGGTCAACCAGCATGGATGCATCGGCACAATCGAGGCAGGTGAGGAAGGGTTGCTGCTGGCTGCGGACCACGAACCGGTAGACCGTGCGGCGGTGGCTTTTGGGGTCTTCCGGATCGTGCAGGTGGTACTGGTAATGGGGCGAGTGTTCGGGTTTCTCGATGACAAAGTCCATGAAGCCGGGGCCGTACATGGTGCGGTCGAGTTTGCCGGCCAGCAGCAGCATGGTGTCGCGCAGTTGCTCGCTGTCGAGCTTCTGGCGGTTGGCGCGCCAATAGAGCGTGTTGTCGGCATCCACAGCGGCCCGTTCTGGGTTAGAGTCTGAAGTTTGTCGGTAGGTTGCACAGGTGAGAATGTGACGGTGCAAGGCCTTGAGGGAACCACTGTTATCTCGGAGTAAAAGGGCCAGGTGATCTAGCAATTCGGGATGTGTGCAGTTTTGTCCTTGTTTGCCAAAGTCGCTTGGGGTTTCGACCAGGCCGCGCCCTATATGCCAACGCCAAACGCGGTTGGCCATAACGCGCCAAAAAAGCGGGTTGTCCGGGTGGGTGATCCAGTTGGCCAAGGCTGCGCGGCGATCGCCTTCTGGTTGATTAGGTGCCAAGTGGAAATCAGCTGGCGCATGGGAAAGGATTGAAAGTGCCCCGGGCTCGACAGATTTACCGGGCTGCATGATATTGCCACGGCGGAGTAAATTGATTGGCCTTGGTTTGCCACCAGTGCCAGTGAAGGCACCCTCACCTTGGTACACAGTTCCGCAATAAACCACCGAGGCCTTGGGCAGTTTGGATTGAAGGGCTTGGTTAGCTTCGAGTTTGGCGATAGCGGCCTGTCTGGCTTGCCGATCCGAAGGGGACAGAACCTGTTGCTCAAGCGCACCTAAAGTGGATTGGAGGGTGGCCAAATCCTTGGGAGAGGCTAGGCCACCTTTGTGATGGATTCCATCGGTGAGGTTGGCAATGGCCCATCTGGGTGGGCCTTCGATACTTCCGCTGGCGGTTGCGGGTTTAGTGAGGGCAATGTTGGCACCTGAAGCATCCTCGACAAGTATTTCGGCGATGGCGGCGATGAAATCATTTTGGCGCGGGGTGAGTTTGTCTATGGTTAGGCGCAGATAGCGGGCATTGCCTTTGGCCATGCAAACCACGGGAGTGATTCCGGGATTGGGGAAATCGGTTGATTGATCAAATAGTTTATTTGAATTATTGAACTCTTTGTTGTTACTTGATTCAATTTTCCAGCGCGTTGGGAATCCAAAGCCGGCACCGATACCGCCAAAATCATCCCAGCACGGTTCCAAGATTATTTTGGTGAATGGGGTGGGCTTACCTAGGTCAATCTGTACCCAGTGGACGGTGTCTGGCTTACTTTCGATAGGGCTATGCCAGCCAAATTCGAGAGCAGGTGAACGGCCAGATTTTTCAAGGGATTCGATTTTGGTTTTGATAGTCCGGATTTCGGTGTCGATGGATTTGACCCGGCGGGCGTCTATTTCCTTGATTGTGGCTTTCAAGGCCGAGGCTTGAGCCTGAAGTTCGGCGTCTTGCTTTGCAATGGCTGGGTTAGAGAAATAACGGCGGTCAGCACGGTCGATGGCGGCGAAAACAGATTGAAGCTGGTAGTATTCTTCCTGGGAAATTGGGTCGAACTTGTGGTTGTGACACTGGGCGCACTGAACGGTGAGACCAAGGAAAGTGGTCATGACCGTTCCCACCATATCGTCGCGGTCAAGGTGTCGGGCGACCTTGCCATCGATTTTTGTTTCGGGCACTTCCGCATGGCCGATGAAGTCCCAGGGACCAGCAGCCAACATTCCCAAGGCCTCGATAGCCACCGGATCTGATGGATAAAGGATGTCCCCGGCGATTTGCTCGCGCGCGAACCGGTCGAAAGGCATGTCGGCGTTGAGCGCTTTGATGAGATGGTCGCGGTAAGGCCAAGCGTTGTTGCGCAGCTTGTCTTTGTCGTAACCGTGGGTATCGGCATAGTGGACGAGGTCTAACCAAAGGCGAGCCCAGCGTTCGCCATAGGCCGGGCTGGCAAGCAATCGATCCACCACTTTTTCGTATGCCCCGGACGTTTGGTCTTGCAGGAAGTGGTTGAGCTCATCCACCGATGGGGGCAGCCCGGTCAGATCAAAAGTGACCCTGCGCAGCAGAGCCGCCTTGGAAGCCGGGGCGGATAATTCCCAACCTTTTTCCCTCAATTTTAGCCGGACAAAGCTGTCAATTGGGTTTTTCTCTGCCAATTGTGGGACAAGCGGCCTGGAAAGGGGTTTAAATGCCCACCAAATTTCTTGAGAGCCAGCAGTGGGGATTTTTGCACCCGAGGCAATCCAAGATTTTATTTTTGCGATGTCTGAAGTTGGCAAGGGCTGGCCTTCGGGTGGCATCCTTTCAGCCGGATCCTTGCTGGACAGTTTCCTTAGAAGCAGGCTGGCATCCGGCTTTCCGGGAGCTACGGCCAAACCTGACTCGCCCCCTGAAAGGATTAGCCTGGCTTGGTCGAGGCGGAGCCCTCCGCGAGCCTTAGAGCCATGGCAGGACAGGCAGTTTTTTTGGAAAATTGGCTGGATATCGCGTTGGAAATCGATGGCGTCATCAGTTTGGGAGGCCACCTGGCTGAGAATCAAAAACCAAAGAGGAAGAATCGGCATGCGGTGAACCTCGCAGGGAAGGCCATTTATTGTCATTACAACCCGGCCGGGCTTTGCTGCAAAACTTGGGCCGGGGGAAGTCTATTTAAACTTGCGAGGAAACTCGCTACCCAGATGGTCGGCTGTGATCATAGCTGCCAGCACCTTGTCAGGATTGACCGCGACACTTTCATTATGGATCGAATCTCCGGGGGTGCAGGCTATTTCTGCCGCCTTGCGCAGTTCAGAAGCCAAGGGCTGCGTGCAGCCGAGATCAGCGAGGCAAACTGGCAAGCCGACTTTATTGCAAAAAAGGGTAACCTCTTCGATTAGCGAACTGGCGGCTCCTGTGAGATGGAGGCCGACCAGAACACCAAAGGCCACTTTTTCGCCATGGAGCGCATGGTGGCACGAAGGAATGGATGTAAGCCCATTGTGGACTGCATGAGCGCTGGCCAAACCTCCAGATTCGAAGCCTATGCCCGAGAGGAGTGTGTTAGCCTCCACAACCCTTTCAAGAGCAGGAGTAACAACCTGTGCTTTACAAGCGGCGATTGCAACCAGACCATCAACGAGAATGATGTCGTAGCACAACCGGGCAATGGCTAACGCCGCCAATGTGGCTGAACCATTACATACATTGGCGGCCCCCGAAAGCTTGCAGCTCTCGGCTTCAAACCAAGTCGAAAGGGCGTCGCCCATTCCTGCAATGAGATACCGGACCGGGGCCCGGGCGATGATTTCAGTGTCCACCAGCACCGCTGCCGGATTTCGACTGCGCAAATAATGACTAAAAGTGCCATCTTTTTTATAGATGACAGTGGTGGCACTGGTAGGCGCATCGGTGGAGGCGATCGTGGGAGCTGAAATAAAAGGAAGTCCACCTGAGAGGAATGCGGCCGCCCTTGCGGTATCAATCACCTTGCCACCACCCAGCCCCACCACGGCTTGGCACTGGTTTTCACTGATGGCACGGTTGACCCGGGCGATCTCCTCTTCGGTGCATTCGCCTGTGAAGGGAACATGATGGGTTCCCTTCATTCCTGAAAGAGTGCTTCCTACGCTAGCCCATGCACTAGGGCCTGCAAGGACCAATGGCCGATCGACTTTCAAAACCCCCAGTACTTCAGCCAGTTGGGCCAGAGCCCCTGGGCCTTGGTGGTATACGGAAGGGAATTGGGCTATCAGTGGAAGAATGGGTCGCATAGTTTTTTCCGGCCCTTTTGAGGTTGGCATGGCGGGCACTTCAGCCTTGTTCATACCAGAACTCCATGGTTTACCTCACCTTCATTGATGGTGGGGCGTTCGGGTCGGCCTTTGTGGCGGAAGATGACGCGGGTGTGGTCGAGGCCGAGCAGATGGAGGATGGTTGCATGGAGGTCATGCACATGCATGCGGTCGCGGCTGATGGCACGCAGGCCCAGTTCATCAGTCTCGCCCAAGGTTCGACCGCCTTTTAGGCCGGCACCAGCGAGCCACATGCTAAATCCCCAGGGGTTATGGTCGCGGCCGTCGCCCTTTTCGCTCATGGGTGTGCGGCCGAATTCGCCGCCCCAGATAACCAAGGTGTCATCGAGTAGGCCGCGCTGTTTGAGGTCGGTGAGCAAACCGGCTATGGGCAGATCGACCCCTCCACACATGAGTTCATGGTTTTTTTCGATATTGGCGTGGGCGTCCCATCGGCTGCCCGCACCTGAGTAAAGCTGGATGAAGCGAACGCCGCGTTCGGTCAACCTTCGGGCAAGGAGGCACATTTTGCCGAAATTTGCAGTGCCTTTGCGGTCGATGCCGTAGAGTTTTTTTGTTGATTCGGTCTCGTTGGAAATGTCCACGGCTTCCGGGGCTTCTGCCTGAAGGCGGTATGCCAGTTCTTGGCTGGCAATGCGGGCTGTCAGCTCGTCTTTGTCGCGGCGGGCGTTTAAATGGGTTTCATTCAGTTTGGTCAAGAGGAGTCGGCGTGCCTGGACTTGATCTGCGGGGAGGGTTTTGTCCGGTTCCAACCCTGGCAGAGGTTTGTTGCCATTTTCAAGTTTGGTGCCTTGGTAAAGGCCAGGCATGAAGCCTGAGCCCCAATTACGCGGGCCATTGGTGATGGCAGCGGAGCCGTCGGTGAGAACAACATAGCCAGGAAGGTTGTCCGCCTCGCTGCCCAGACCATAAAGCGTCCAGGCACCCAGCGAGGGCCTGCCCGCAAGGATGGAGCCAGTGTTCATTTGGCAGACTCCCGCCGAATGGTTGATGGCATCGCACCAGAGGCCGCGCAGAACCAAAAGGTCGTCGGCGCGTTGCGCCATGTGGGGAATCCAATCACTGAACCACAGGCCGCCTGCGCCGTGGCGGGACCATTTTCGTTTGCACTCCAGCAGGGGTGCCTCGGCGGTGCCCATTGAGGTGACCGGGGTACCAAAGCTGGGCGGTAGCTTTTTACCTGCGAGTTTGTTCAACAGAGGCTTGGGATCGAGCAAGTCGATGTGGCTAGGGCCGCCTTCCATGAAGAGGAAGATCACGCGCTTTGCGCGGGGAGGATGGTGCGGTAGGAATGCCGTGTTGCCCTGGACATTGGGTCTAGTGCTAGAGCCTTGTGCTGCAAGGGCGGCCGAGGCCAGGGCCCCAAAACCCAAAGCCGAATCCCAAAGCCAACTGCGACGATCCATGAAGCCTGAATGTAGCGCAGGAGGGTTCATGATTTTAATCCAAGTACAAAAAGGCGTTTGACTGCAAGAGAGCGGCTGCGAGGTCTTGCAAGCCGGTGCCGCCAGCGAAATCGCTTGTGGTGGAAATTTCGGCGGGTGTGGCAGGCCTGCCCAAGGCAGTGAGGAAAAGGCGCTCAATGCGGATTGGTGGAGTGCCATCGCCCGCATGATTTGCGAGCCCGGCTGCGGCTCGGGTGGTGAGGGCGCCGTTTGCCAGTAGGAGGGTCTGGACGACAGTGGTGGTGTTTTGGCGCAAAGGGGTGCTAATCACGCCATCAGCCGCATCGAAAGAGGCGAGGAACAGGTCGCGATTGTTGCGCTTGGCGGGCAAATAAAGGGAGCGGCGGTTTTTGGCGGCATCGACCGTGGGCCCGCCAATAGTCTTGTCCAGCATGGAACCGGCAACAAGGAGGCTGTCACGGATTTCTTCAGCGGTAAGTCTGCGGAAGGGGCCACGCCAGAGGAGACGGTTTTCGGGGTCTGCTTGGTGGCAGGCTGCCTCTTGGGGGTGGCTGCTGGAGCGCCCGTAAGCTTCTGAGAGGACAATTTGTCGGATGAGTGGTTTGAGGTGCCAGCCTTGGCGCATGAAATCGGCGGCCAACAAATCCAGCAATTCGGGATGAATTGGTTTATCGCCCAAGGTGCCAAAATCAGAAGTGGTGGAAACAAAGCCCGTTCCCATGAGCGAAGCCCAGATGCGGTTGACTGCTACCCGGGCGGTGAGGGGATGATCGGGCCGGGTGAGCCATTGGGCGAGGGCGGCCCGTCTCCCTGAGCTGGATTGTCGTGGGGTGATCAGGGGAGGTTGGAGGCGGTCGAGCAGAACCGGGGTGGCAGGTTCAACTGCCTCTGACTTGCCCCGGCGCATGAATTGGCTGGGTGGCGCGACGGGCCCAATATCAGCGGCAACTGACATCATTTCCGGTGATTTTGGCCGGGTCGCATCGAGTTCAAGCTTTAGGTTGCGCCATTTTTCGCGGGTTTCCCCTGCTGGGAAATGGTTTTCCAAGTGATCGTATTCATAATCCACCTGCCGCCAAGCCAGGTCGCGAACCTGCCTGTCGCGAGGGCTCAAGTTTGATGTTTCGGATTTTAGAAGTATTTGGGTAGTAGGTGGAAATTTTTCAATGGCGCCGTCGCGCGCCTTTTTGCGAGCCGGTTTTTCCATTTCTTCAAGTTTATTGAGCTTGTCCTGATTGGCGGCGCGCCACCGAGCCATGGTGGCATTGTATTCGGACATGGTGGAGGCGTTAACAGCGGGTGTGGCCTCGGGCCAGCTTAGAGCAGCGAAATAAGCGCGCAGGGCAAAGTAATCGCGTTGGAGGATCGGGTCGAATTTGTGGTCGTGGCAGCGGGCGCATGCCATGCCTAGGCCCAGAACCGCATCGGCGGTGACATCGGTGATCTCGTCGAGAATGGTGTCCCATTGGCCGGCGGAGTCGCGCTGGTTGTATTCGTAAATGCCTAGCCGCAAGTAGCCGAGTGCTGGTGCGTTTTCGAGGTTACCGGGTTCCAACTCATCAGCGGCCAGTTGAAGGCGGATGAATTGGTCGTAGGGCAGGTCTGAATTGAAAGCCTTCACCACCCAATCGCGGTAACGCCATGCGTTTGGGCGAAATTCGTCGGCGCGGTAACCATCGGAATCGGCGTAGCGGACCAAATCAAGCCAGAGGCGTCCCCATTTTTCACCAAAACCCGGGCTGGCCAAAAGTTGGTCCACCACGCGAGCCCGTTCTTGGGTGGAGATTTTGCCAGAGGAGCAATTGGCAAGGAAGCTGGTCACCGCATCTGGTTTGGGTGGCAGGCCGGTCAGGTCGTAGGTAACCCGTCGAAGCCAAAGAGCAGGGTCGGCAGCTTCCGCCGGTTTGATTTGGTTGGCAAGCAATTTTTCGAGGACCCAGAAATCGATTGGGTTTTGCCGGGTTAAAGTTGGTTTGGAAATGGAGGCTTGTGCGAGTGGTTGAACCGACCACCACTTGCGGTCTTCGTTGGTGATTTGCCCCGGCTTGCGGGCCTTGGTGGAGGATACTTGTGGGGTATTTGCGGCTGGCCAGGGGGCACCTGCTTCAACCCAACGGGTGAGAATAGCTGTGTGTTCTGGGGCAAGGGGTTTGGTGGGGGGCATGGCAGGAAGGCCCTCCTCACGACGAATCACCTTGAGGAGGAGGCTTTGGGTGGTTGGGTTTTTCTCAATGGGTGCTAGGCCCGATTCTCCGGGCTCGCGCAGGGCATTGGCGCTGTCGAGCATGACGCCACCTTTGGATTTGCCTGAAGCATGGCTGTGGCACTTGAAACAGTGTTCACGCAGGAGGGGAAGGACATCTTGGTCAAAATTGAGGCCGCTAGCAGGATTAACCGGGATTTGATGTGCCAAACCGGGAAGAGCCATGGCCAGAAATAACAAAGTGGCGGGCATGCAAGATTCCTAGAGCACTTTACCAAGAACTCCAGTTTAACATCTGTATTTATTGGATCCCATAGGCTGGTAAGCCTGTTTTTTAATTTTTAGTGAAATTTTTGCGCTACAGGCAAATTGAATTTTAAGTATAGAATAGTTTCCAAGCGTAATCGAACTGATAGCAATGCGTTTTGCTGTGTTTTTTAGATAAGTGCCCGAAAGTCCGCTGGGCTCAATCCATATTTGGCAGGGGTGTGACATGCCCATTGAAGTGTTTTGTGATTGTGGACGCGAAATTGTTGCCGGAGACGAATTAGCTGGCAAGCGGGTGCGGTGTCCACAGTGCAAGCAGGCTGTGGAAGTTCCGATGTTGACCGGAGGAGGGGCTGCTAGCCCTCCAACCCTGAAGTCTGGCAGCGGTGCGAACATTTCTAGGCCACCGGTGGGTGGCAGTGGATTGAAAAAGCCCGCAGGCCCATTGCCGGTTCCGTCGGCAGCCAAGCCTGCCTCAGGTGTGAGAAAACCGGCGCCTGTCGAGGATGTGGATGATTTGCCTGTGGTGCGGGCCAAGAAAAAAAAGAAAAAGTCGAAGGGTGACGACGACAAGAACCTGAAATTGATCGGCACCATCATTGGCGCATTGATCATTTTGCCTTTGATCGGCTGGCAGGTAGGCAAGAAATTCAACCTGTTTGGGGGGGGCAACAACGCTAGTGAAGTGTCCTCGGTTGGTGGCAACAACTTGTCAGGTGGTACGGCAGGGCCCAAGCCTGGGACCATCGCAGCGGCGATCAACCCAAGTTTGGTGACGGATGAGACATTTTTTATACCTTCCGACTCTGTAGCGGTTCTCAGTTGTCAGATCGGACCCATGCTTCGGTCTCCCCTTGCCAAAAGCATCAAGCAATCGGCTGGTGATGTTTTTGCCAAAACTAAGGCCCAAACAGGGTTTGAACCTGAGCATCTTGAGAGGATTCATTTGATCTTTAACACCAAGGAATTAGCCGCATTGCAGCCCCCGGCTGGAATGAATGGTGGCGGCACTCCTGGTGGACCAGGAATGTCACCTGGTGGTCCTGGAATGATGATGCCCGGTGGACCAACCCGTCCTGGAATTGGGGGGCCGCCTGGCAGTGGCCAGCATAAGCAATCCGATGATAGCCGGGTGTTTGTCAGCCATGAAATGGGAGAAGAAGATGACCAAGGGCCTGGAAGGAGTGTGGTGGTAGCCCAGATCGGCGGTGCGTTTTTGCCCCCCGGTGGAAATCCTGGTGTTCCGGCTGGGGCCTATGGCAACCAAGGGGGGCCAGGAGGCCCTCCGGGTATTTCCGGACGGCCCGGTATGGGTGGCCCCGGTATGGGTGGCCCCGGTATGGGTGGCCCCGGTATGGGTGGCCCCGGTATGGGTGGCCCCGGCATGGGTGGCCCCGGCATGGGTGGCCCCGGCATGGGTGGCCCCGGCATGGGTGGCCCCGGCATGGGCGGGGGTGGAATACCGGATTTCATGGGTTTTGTGGTTTCGTTCAATGTCAGTCAAGATTGGGCAACCAACCCTCCCAAGGGTATGACCAAGGGTGGGTCAGCCGCCAACGCCCCGGGGACGACTTTTGACTTAGGTGAAGGGATGAAGGCCCATCTATGTCCCGGTGGCAAGGCCGCCTTGGTGGCTACTTCTGCCGGGTTGGATAAATTCCTAAACCTGCCTACTGGATCCGCCAATACCCAGGTCACCAAGGTGAAGAGTTTGTTAGCCGATGCGGAAAATCACCTCATCTTTGTGAGCGCCAAGGAAGTGCCGGGCTTGCCCGCGCAAAATCCTTCCGCTGGGCTGCCGCCCAAGTACGCGTATCTGAAGCCGTTACTGGATAACCTGCAGGGAGTGACTTTGCTGGGAAAAGCCACCGAGGATCTTGCCCTCACCGTGACTGCGGATTTTGCCGATGACGCAAAAGCTAAAGAGGCCCTGGCTGCCGCCAAAAAAGGAGCGGGCGAGTTGAATACCTTCCAAAACAAGGCCGCCATCACCGCCGCCTCGGTGGCTTTGGGGCAACAGGGCAAGGCGTTGGGGTTGGCCAACGACCTCTTGGGCCAACTCAAGCCGGTTCAGGAAGGCAATACTGTGAAGCAATCCTTAAGTCTCAAGGGGACCCGGATCAAATCAGTATTGCCGGCAGCCCCAGGTGGTGGGCAACCTGGCAGGCCTTCGACTGGCGGGGTTGTTCCGGGTGCAGTGAGGCCCCCCGCCGGGGGAGCCCCCTCTGGTTCCTCCTCTTCGGCTCCGCGACCCGGCCCGGGAGGCGGGTTTGTCTCCGGCGCATCTTCGGGCGGTTCAGGCGGCACGGTGCAAGCAGTGCGAAATGCAGCCCAACGGGGTGTTGGCCAGGCCGAGCTGAAACAAGTGGGCTTGGCGCTGTTGAATACCGAGAGTGATGGCCAATCGTTTCCGATGGGGGCGATTTGCGATGCAAGTGGTAAGCCGCTATTGAGTTGGCGCGTGGCTATTTTACCGGGCCTCGAGCAGGGTAATCTCTATAAGCAATTCAAGCTGGATGAGCCATGGGATAGCCCGCACAACCTGACGCTGTTGCCGTTGATGCCCAAACAGTTTGGCAATGAGGCGAATTTTCGCACCTGCATGAGGGCTTTTGTGGGCTCTGGTTGCGCTTTGGAACTGACAAAAAAAGTGCGCCTTGGAGATTTTACCGATGGAACATCGAATACAGCTATTATAGCCGAGGCTACCGAGGCTGTGGAGTGGACAAAACCAGATGAGCTGTTTATCGGTCAGGGTTATGCATTCCCCAAGCTGGGGCTGGGGACTCAGCAAACAGTGAATGTTTTGATGGCGGACGGGGCGGTAAAGCGGGTGCAACGCTCATACACGGCAGACCAGTGGATGCCGCTGATCACCCGCGCGGGGGGCGAAATGGTCAACCTGCCGTGAGGCCGTTTCGCTCGGCTTTAACCCTGCTGGAGTTGCTAATTGTCCTGGCTATCATCGGCACGCTAACGGCCATAATGCTGCCGGCGATGGGCCTCGCCTACCGCCGCGCCAACGACGCGGTGTGCATGAACAATTTGCGACAAATGGGCTTGGCCTTGGCTGAGTACCACGATGTGAACAAGCGGATTCCCCCGCCGGCCAAGCCCGGATTGATCGGTGGGTGGGCGATTGAGTTGCTGCCTTTTTTGGAGCAGGGGAACCTGTATTCCAGCCTGAAGCCCTACACGCCACTGGCTTCTGCTCCGCAAGTTTTTTTGGCCAAGCCGCGCGTTTACCGGTGCCCATTCGGGCCCACATCCACAGAGACCGGCGGCCTGGACGACACAGCCTACCTGCTGGTCTCTTCCCGGGACCGCAAATGGGGCATGGTGGTGGATGCGCCGGTAGGCTTCAAAGCGCCGTGGGCTGGTAGCCCGGAAATGAATCAGGCCACCCTGAACGGGAGAAAGGGGCCCCATATGGACCGGTTTTTTAACAGTCAAGGCCAGGTTCTGCCGTAAAGTCCTTGATTTGTTCGTAGGCCAATCTGGAGAGAGGCGTTCGCTTAACTGGGTGGCATTTTTTCCATCAGAAAACGGCTGAGCAGGGAGTAGAGGTGCCGGCTAGTACCCTTTCCTTCGTTGATGGAATGGGAACGGTTGGGGTAGGCCATCAGTGAGAAGGTTTTGTTTTCAGCGATCAGGATCTCCATCAGTTTTTCAACGCCTTGGTAGTGGACATTGTCGTCGCCTGTGCCATGGACCAGCAGCAGGTTGCCATTGAGTTTGGCGGCATGGGTGATTGGAGATCCGGCCTTGTAGTCAGTGCTGTTGGGGCCTGGCAGGCCCATGTATCGTTCTTGGTAAATAGTGTCGTAAAGGGTCATATCAGGCACCGGGGCCACAGACATGCCGGTGTTGTAGATTTCTGGGAAGCGGAAGAGTAGGTTTAGGGTCATCGAGCCGCCGCCGCTCCAGCCCCAAACGGCCACCCGCTTGGGATCGATGTAGGGGCGTTTTAGCAGATCGCGCGCGCCCTTGGCTTGATCGGTCGAGGCAAGGACTCCAATTTTTCGGTATACACTTTTGCGCCAGGCGCGGCCTTTAGGGGTTTTTGTGCCTCTATTATCCATGCTTGCCACCATGTAACCCTGTTGAGCCAGGTACAGGTGCCAAAGGTAGTTGTTTCCGCCCCATTTGTCGGCAACAGTCTGTCCTGCGGGTTCGCCATAAACATGGAACAAAATGGGGTATTTTTTGGCGGGATCGAAATGGGGGGGCTTGATCAGCCAACCGTCCATGGTAAAGCCATCACCGATATCGACCTGGAACCATTCGACCGGTGAATGGGCCACTTTGGCCAATGTTTCTTTCAATTTAGAGTTGTCGTTGACAACTTTGAGGAGGTTGTGGCTATTGACATCGACCAGTGCAGACGAGGGGGGCTCGCCAAATTGGGAGTGTGTCCAAACGGCCTGGTTGCCATTTTCATTGAGTACATAATCATTCCAGCCGGTTTGGTTTTGGGGAGTGATTCGTTTGGGTGAAACGAAGCCCTGAGGCGGGTTTAGGGGCATACGGTACAGGTATTGCTCGGTGGGGCGGCCTGGGGACGCTGTGAAATAGACATAGTCGGATTTTTCATCGACTTTCAAGATGGCTTTGGCGTCAAAATTGCCACGGGTGATCTGGCGGGTTTCACCGCTTTGGGAATTGATGAGGTAGAGGTGGCGCCATCCGTCGCGCTCGCTGATCCAGCAGAAGTGTATGCCATCTTCGAGGAATTCCATCGATTCGTCGGCGGCGTCGACCCAGGCGTCGTCTTTGTCGGTAAAAACCGTTTTGACCGAGCCTGACAGGGGGTCGGCCAGCATGACCTGGCAGGTGTTTTGCAGCCGGTTGAGGTGGGTGAGAATGACTTGCTTGCCGGTTTTGACCCATTCCATACGGGGTATGTAGCCATCTGTGCGGGTGTCGCCCGGGGTTTGGAGCCAGGTAGTGGGGCCACCAGTGGTGGGCACCACGCCAACGCGGCAGAGGGAGTTTTGTTCACCGGTTTTTGGGTAGGCGAAGGTGGTGAGTTTTTGGTACTTACCGGCAGTTTGGTCCACCAGGGTGAAGCGGGGCACGCCCAGGGTGTTGAGTTGCCAGTAGGCGATTGAATTGCCATCTGGGCTCCAGCGCCACCCGTCGCGGCAGTCGAATTCTTCTTCATAGACCCAGTCGAAGGTTCCATTGATGATTTCATCGTCACCGCCCACCTTGCCATCGGTGGTGAGTTTTAACGGTGGAATATTGTTTAGGGGGGATTCAACCCAGAGATTATTGTCGCGGACATAGCCAATGTTTTTGCCATCGGGTGAGAATTTTGCGAATTGCAGGGTCGATGGTTTGGCATCGCCACCCAGTCGGGTGAGTTTGCTTGTGGGTAAATGAAGTAGCCAGTAATCGCCGCGGGTTTCTTGACGCCAGACCTTTACCGTGTTGGTGAAGAGTAGAACCGAGGATTGGTCTTTGGAAAAGCTGTAGTTGGAAACGCGGAGTGGGTTTTTGGCATTTTCTGGTATGAGTTTCTCAGCAGGGACGAGGGTGGTCTTTTCACCAGTAACAGGGTTGAAGCGGATGAGGTTGTGGAAGCCCTTGATGGATTCGCTGGGTTCCAACTGGGTGGCGGTGGAGGCATCGAACCAGCGAGGGGAACGCTCGAAGCCGGCTTTAAAATCGCCGGAGTTAAAAATACGGTCAATGGTGAGTTTGGATGGGTCTGCCTGACCAAAGGCTGGCTTATAGGGCAGCAATACCCATAAAGCCATGAGGAAGTAGTGGCTGCGTGACATAATTGCAACTCCAAGACGGTTTACGAGGCATTGCTGAAGCGCATTGGTTTTTGTTTAGGAAATTTCGGGAGAGATAGCATCGATTTGTTTTCGAGGACGTGATTAGACGAAATTCAGGTTGGGCTTGCTTGAATGATAAACAGCAGGCTGTATGCTGCTATCTAATTGATGATTTCCTGCCTAGGGCCCCTTCAGGCCTTTTTCGTAATAATCGCATTTTTAAACGCGGGGTTGTTTTATGCGTTTTTTCAGTATTGCGGCACTGTTGGCCGCTCCTTTGTTTTGTGTTTCTTTGAAGGCGGCGCCTCCGGTTGTTGCCGGTTTTGACCGGTTCCATGGCAAAGGTGAGGATCCTGCCAAGGGAGGCCGCATCCTGCTCACCGAATTGAATTGCGTTCGTTGCCATGCCATGCCTGTTGCCCCTGCCACGGGTGCCAAAACCGGGCCCGACCTGAGCCAGGTCGGTTCGCGTGTGCGGGTGAGCTGGCTGAAAAAGTACCTGGCCGATCCCCAGGCTGTGAAGCCAGGCACCACCATGCCGCACCTGTTGGGAGGTTCCGACAGCGCCGAGAAGGTTGATCTGTTGGTGCACTACCTCGCCACGACCGGCAAGCCCAAACATTCGACGATAGATGCCAAGGCGGGATCGCAGGGCAAGGCTCATTACGAGAACCTTGGCTGCGCCTCCTGTCACGGGAAATTGGATGCCAACAGGAAACAAACACAGTTGCCGGCGGGGGGTGTGCCTTTGCCGGACCTGGCGGCCAAATACAGCCTGAATGCGCTGTCAGCTTTTCTGGCAAATCCCCATGAAATTCGTCCGGGGGGGCGCATGCCCACCCTGCTGACCGGAAACCAACCGCGCGAGGTGGCCAATTACCTTCTGGGTGAGCAGAAAATTTCAGGGATAGGCGGCGCGCTGCCCATCCGGTTCGACTACTACGAGGGTGAATGGGACAAGCTGCCTGATTTCAGCAAGCTGACCCCGGCCAAGTCCGGCACCTGCAAAGGTCTGGACCTTGGAGTGGCCACCCGCAAAAACAATTTTGCCATGCGATTCACCGGGGTGTTTCAAGCCGAGAAGCCGGGACGCTACACCTTCACCGTGGCCAGTGACGATGGTTCCGCCATCTGGGTGAATGGCCAAAAGGTAGTTGCTGTGGACGGCGTCCATCCCAAGCAGTCCGCTTCCGGGCAGGTGCAACTTTCCGCGGGCATTCATGCCGTGGAGGTTCACTACTTCCAGGGTGGCGGCGAATGGGAGCTGGAGGCGGAAGTCCGTGGTGGAGGGATGGGAAGCCTAGCTCTTGAGACCGTCCTGGTGGAAAGCGAGGCCGCTTTGAAGGCCGCCCGCGACGCCAAGGATCCCAATGATCCGGATACTTTGGTTGTCGACGAGGCGAAGGTTTTCAAGGGTAGGAAGCTCTTCGCCAACCTCGGTTGTGCCAACTGCCATCGGATGAACGAAGGTGGGAAGGATGTTGTCTCGCAATTGGCAGCGAACCTGGCCAAGCCGATAGGCGAGGTCAAGGCTGGAGGCTGCCTGGCGGAGAAGCCGGCGGACTGGCTGCCGAACTACAGTCTGAGCCAGGTTCAGAAAAAAGCGCTGGAGACCGCCCTTGCCAGCCCCAAGGGCCCCTCCGACGCCGAGGGGCGCATTCGCGAAACCATGGTCACCTTGAATTGCCTGGCATGCCATCAAAGGGGCAAGGAAGGTGGACCCATCGAGGAGTTTAACACGCTTTTCAAAACTACCCAGCCGGAAATGGGTGACGAGGCGCGTGTGCCCCCGCTGCTGTATCTGACCGGGGCCAAGTTGCGGGCTCCTTACCTAGAGAAAATTTTGGCGGAAGGTGCCAAGGACAGGCCTTACATGCTGACCCGCATGCCCGGGTTTGGCAAAGCTGCCAGCCATTTGGTGGCGGAGCTGAAGAAGGCTGACAAGTTGCCCGCTGTGCCTGTGGTTTTGGAAAAAGAATCAGTGGCGAAGGTGAAATCGACGGGGCGGTTTTTGACGGGTGCAACGGCTTTTGGTTGCATCAAGTGCCACACTTTTCAGGGGAATCGTGCGGAAGGGGTTCAGGGTATTGACATGACACTGATGCCTGTTCGGCTTGAGCGGGACTGGTTCCACGCCTATGTGGACCGGCCGCAGGAGATTCGCCCTGGCACCCGCATGCCAACCGCATTTAGGGATGGCAAAAGCATCTTGGATGATGTGCTCGATGGCACGGCTAGCCAGCAAATAGAGGCGATGTGGGTTTATTTGTCGGATGGCCCCAAGGCTCGTTTGCCTCTTGGCCTGCAGAAGCAAGCGTTGGCGCTGACACCGGTTGGCGACCCGATCATTTACCGAAACTTCATTGAGGGAGCGGGCGCGCGCGCGATTGGGGTTGGGTATCCGGAGAAGGTGAATCTGGCATTCGATGCCAATGAATTGCGTTTGGCCCTGCTGTGGCAGGACGCCTTCATGGATGCAGCCAAGCATTGGACCGACCGGGGTGTTGGTTTTGAAGGGCCGCTTGGAGAAGCGATTGTGCCGTTAGCCAAGGGGGTAGGTCTGGCCCGGCTGAAAGATGCAAAAGAAGCTTGGCCGACGCAAACGGCCCGGGAGGCGGGTTGGAAATTTGGCGGTTACCGGTTGGCGGAAAAGGGTAGGCCGGTGTTCTTTTACGGGGACGGGAAAACGGCAGTGGAAGACGGATTCACCCCGCTTTCGGGGGCGAAAAAGGGCTTAACTCGGGTAGTAACAACCAAGGGTGAGTCTGGGCTTTATTTGAGGGTTGCCGTTGGCAAGCTGGAAAAGAAGGCGGATGGGAGCTACGAGTTGGACGGATTGGGGATAAGGGCCAAGGGCCTGATCGAGCGTGGCGAGAACGAGCGGAAGGAATTATTGTTGCCCTTGGCGGAAGGGGCAAACTCGATTGAGTATGTCTGGTAATTGGGTTAGTCATCGCAGAACAGCACGCAGATTGAAGATGAAAAAAAAAGGCGGGGAGAGAACGATGCGAAGTTTGAATGGTTGGGGAGCTTGGACGCGCGGTGCCTTGGCAGCTTTTTTGGGTATGACGCTTGCGAGTGTGGCGACTTTTGCACAGCCACCGAGTGACAAGGCGTCGGACAAGAAGGGGGCAGGGAGCAAGGGCGAAAGTTCGGCCAAGATGGAACCGAAGGTTGAGAAGGAATCTGATTTTTACCAGATACTCCCTTACATCACCCCGGCTGGTCAGGTGCTGGAGGCTGGCGCCTTTGAGTTGTTGCCAGATGGCCGGGTTGCGGTTTCGACGCGCCGTGGCGAGATTTGGATGATTGAAAACGCGTATGATCCGGAGCCGAAAAACGCGAAGTTCACGCGGTTTGCCCATGGTTTACATGAGGTGCTGGGGCTGGGATGGAAGGACGGGTGGCTGTATGTGACGCAGCGGCCTGATGTGAGCCGGATTAAAGACACCGACGGC
>Ga0255133_1000103_pt1 | contig 22387 bp, 19 predicted proteins | sample Law_Law_RepB_8d_FD_188553 | JGI IMG/M metagenome (GOLD analysis project Ga0255133, IMG submission 188553) | Freshwater microbial communities from St. Lawrence River, New York, United States - Law_Law_RepB_8d | ecosystem: Environmental > Aquatic > Freshwater > River | place: USA: New York... | reverse complement strand
TTTCTCCTGAAATACCTGACCTGATAAGGCAAGCCTGGTTGCTTGCCACTATCGATATGGGCGCCGGTCGCATCCGCAGCGGCCACTTGCTTGCGGCCCTAATGGGAGACCGCGACCTGTCGTTGCGCATTCGCACCAATAGTTCCGAACTGAACAAGATTTCTTCAGAAAAATTGAGCGGTGATCTGGCCACCTTGCTGGCTCACAGCAAGGAAGAAGCAGGTGCCCCTGCTGCTGTGGTTTCGGGTGGTGCCAGCAGTGGCGGGGCCGGGCCAGACGGTCAGCCCAAGGCTGGTTCAAAAACACCCAATTTGGACCAATTCACCCAAGACTTAACCGCCCGCGCCCGAGAAGGCAAAATCGACCCGGTAATCGGTCGCGATTTTGAAATTCGTCAGGTGATTGACATCCTCACTCGTCGTCGGCAAAACAACCCTATTCTAGCTGGCGAGGCGGGTGTCGGTAAAACAGCAGTGGTGGAAGGCTTCGCTCTGCGTATCGCCTCCGGAGATGTGCCAGAGCCCCTCAAGGGTGTTAGCCTGCGAAGTCTGGATCTTGGCCTTTTGCAGGCTGGTGCTGGAGTGAAGGGTGAGTTTGAAAATCGACTGAAATCGGTGATTCAAGAGGTTCAAGGTTCTGCCACCCCCATCATTCTTTTTATTGACGAGGCCCACACGCTGATTGGAGCTGGTGGTGCGGCAGGTTCAGGCGATGCCGCCAATCTACTGAAGCCGGCCTTGGCCCGTGGTGAACTGCGAACCGTGGCAGCCACCACCTTTGACGAATACAAGAAATCGTTCGAAGATGACCCAGCTTTAAAGCGTCGCTTTCAACTGGTCAAGGTGGAAGAACCCGACCTGAAAAAAGCGATTGCGATGCTGAGAGGCGTTGTTGGCTCGCTGGAAAAACACCACAAAGTGCGCATTCTCGATGATGCGGTCATTGAAGCCGTTCGCCTTTCCCAACGATATATTCCCGATCGCCAATTGCCTGACAAGGGTATCAGTCTGCTTGATACAGCTTGTGCAAGGGTTGCGCTAAGCCAGTCCACCACGCCAGCGGCGCTGGAAGATGCCCGGCGCGAAATTGACAAGTTAATCGTGGCCAAAACATCGCTGGAGCGAGAGGAAAATCTGGGAATGGGGCACAAGGCCCAAATCACTGAAATTGATGAGCGCCTTTTAAAAGAGCAAAAGCGCAGCGAGGAGCTATTGGTTCAATGGGATAAGGAAAAGGTGTTGGCTGTTAAAGTGGAAGGCTTGGCCTCCCAGTTGGAAAAATCACCCGAGGCGGACAAGGCTGAAGGCAAGGAGGCGGTGGCCCCATTGGCTGACCCTGCCAAGTTGCGTGCGGAGCTGGTAAGCCTTTCGGACGATCTTGAAAAGGTACAAGGGGAAACGCCGCTGGTACATCCCTTTGTGGGCAGTTCGGTGGTGGCGGATGTTATTTCCGGATGGACGGGCATTCCGCTTGGCAAAATGGTTCGTAACGAGGTGGAAAATATCCTCAAGCTCTCTTCCACCCTCAAAAAGCGGGTGGTAGGCCAAGACCATGCGATGGATATACTTGCCGAGCGTATTCAGACCAATCGCGCCGGGCTGAGTGACCCGCGGTTGCCAATTGGAGTTTTCATGCTGGTGGGGCCTTCAGGTACCGGAAAAACCGAGACCGCATTGGCTTTGGCGGAACTCATGTTCGGTGGCGAAAACAGCATCACCGTCATCAACATGTCGGAATACAAGTCCGACATGATGGTCTCACGGCTGACAGGGCCCGCGCCCGGTTTGGTGGGCTATGGCAAAGGTGGAGTGCTCACCGAGGCCGTTCGGCGCAAGCCCTCAAGCCTGGTGCTGCTCGACGAGATTGAGAAAGCCAACCCTGCAGTTCACGACCTTTTCTTCCAGGTTTTCGATAAGGGAAGCCTCACCGATGAGAAGGGTTTGGAAACCGATTTCAAGAACACAATCATCCTGCTCACCAGCAATGCAGGAACCGATTTGATCCTGAAACTCTGTGCTGATCCAGACACCCGGCCCAATGCGACGGCGCTACGAGACGCGATTCGGCCTGAGTTGCTAAAATCTTTCAAAGATGCGTTCTTGGGTCGTATCACGGTGGTGCCCTTTTTCCCGCTTGGCGAAGATGTGCTGCGCAAGATCATCGGCCTAAAGCTTGGAAAAGTTGCAGACAGGTTGCGTGAAGCTTACCGTGCCACATTTGAATATGATGAACCAGTGGTTCAGGCGATTTTGGCCCGTTGCAACGAGGCCGAATCGGGCGCCCGTATAGTAGACAAAATAATCAACACCACACTGCTACCCGAGATTTCCAGGCGATTGCTCACCACCGTCGCAGAAGGCGGAACTGTGGGCAAGGTTCGCCTGGGAGCCGGCAAGGAAGGAGAACTTTATGAAATTGTGGTCGAGAGCTCGAAGCCTGAATGATTGCGCCTCTTAGGTGGTTTGACCGGCGGTTTATTCCCCGAAGAGGTGAACCTACTTGTTTGTGGTGTTTGGTCTGAATTCTGATTAGTTTATGCTTCGAGGCATATGGCAACACAAACTGCAGTAAGGAGCCAACTGATGCCTTTTCCCGTTTGCCGATTGACCGACATGCATGTCTGCCCGATGTTCACAGGGCCAGTTCCTCATGTGGGTGGCCCCATAACTGGGCCCGGGGCGCCAACGGTTTTGGCAATGGGCTTGCCGGTTTCTGTGATGGGTGACTTGCTGGTATGTGTGGGGCCTCCTGACACCGTCTTGGTGGGTAGCCCAACGGTGCTGGCCCTCAATCGTCCTGTTACCCGAATCACCAGTTCCTGCGCTCATGGGGGAACGGTGATTGGTCCAGGGGCGGTGACGGTGTTGGTTCCCTAAAACTTTTCACCTTTCTGGGAGGCGTTCATGGCCAGTTTCTCCCAACAAAATTCGCCCCTGCAAGTTTTCACGCCTTTGCCAGAAAATACACTTCTGGCGACCCGTTTGGTGGGCCGGGAGGCCATGGGCGATACTTTCGAGTTCACGGTGAGCCTGATCGCGGTCCTGGGCACCACCATCGATTTTTCAAAACTGGTCGGTGATTTTGCTTGGGCTATGGTCAATCTGCCGGGGGGTGTCAACCGGATTTATCACGGTATCATTTTCGAGTTCACGCAGGATGATAGCGATAGTGTTTTTGATCATTACACGATGGTTCTCAGGCCAAGAATGTCCCTGCTTGGATTGAACAAAAGATCGAGAGTATTCCAAAACCAGTCTGCCAGCCAGATATTCGCCCAAATCCTCGAGCCTCTCAATAAACTAAATACACCAGCCGGCTGGCTAAGCCAAGAATTTATCCAGCCACTGCCAACCAGGGTTTATTGCACGCAATACCGTGAAACCGATTTCGATTTCTTGCGTCGGCTTTGTTCCGAATCAGGGGTCACCTATTTCTGGACGCACAAGCCTGGCAACCATTGCGTCACGCTGACTGAAAACACTTCAGTTATGCCGCCAACTTTGGGATCGATCGGTTACGACCAGGAGGTAGGCGGAACCGTGAACGAACCCCGAATCCGGTCATGGCGATTGACCCAGCGTCAATGCCCGGCCTCGGTTCAGGTTTTGGGAAGCCAGTTCCAGATTTTTAACCAAGAGTTGCAGGCTACCACCAATGCGCCAGCCCAAGTGATCGCAGGAACGGTGCATTTGGAGACCAAGGGAGGATTTGCTACCTGGCAGCAAGATGAGCTTTCGGCATCCCGTTTTTTTGACAGCGTGACAAGCTCGGGCGGTGAAGATTCCCAGGCGATCAACAATATTTATGCCACCCAGTCGCAGCAGGCGGTGGTTGGGGCCATGGCTGCGGTTTCCGGTTCCGTCAGGGCTTTTGTGGTGGGCGATTGCTGCCAACTGACACCGGGCCATTCCTTCACGCTAACCAACCATCCCAATCAGAATGGCGATTGGTTGGTGGTAAAAGCGGAACACACCATCGAGCTGGAAGGCCGGTTTTGGGCAGGTGAAGACTTTAATTTGAAAACCGAGGTTCGGGCAGAATGCGCGCCACTTTTGTTACAGCAATTCATATGGCCATTTTTGCCCAGGCCGAGGATTGCTGGTGTGTTGACCGGGATAGTGATTGGCCCGGCCAACAGCGAGATGAATTTGGATCAATATGGCAGGGTACAGGTGCGTTTTTGGTGGGACCGTGAAGACAGCACCACCTCTTGCTGGATCCGTGTGGCGCAATCCTGGGCCGGCAATCGATGGGGCGCCTGCTTTTGGCCACGGGTTGGCCACGAGGTTGTTGTGAGTTTTGAGAATGGCGACCCAGACAGGCCCATCATTGTTGGTAGCGTCTACAACTCAGTGAATATGCCACCCTACTCGCTGCCCTCCAACCAATACATAGCGGGTTGGAAGAGTCTGACGGAGGGGGGTGATCCGACAAAGAATTTCCACCAGATTTTAATGTCCGATGAGAAGGGCGCGGAAGTGGTGCATATCCATGCAGAGAGCGTATTCATCGCGCACCAGGAAAACCAGCAGTGCTCCATGCGGCCCCAGTTTGATGCCAGCTTTCAGGGATAATTGTGGAGACTTGATAGATGCCCATTTGGGAAGCGATCGGATTGCCGCTTGAAATCGCTAATGTCAAATTTGGCGGCAAATCCGTCATCAACACCTCTTACAGTTCCGTGATTGGCGATGGGATCTCGTATTTTATTGGCGGTGGCCGATTCACCAACATCTATGGTACCGATGTCAAACTGGTGATTGATTGGGAAGAATTGGTGGTGTTGTTCATGAGCCAGTGGCCCATGGGGGCAACGATCGCGAACTCACCATATTTCAAGGGTTTGGTCACCGGCATCGGCGGTGACACAGGGCTTGTTTTCGGGAACAAAAACGGGTTCCTATACTACGGCCAGGCCTTTGATGTCAAACGCACGCACTCAGCGCCGATAACGGTAACCCCCACTCATACCCTTAAAAAAGAGGCCACTTCTCAAGGAGCCTTGGTGCCAAATGACAAGGTATTGATCGGCAAGCTTATTGCGGCTGGTGTTGATGCCACAGTTTGCGACATCATGCCAAGCTGCGTGAAATTGTGTTTTGGTTTGGGTGCCTTACTCCTTTTAGGTGGTGCGCTCGCGCTTCGCTTTTACAGCAGCTCTAACGGCATCTACAACTCGAGCCAGGCAAGTAAATCCGTCATTGAGGACGGAAAATTATCCACCGAACCCAATGAACAGGTTGAGACCGCGCTTTTCTGGGCGGCCAATGCCATTTCATTCTTTGAAATCCGCTGGCTGTACCTTCTGGAACTCATCGAACTTCAGACGCAGGCAGTGCCGGCAACGGTAATGGATCAGGTAGAGGCCTTAGATAGAGATCTTGCCTCACTAACTGGTGGAATGCCAGCAATGGAAACGGAACTGGCAAGGCTGGAAAGCCTTAGCTTTAGACCTGGGCCAGGGGGAGACTTGATCTACAGTTCCACAGTATTCCAGAAGATCAACGACATGAAAAACCAGCTGGCGGAAGCAGCGGAGGCTATCAAGACCAAGACAACGGCCAGGGAAAAGGCAATCGCCAGCCTTCTTCTGGCAGGATTTCATTCAACCTAAAAAAGAGGTGGGCAGATGCCGGTCAACATGAACCTCAACAGTGAGTACCACAGTGTCGCCGAATTCTATGTTTCCGCCTTGGCTGGCCTGATTCAAGTCCGGTCAGTCGGACTGGATTCATCGGTCGAAATCGGCGGCCAATCGGTTGAACTTTCAGCCTTCACACAAGAGCTGGAAGAGACCGGGTCCTCAGCATCGGTTTTTCTGGAGCAGGCGGAGTCCGGAGGGGTGTTGAAATTGTCAGTGGCTGGAGCCAACCCGTCCATTTCCTTGGACGCCTCGCCCACTGAGGGTGAGATTTATTCAGGTATGGGAATCGGTGCCGAAGGAATCATGCTAGCCTACGGCATTCCGAGCCTGGGTGGCACCATCGTGATGGGGGAAGCTTCGATGGTGCTGACCTTTGGGGATCCTGCCGCCGGCAGTTCCATCACCATGACGCCCGAATCCATCACCTTCAAGGTGGGTGAAACCCAAATGACCATGACCGCCGAGGGCATTGTGACCACCGCACCCAGCGTCGAGGTCAACTGTGACGATACCAATGTGGTGATCAGCCCTGAGGGGATCACGGAGGAGGTCGGCGAGGTGACTCGGGAAATGACCGTCGAGGGGCACAACCTCACCGCCGCCGAGGTGGAGATGAATGTGGGAGTGGAGGGTGTAACAGCTGAGGGCCCCATAAGTACCTCTGAATTCGAGGGCTCAACCGAACTGAATACCGCCATGCTCACCCAGGTCATGGACGGAATGTTGTCGGTGGATGCTCCGATCACCATGGTGGAGTGATTTCCCTAGGGAAAACCTGAAAGGGTGCATTTTGTAATGGCGCAATTACCCACCGACCCGATGGCCGCGATGCGGGAATTTTTCGTCGCAGGCGACGCAATTGTCGGGCACATGAAAAATGCTGCCCTCCAGTCCAGGACTGGGGAAGACCGGGCCCTGTTCGAGGAATTGCTTGGGCAGATTGATTCGCAGCGAAGCGAACTGGAATCGACACTTCCCGGGGTTTTCCAAGATGCGCAAGGCAGATTGGACGGGGCGTTGTCCCGCCTTGAAAAATTGAGGGCCAAGAAGGACGACCTACTGGCCAAAGCGGAATCCTTGACCACGAGAATGGAGCAGCATATCACATCGGGCAGGGAGGCCCTTAAAAAAGACGCGGAAAAACCAAAACCAGAGCTTCCACGACCAAAATTTCGGCGGCCCGGAAAAAGCAACGCCCCGGCATTTTCCTCCGGCGTTGATCTGCGCAAATGGCTCATGGCGCCCCCACCAGCCGCTGCCCAAAAGGGAGGATTTCCGCACACTACCGGCAACATTTGGGAAGACTGGGGCAAACTCGAAACACTTCCACAATTCGAAGACGAAGAGGAAGAGTAAAATATCGGAACACTACCCGCTTTTTCAATTAAAATACATCGAAATTGTCGATTGCAGTCAGGTTCCCGCGAACTCTGCTGTAAATTTGATAGATCAGTTCTTTTTCTGTTTTATCCTTAAGTTGGATGTGGGAGACTCCCTTGGCTAATTTTTCCCAACATAATTCGCCCCTACCTCTTCCTTTGGACACTATCTTGGCAGTTAAGGTTGCTTGAGAATTACCCTCCGTTGCCAGATCTTTCAAGCGACCCTGGCAAAAACCCGTTCCACCCAGATAATTTGCAAGCTTCCGTTCCAGCTACACTGCCAGGGTTAGCCGAAAAAGTTCTGACGCTGTCCGGGGGCTCCATGCTGGTTAGTACCTTACTCACTTTCAAAACAGACACCGACTTGCGTAACGAGGCCGGCACAAGGCATATGCATACCAATGGCAATATATGGGAAAACTGGAAGGGACCAAACCAGTAATTGTTATTCCAAATGTGGCGTGAATGCATTTATTTGGTAACTTAACGTTATGGCAAACACGTTACCACCACTTGATCAGGTTATCCAAGAATCCATCCACCTTGCAGGCGGGGTGGAATTGTTGGGCGATCCCCAAACAGCCCTGTCTGGTAAAGCCGGTCCGGTGTGTGAATTATTTGATCTTAGCGACGAAGGACTGGCGCTGCTCAATCCCGAGGCAACCGTTGCAGAACAGATTAGTGTTTGGCGCGAAGCCAACTTGGTTGCCGATGCCCGTCGTTTACTAAGCCACGCCCTTCCCCCTCGTTATTCCCTGTGGTGGGCTCTATTGACCCTGACAGAAGCCCACCGTCAAAAACCGTATCCTGCCAAGGTGATTGAAGCGGTTTTGGGGGTGCGTGATTTTGTGCTTGACCCCACCGAGGTCGGACGAAGGCGTTGCCAAGTGTTGGCCGATGCAGCGGACAGCACCACCGCCGGAGGAGTGATTGGCTACGCAGCATTCCTTTCCGGCGGCAGTATGGCACCTCCCGAATGCCCGCCCGTGCTTCCCAAAGGGTACTTGTGCGGTCGGCTGGCTGGCGTGGCCGTCTATTTGGCTTCGGTCCATTTCAATCCGGCAAAATACAAAGAACATCTGCAGCATTTCCTCGATATCGGGTTGCAAGTCGCTAATGGCGAACTGTCCTGGCCCAAGAGCCAAGCGGTTGCCGAAAAGGAACAGGCCGAACAACCTCTAGAAGCTCTAGTGGAACAGGTGGTTGAAACTATTCAGGTGGGGAGGTCGAGATGACTCTTTTATCCGTTCTTACACCAAACGCTCCTGCTTCTGAAGCCTTGCTTCGTTCGGTAGACAAAAAAGATATTCCAGACGATTTGGGGGCCCTGGCCAGTTCCGGGGCGGTTGCTAACCTCATTCAATCCAACCCGAAAATGCTGGTGAAGCTGATCGCTGGTTGGCTTTCAACTCGCGAGGCAGTTTGGTGGGGTTGCCTGTGCCAATCCCAACTGTTGAAAGTGAGGGAAATCCCCGGCCCGCTGGAAAAGCTGAAGGCAGTGGTCAACTGGGTAAAAGACCCGAACGATGCCAATCGTAACGCGGTGGGCAAGCCGGGTGATACCGATTCTTCTCCTGTGGGGATGCTTTCCCAAGCAGTAATTTTTTGTACCGATAACATCTCGCCTGCTAAAGAATATCCAGTTGCTTGCCCTCCCGGCGTGGTCCACAAAATGGTTGGTTTGTCTATTCTTTCAGCCGCCAGCTTATGGCCAGGTTCCAATCGAAAAGAATGCCTATTCCATTTCATCGAGCTTGGACTGGATGTGGCCGAAGGCGAGCATCTGTGGGCCGATGGGGCCATCCCGCCCCATCCCGGGTTGAGGGGTGGGGGCTCTCCTACAGGTTTGCGCAGTAGCGGCAATATCTGGGAAAATTGGTGATCACAAGGCAATACACAAATGGCCCTTGCCGGTTATGCGGGTTGGTGAACTGGGTTAACCTCACAAACCCGAACCTTGGCCTGAAGGGGCTAGGGTTCTGCTTTTCTGACTGACGAAGCTGAAGGTGGGGCTTTGCCTTATTGCGGCCAAGGAAGGCTGTGGGGCGTTGCCAGAGGCCTTCTCACCATGCCACTGCATTGCTCCGCCGCCTGGGTAATTGTGAGCTTGGTCTGCGTGGCCAGCCAACCGCCTCCCCCTCCGGCTACCAAGCCCAAGGCTCCTGCCAAAGAAGAACCGTTGAAGCTGGCCCAGCCCAAAGGGGATGGAAGGGATAAAAGCGTTGTTGATTTGCCAATCTTTCCCCCAAAGCCCGACGGCCCGCCCCAACAGGTGGAAGCCTGTCTGGAAATACCTGATTTACGCGTGCGATTGGCCCCGTCTACCGATTTGGAAATGGTCCCCAATTGGATCTTAGGCACTTCCGAATTTGGCATCATGCGACAAGATTTGGACATTCAGTGGCGGGAGGAAAAACGCACGGTAACCACCCTCAAACCCAAGGTGATTGAGCGGCGGGTTCAGGTGATGACCACCCGTGTGCTGCAAAAGGGAGAAATTGATCCCGAAACTGGTGAGGAATGTTGCGAGCAGCGTCAGGTGCGGGTGCCGGTGGAAACTGTGATGCGCTGCCAAGTATTGGAACAAGTAACCGAAGAGATTTCTTTCAAGGTGCCCGTGGTAAAGGCCGGTGAGAGCCCCGTCATGGTTCGCAGGCATAGCTTATTCAATACCGAAAAACCGATGATAACAACTAGGCAGCGCGCGGTAGTGTTCCCCAGTTTTCTTTCTTTGCCTGTTTGCGATCCAGGTAATGGCCCGCCGCCCGATCCTCTAGGGAGGCCAGAATCCCCCGACTCTGGTCCCCCGCCGTTTCCGGGAACCCGCGGGGCCGCCCGAGAGACCATGGAGCCACCAAGCCTGCCACTTCCAGAAAAGCTCCCACCAAACTAGCGCTTCAAGACGATTGCCTAAAACGCACATCGGCAGAATGATTAGCCGATTTGAATAAGTCCAAATCCGTAGGCAAGGGTAAAAAGCGTGAGGAATGCGGTGAACAAATAGCCTGAAAAGGTCATCCAGCCGAGCCACCGTTCAGCCTTGTTCGCATCAGTTGTCCATGAAACAAAATTCTGTCCTTCAAAAAGCTGCGCAAACAGGTCGGTGAGGAAACCCTGCCCCCTTTTCAGGTTTCCAGCTGCGGCAAGATAACTGCCCGCTAGGCGGATCTTTTCAGGCGAATTACCCTCGATCAGTCGGGTGCACAGTTGGCCCATCGTGTTTCTGCGCGACCAGATGGCTCGAATGAGCCGGATCAACTGGCGGTTGGTACGAATGTCGAGAATGGTGTTGGCAGCCTTTCCGGTTGCCGGGTCCATGCTGCGCATTTGGAAAGTGCGCATGATCAAGCGGGGTATCAATTCGCCACACTGCCAATAAATGGTTTTGGCGATGATGTCGCCACGACGGGCATCCGATTTAACCAGCGCCATGGGGATGGCCTTGCCAAGGCGTTGGTCACGCTTGTCGCGTGGGATCAGGTTGAGAAATTCGCGGAAGCCCGGTACGCTCTCCACCCCGGAAAATAGTGCAATAACAGGGCAGGTAATTCCTAGGGTGCGCTGGGTAACGGAAATGTCGTTTTGGGCAAGGATGGCGGCCTGAGTTCCCAGCACTTCGTCGGCGGTCGACTGCTCGGGAATGATGAGCACAATGCCGTTAGCAGGACACCAAGGATGGCGCATGCCTCGAATCAGCCGACAAACATGCTCAAGGCGGGCCTTGCCTCGTTCCATGATCTCGGGATCGCGCGTGATGGGCTTCGAATCTTCCAATTGGATTTTGGGCAAATCTCCTTGGGTTATTGGGTCAATTGTGGTCGAATTGGTCGCCGAGGAGCCAATGGTCAACCCTTTCTCCAGTCCGGTTGACGTGGAACCCAGATAGGCTGGGGCCATGTTGGAAACCTTGTCGCCAAAAAAACCTAAAAGGCAGGTGTCAGAGCAGACAATAAAAACAGCCTGCTTGCCAGCATAGACCTGCAAAGGGGATAGCTGAGCCTCAGGGGCACCATTGATATCAAGAGGCACTCTGGCAGTCTCGAAAAGTACCGAAGCACCCGAAGCGGGCCTGCCCAATATGAGAAAAAGCGGCACCTTGGAAGGGTCAATGTTAGCTCGGAAAAGCGCGCTGGTCACCTGGGTCCAGGCGTAGTCAATATCAGGCCACGGTGAAGGGCCTGGCTTGGGATCGTACAGCCGCCAGACCAGCCAGATTAGCCAAACGTTGATATAGAGCACGAAGCCCACAGTCGGCAGCCAAGCTTGCCTCAAATAAGGAAGTGGAGCCGATACATAGCGTCCCAGATCGTAGTACCACTGGATGAATCCGAGCACGAAAACAATCATAAAAATCACCAAAAGGGCATGCAATACCCACTTGGTGGTTTGGTTGGGATTGGCCAAGCCCTTGGCCATGCCGAACATGGGAACAAAAAGGCTGCCGATCGCCTTGAAAATGCTGCCGATCCAGCGAAAAAGAAACATAAGGTGGCCCTACTTTTGCCAATGGCTATCTTTATAGCCGACTTTTAGCCAGCCAGTTTGTGCACGATCAGAAAGAAAAGGGTGGGTATCACCAGGGTGAGGATGGCGCCGCATATCACCAGCATCCGGCGGTGCCGAAGAAGGTTATGGTGGGGCGCAACCTGAGTAGGCGGATCAGGCTCGAATTCCTCTGGAAATTCCAGCGGCTGGATTCGGCTGAGTTTTTCACGTTGCAGGTTGGACCATTCGGCCAGCTTGCCCGGGTCATCTCCCAGCATTCCCTTGAAGCCAAGCATCACGCACCAAAAATAGACTTCCAGTTTCTTAATATCGGCTTTGGCATCGACAATTGCGGCCTGCTGCCAAAATTTCCAAGCCCGGTCGTTGGTTGCGTAAAACTCCACCTCAAGCTTCCGCTCATTCCAACGATCGGCCCATGGAGTATCGAGCGAGAAAAGCTCATCAAGCCAGCATGCAAGTGGATAGCGAATTCCCAAATAGTCCCCCGTCCAGGCTCCGGTCGATTGTGTGTCAGGTTTCCATAGCGCTTGCGGCATGGCGCTAGGCGGGATGCTCACACGCATCGAGCTGTCAATCTCCGCTGCGGCCAAAAGCATTTCCCGCAGTTTGGCCTGTTCTATTTCGAAGGATACAGCCTCGCCTTTTTCAAGCGCCTCGCGCACACGCAGGCCTTCGGTCAGAACCGCCAGCACGAAGTCAGACTGTTTGTCAGCCAGATCAGCCATGGTTTCTCGCCAAATTTCCCTTAGACAAAAAGCCCGTTCCATCAATAGCGCTTGGAATGCATTCCAAGGAACGGCTAAGCTTACTCTCGTATACCATGAGAGGTGTGCAGGTACAGGTCGATTTGGGGATTCCGACATGGCATTTCGGCAGGTTCACTGGCAAGAAGGCCTTTTTTTAAGGCCACATCACTTTCAGGCGGCTGACCGCCATACAGCCGAGCAGGTAGCCCGGGCAGCTTGGCTCAATTCCGGTTATCCCTGCGGCATTTCCAGCATCGAATTGGACCTCGATGCCCTTTCTAATCACAATTTTTACCTAAAGACCCTAAAAGCCCTGCTCCCTGATGGTTCCCTGATATCCATTCCTGGGGATGATGGCCCTCTTTCGCTCAATTTCAAAGAACTGCTCGACAAAGAAGGCAATGTCACGGTTTTGATCGGTCTACCCCTGCTTAGCTTGGGAAGGCCCAATGTTCAGGCAGCTGGAAACGACCCGCTAACACGCGCGGTCCTAGAAACCGTCACCGTTGAAGATGAAAACGATGGCCAGCGCCCCGAGGCCATCCAGCTTCGCAAACCCACGCTCAGGCTTTTAACGCAGGCTGACAAAACCGATGGCATGGCAGTTCTCACTCTTGCCCGGGTCAATCGCTCTACTAAATCTGATGGTGCTCCTCAGTTGGATCCCGATTTTTTCCCACCGTTGTTCTTCTGCAACAGCTATCCACCCCTGGGGGATGGCCTGGTGGCAATGCTCATGAACCGTATCGGTCGCAAGATTTCCGGCGTGGCCGGTCAATTGAATGCGGGGGGGCTGGGCCTTGGTGCTCGCGAGCCGCTTCTTTTGGGCCAATTGTCTGCCCTCAATCGCTCCCAAGCTGCCCTAAGGGGAGTTGTTGGTGACCGGGGCGCGACCTCTAGTTCCGCTTATGTCGAGTTGTGCCGCGTGGTGGGCGATCTTGCCCTGTTTGGCGAAAGCCGCATTTTGCCCGACTTGCCAGACTTTCATCATCTCGAGCCCCACCGCAGTTTCTTGCCCCTTCGGCGCCAGATCGAGGAGTATCTCGACCGTGTGGTGGAACCCGAATACAAAGAGCGCCCATTCATTGGTGCCGGTCTGCGCATGCAGGTCACCCTCGAGTCTGCCTGGATGGAGCCAACCTGGGGCATGTTCATCGGGGTGGAATCGGACCTCACAAAAGAGGAAGTGGTGCGAATCATCACCCAGCCGGGTGTGCTAGATATGAAGGTTGGCAGCTCCGAACAAGTGGATGGCATTTTTCGCGCTGGCAAGGCGGGGCTGCGCTTCAACCCCATCAACAACCCGCCGCGGGTTCTGCCCCCGGGTGTCACCTATTTCCAGTTGGCCCGCGATGTGGCCAGTCCCGAATGGGACGAGGTACGCAAGACGCTGGGATTGGCAATCCGTTTCAACGAAACCAAGGTCCAGGGCAGTATCCAAGACCAGCAGGTTCTAACCCTGTCCGTGACGGGCAAAACTTGCAAAATTCAATTCACGCTCTATGTGGTTTCGCCCAAATCCATGGTTTGAGTACACTGGATTGATGGTCTTTATTTTTTGTTATTCAGGCGGTGAATTGCGATGGGTGGCAAAGTAAACGGAAAAGGCTTGGTCACCCCAAAAGCTTTGGTGACAAAAAGTTCTGCCACTTTGGCAAAGCCATTGGTGTCGGTAGTTGAGCCCATGCCTCTGGCAAATGGCCGGCAATTAAGAATTCAGGCGGGCACCCAAACCGAGGGTGATCATTTGCAAATCCTTTCACCTTCCGGCGATATTGAGGTGGAGATCGTGCTCACGGTCAATGGGCCGGTGGTGCGAGTGCGCGGCGGCGATTTGCAGCTAAGCGCCTCTCGCTCGATAGAATTGCAGGCCGAGGGGGCAGTGCGTATTCAGGCTGAAGAATTGCGCGTGCTCACCAGCAAATCGGTTCATTTGAATGGCGAAACCATACGCCTTAATTGTGATGACGATGGTAATCCGCAATCCCATCGGCTCCCACAAGCATCGCCACTAACCAAACCTGCAAGCAATCTGGTTGGTGGTTGCTCTGGCGACAATCATCACCATTAAATAACAAGTTTTATGTTCTCTAATTTGGGTGAATGAAAATCATGAGTTCAGAAGCGAATTCAGCACTTGAGGAAATTGGCAGGCTGTTGCAGCAGGGCCAGAAGGATCAGGCACTAGACCTTGCCCGTTCCCAAATTGCCTCTGCGGTTGCTTCGGGTGAGGCGGATCGGGTCGCCTTGGCTTGGACTAATTTAGCGCAAGTCCAAGGAGCCTTGGGCGACTTGGCGGAAGCGTCCAAAGCGCTTGAAAAGGCGGTGCTGGCCATTCCCGGATCCGACGACTCCCCTGAATTAGCCCTGCCCCGTTTTCGTTGCCTATTGGGCTTGGGTCAGGTTTTGGTTCGCCTGGAAAGGAAAGGCCGCGCTCGCGAAACTTTGGAGCGGGCTCTCGTGGCGGCAAACGCCTTGGGAGGCGAGTTGCTGCCGCGACACCAGGCTATGGTCGCGATCCCCTTGGGCTGGCTACTTTTGGACGCTGGCGATGCCGACCGGGCAATCCCCACCCTGGAAGCGGCGTCCCTGACACTGTGTGAAGGAGAACAAGACTATCCCAATCAGGTGCAGGCCCTCGTGCTGCTGGCAAATGGTCGAGTTCGCAAGGGAGAAGAGCACGCCCTTCTGCCCAATCAGGTGCCTAAAGACTTTCCGTTACCCATGTTGGCACAAGGGTTAGCGGCTCACATTCAGCAATTGGCGGAGCAGGCTTCAGCCGGTCGGTTAGACGCCAAAATCCCACGCGATTTGGCCAAATGGTCCTCCGAATGGCTGAGCCGGGTTGCCGGAAAGGAATCCCGAATCACGCCCGATGTCTTTGGCCTGTTAGCAGCCCTCGAAGGCATGTGCAACCGCCATGACCATCAGGTGGAGGCCTTGGAAAGGGCCGAAAAGCTCTATCGCCAGCGGGGTGATAAATCATTTTCAGCGCGTGCCGCCCGGGCCAGGGCCATGATTCTGGCGGAAAAGGGAAATCTGGAATTGGCTGAACCTGTCCTTCGCGCCTCTCTCGCCGAGGCCCGTGAACTCGATGACGCCGATTTAATCAGCGAATCAGCCCAGGCATTGGCTCAGGTGTTACATGTCAGGGGCAACCAGGCTGAATGTGAATCTTTATTGACCGAAGCCATTGCTAAAGCCGATCAAGTTGAGAATCTCGATATGGGGGCGATGGCCGCGCTTTCGCTGGGATTGGTGATGGCGCACACGGGGCGTTTGGCCCAAGCACAGCCACTTTTCAAAAAGGCAATCGAGCGAATCCCTCGCGACAGCCAGTTGCATCAAGTGGCTCAAGTCCACATCACTGCCAACCAAGAGGGCCGGCCCTGCCCCTGCGACCCGGCATTTCAGGCGCAACAGCAGCAGACCGAGGCCAGAGCGCAAATGCCAACAGGGCGATCCTCCGCCTACACCGAAATGATGAAGCAGGTTCTTCCCGAAGACTTGTTTAAAAAACTGGAGGCTGTCATGGCGAAAGCCCCTGCGCCAGGCTCCCCGGGCATGGATCCGGAAACCTCAAGGATGCTGCAGGAATTGGAAGGCCGAACCATGAAGCGGCTTGAGGGGATGATGGGAATGCTCAAGACACCCCCCAGCTCCAATGGTTAAATAATATTTTTAACGCTATGAAACTATGGAATAAAAATTTCTTCTAGGGAAGCTAGTCCTCCCAAATATTCCGTGTTTTGCCGAACATCTGGCCGGTGTTGGTTGCTTGGCGAAGGCCGGGGTAGTTTTGGCCGGGGTTTGGGCCCCACAGGTGCTTCCCCTCGGCGATATCCAAACCCATGTCAATGAATTGCTCGAGGCAGGCGTTTCGATCTTTGCCGGGCCATTTTGTCGCAGCCAAAATAAGTGCATTGGCGACAGTCTTGCCCACCAAGGACGCGTCTGGCTTGATGATTTTTTTGGGATAAGGGCAAAGATTGTTGCCAGAATAAATAACAGCCTGGCAGAGTAGTCCCAAAGGGGAGTTGGCACGGGTTGCATCTTTCGGATTGCCAAAGTTGGACAAACCTTCCAGGGTTGGTGCCGTGATGTAGTTCACCACCATGCTCCCCATGCCTTTAAAGCCAGGTTGTGCGGAAAGCCTATCCACCTGCCAAACCCCTAAACAACCAAACCAGAGTGCATCGCGTGGCGGTAGCCAAGCCGCAATGAACTTAATGGCATCCGTACGAAGCTTGTGGGCCAAAAGGGCCTTCATGTACTCATGGCAGGGTAAATCGAGGTTCAATTCCAAGGCTGCCGCACCCAGTTTGCACGAGGAAGCAATCACTTTGGCCTGGCAGTTTCCCGTCAAGCGTTTTGGCTGCATGGAAGGCAGCTTGGGGTCAACTTTGTTTTCAGGAGGCGTACTCATGCGTGGGCCGTAGCCTTCAGAAATGGGGCCGGACAATCCCCGCTAGCCACCTGCCTGCCCGTGGAAATGAAATGTCGCAGGTAATCGCGCCAGCGGGCCGGGTCAAAGTATACCGAGGCAAGATAAACCACCACGCCTGAAAGCTTGCCGCAAACATGGGGCTTCGGTTCGATATGCCGCTTGGCATAGGGAGAAACGGATCCTCCCGAAAGCCAAACAGCAAAGCAAAGAATCCCTGCCATGCTGGTCGATCCGCAGGCCCGAATGGCGTTTTTGCATTCCTTCCGTTTGGCGTCACTTGGAGCCATGATCCATGCCAAGACCAAATCAAATCCAATTTGCTGCTCAGCGGTGATATCCCTGTGGCGAATTGCCTCAGTCGCGCAAAGGTAGGCCCACCAAATCGAATCGCGTCGCTCCATGCCATAGCTGAGAAGTCGTCTGGCTTCTCCCAGGTGTCCCCCTTCAACTAATCGTTCCACAGCGGTACCCAGTTGGGGATCATCGTCCAGTAATTTCAGGGCAATGGAAGGGGCATCGAACAAAGCCGCCACTTCGATCGCCCGCTGCTCAAGGGCTTTGAACGGCGCGGGAAGCGATAATAGGGCCCCCGAAGATTCAATCGTGGCAACCGGGCGGGCTAAGACAGCATCAAGAAGTTTCATCGTTGGTTCTCCTTTTAGAATTCCAGTTCATCCAATTCATCGTCTGACTTGTCTTGGGGTATCTGCCAACCTTCCCATATGTTGCCGGAAGTATGGGGTAGTGGCGGTGGAGTCTCAGCCTTTTTGATAATTTGTTGGCGAAGTTCTTCGGCGGAGAGAAGTTTAAATTTTTTGGCGGGGGCTGGTGGAGGCGATGCTACTTTGGGGAAGGTGACAGGTTTAGGGTTTGGGAGGCTTTTGCGAGCTTCTGCCAACTTCGATTCGGCCTCCTTGGCAAGTAATTCGAGCGAACTTGCCTTGGCCGCTAAAAGCTTGATACGGGTCTGACTATGATTTTTCCAAATCGCGGCCAATTTTAACTGGGAATCCCTAAACTCCTTTTCTGCGGCAAATCTTTCAGGAAGACCCTGCAACATTTCACCCAATTCTTTAAGCTGAGGTGAAGGATTTTTCGATTTCAGCAAAAAACCATGCAATTGGGTCATATTTGCATGCAATCTTTGTTCTAAACCTTCCAAAGATTGTGGAATATCGGTTGGCATTTGAACATTTGCCATTCTGCTGCTCCCGCAAATTAATCAAAACGAATAAAAGGCTATGGAAATTATGCATTAGCCTCAGTCATTGCCCCAATTACGCTAGCTGAAGCATCACCTGTTATGGAAACATCTGACCCGGTCACCGATACCATGGATTCGGCTGCCACCTGAAAAATGGCTGCAGTGTGGGCGATACTTTCCGCTGAAACAGAAAAAATATTTTCCGCTGTTTTGATTGTGCAAGCGCTGCTGTTAAAGAAAACATTTCCCGTTGATGAAAGACTCCTGCCAGATGTGCCGTCAACTGATTCAGCAATACCTCCAGGAATTAGGCTGAAGGAGGTACCTCCGCAAGTCAGCAAAATTTGTCCTTCAGTAATTTGGATGCAGGTAGCACCAACCCGAATCTGGATAGATTCTGGTGTGATATTGATACCATTGCTTTGCGTTGCCCCCGCTACCGTTAAGCTTACAGATTGCATACCCATATTTAAGACTGATGCTTTACCCGAAACTCCAGCTGTGAGGCTTAATCCAGGACCAGACATAAGCAAGGACGCGCCACCAACGGTTTCCCCTAAACTGACTAAACTGATTTTCGGAGCAATGCCGCCTGCATAGAGGCTAATTGAACCCGATTCTGGAGGCATTGCATCAGACTGTTCAGAAGATTGAATTTGTATAAAAGACTTTGCCGTTTTCAAATTGATTGCCATGTTGGCCATGCAGTCAATAAGCGAGTTGGGTGCACTTGAATTGAGTGTCAGGCACCCTGCTGTTGCTCCCAGCAAAACATGCGGGTGTACCTGATTCCATGCTCCCAAAGAGATACCAGTCTTAGACATGTATTTTACCCAACTGTAATGAATTGCATCAATTTGTTTTAAGATCAACATAATGGTTGACTAAGGGGGCGGCTGACCTTGGGTAGCTCCAGAAGCAGCATTCACTAATACCCATTTGGCAGTTGGAGAAGTTGATAGTTTTGCACTTGAGCCCGTCGTTAAAAGGCGTTTAGCAGCACCCCACCAACTGCCTGGTTGAAGTTGTAGTTCCTTGCCACCTAACTTGTTTGCGTTGTTTACGACAGCCGCAAGCTCAATGCCAACAGTATTTGTTTGTTGTGCAGTTATGTCAGTGAAGGCGTCTAACAGTGCCATTTTTTGATCGGAATCTGCATCTATTGCCGCCTGCTGGATTGCGGAATTTGAACTTGAAGCTGCCGAATGATCAACAAATGATGGATCATTGACGCTAGAGTCATCTTGGGAAGTCATTGCGGTTGTTCCAGCATTGGTCCCAGCATTCGAATTGGTAGGCGGTACAGATACATTTACCATTTGTTCCACTTGCTCCTGAACTTCTTGTCCTCTTGCTAGGTAATCTTGGGCAAGTGCAAGTGCATCGACGGCTTGTGATTGAAATCGTGCAAGTGCCGTTGCGTAAGCATCGGTGCTTGCACTGCCTAATACGCCAGCTATCCTGTTTTGAAATTCGACAGTTCTCTGCATTGTGGCAACTTGCAGAGCAAGATTGTCAGCATTCGATTGCAGGAATTCTGCATAAGCTTGTTGAGACGCCACTAAGTTTGTTTGCAATTGGGTTTGTAACTGAGCTGTAGTATCTATAAGAGATTTAAATTGGGCAACCGTCGAAACCTGATTGTCAGTGACCACTTTGGTTAAGGCATCAATTTTTGCTGATAATTTTTGTTCCAAGTCTTTAATCGCGGATTCAAGTTGATCAGCAGAAACAGAATCTTCCGCGATGTCTGCAGCTAAAAATTCTTGATTGGTTAGATTTGTTGTGAAGTTGTCTTCGTAGTTTACGACCAAATATAAGACAAGTATTTGTGCTAATTCAAGGGCCAAATTGGCCATTTGCCATTCTTCATTTTGTGCCAAGTCTTGATCGACAGCGACTGTCACTGAATATTCTGCAAAAACTAATGAACTTATCAGGGCTGTGCCCCATATTACTTTAAAAAAAGTTTGTAATTGACTCTCGATGCCCACGATAGACGATGCATTTCCGACACCGGACCCGGGTGAATACTCCAGTTGGTTCACGGCACGATTGACTGAAAGCTGACTGCCTTTGTAATTCAGAGTGGCTAAATCACCCACATTTAACGAAATACCTCCACCCCAAGCATTCCCCATGAACGGGTTTTCAGCCACAGACCTGCCTATTAAACCTAAATCCAAACCCCCAAAAGATGCAATTTTTTGCAACCATTCAAGGCCTGTGCTGGTTGGAGTTGGTATAAACTTTAGAAGTAATGTTGTGGGATCTGTAGCGGATGCTGGAAATGCAGTTGTCTCTTCCCACAACCGGACACCGTCTATAAAAACTGATGTTTGTTTTCCGTAAGTATTTGTGATTTGTGACCCAAACACATTTTGGTTTATACTGTTACCCAACCTGCTCAGGTAATTGCTGCTGGTCGCGCCACTGATTACATTAAGGCCATCTTGAAGATTCATGATGTTCCCAATTTTGAATTTTAAACCTTGACAATTATTTGCATCACTGTGAAAAACCTTATTGAATATTAATATTACTGCTCGACCGCATCGAAAATTGCGTCTTCTCCTGATTGGTAATCAGCATGCTCTCTGCATGAAGATTAATGATCTCCGAACCCGGAACATCCGACAGAGTGAACTTATGGCAATTATCTGCCGCTGTTCCACCCTGTGTTTTGGTTCTGAATCCGGCGATATAAGTATTTCCAGGCATCGAATAAGGTGTTGTGTTGGTCGAGTTATAAACACTTCCAACAATGATGGGCCTGTCCGGGTCACCATGTTCAAAGGCTACAACCACTTCATGCCCAACCCGTGGCCAAAAAAAAGCACCATACGATTGGCCTGCCCAAAATTGCGCTACCCGAACCCAGCACGAGGTGTTCTCATTCGAACTATTTGCATTCCACCAAAACCGAACCTGCACCCGGCCGTAGGGGTCTAAAAAAGCCTCTTGACTGGCAGGCCCGGTAACGATGGCAGTTTCAACCGAACCCACCACAGGCCTTGGGATGGGTGGCCAGGTTTTTTGATTCACCGCTGCAGGAACCGCTTCAAAACGGTTGGTGTAGGTTACTTTTGCCTCTTCACCTTGCCAGAAAAGCCCTTCCTGTTTTGCTTCATGTTCAAGCGAAATCACCAGCCAGTTGCCATTGGCGTTGGGATGGTCATCCAGGGTGAACTGGTAACCCATCATCAGGTTCATACAGTTACCTTCCCCACGGGCAACTACAGCCCGGCATGCGGCAGCAGTCGCCAAATTTTGCGCCCGGTTTTGAATAGCGTCGAATACAGGTGAAATGGCGTTGGGATCCAGTGTGCCAGCTTGGTTGACAGCATCAAAATAGCGTACGGGGGATTGCGGGTTTTCCTGCCATGCAGTTGCCGATCCGTTAACTTGCAGTGGCACTGTTCCAGCTGTGACTGTTTTTTGCCCAGTTGCTTGTGCTGCCAAAGGCTGGTTGAACAGCTCAAAATGAGAGTCGAGCAGCGTCACCTGATTGTTAACCCACAGTTGACCTGTTTCCCAGCGTTTAACCGCCTGGGTGTTTTGCGATCCACCCTCACTCCAATTGAATTGGCAGTAGCCGCAGGATGGAGCTTGGGTGGTGTTGTTCACGAGGGTTAGCTCGTGATTGGATTCAGAATGAACCCAGTAGTAGGCTATCCCCTCCTCGCTACAAAGGCGCTGGGCAAACTCCAAATCAGTTTCGCGGTATTGGGTGCAATAAATGCGGCTGTCAGGTGTTGGAAGAATAACTTGGACGCTGCCAGATGCGGGTGAAAGCACGGTAGTCAGGATTTGACTGGCATTTTGCAATTGAAAAACGCGGCTTTGTTTCATCAACCCCAGTTGCCAAAGCCTTGGTCGCAGCACCATGCGGTAATGGTCCATATAACGATCAGGATTTTGTGAGTAAAACTCGCAAATCATGCCATGAATATGACGCTGGACACTTCCATCGCTCAAAAGGGTGACTGTGGCGTAATTGCCAATCAGTGAGGAAAAAGGCACAGGTGATCCCAGAGGAGCACCCAGCTCCAGTGTAAATTCAAAAAGGCCTGACAATTCTTCCTTGCCGCGAAAAGACAAAACCACAAACGCATCAGACCCAAGCGGACTGGTGATTTGAATAGCAGCGGTCGTTTGTGAAAAAGCGGCCATTTCAGTTGAGTCCACAAAACGCCTAAGGGGTGGTCATGGGCCAATAAAAACCGTGGGAGAACCTGGTCCAATAATGGTTCCACCATGCTCGCACAAATCGCCTACCCTTCCCACAGGCATCCCGCAAGCAAAAACCGTTTCGCTACCAAGCAGAAGACTATCGGGGGGACCAACACATACCATCATATCGCCTTCGATAATTGCAGGCGTACCACAAATAAACACGGTAGGTGCACCTGGCCCTGTGATGGGCCCGCCTACATGAGGCACTGGGCCCTCAAATTC
>Ga0255133_1000096_pt1 | contig 22884 bp, 22 predicted proteins | sample Law_Law_RepB_8d_FD_188553 | JGI IMG/M metagenome (GOLD analysis project Ga0255133, IMG submission 188553) | Freshwater microbial communities from St. Lawrence River, New York, United States - Law_Law_RepB_8d | ecosystem: Environmental > Aquatic > Freshwater > River | place: USA: New York... | reverse complement strand
GGTTATATACACTGTCAAGCATATAGAAAACTATTTACACTATTTTTAGTTATTAAAAGACTGTATAAAGCATCATACCCCCTGTGGATAAGGTGGGTGAGCCATTGACGGATAAGGGTAAATTTTATGTTAGTAAGCACTAATTTTATATTCTGAAAAAACTATATTTAGTGGTTTTTTTTGATTAAAAACCATAGATTGATTCAGCATTCCAGAAACATCAGGGTTTTAACTTATCTTCAATGACGCCCTTCAGAAAGAAAACTGATCTTTGAATCAAGGCTTCTTAATCAAGCAAAGTTTCAGAAGATCAGGAAGTACTTAATAAATTAGGGCAAAATCAAAACCTATGACAAAACAATTCTTTGATGTAAACAACCCGGCCAATCTAGAGATCATTGCCCAGGTTCCTAATATGACCCCAGCAGATGCTTTGCAAGCGGTTGATAAAGCTCACTCAGCACTTCCTGCCTGGAAAGCCAGAACTGGCAAAGACAGAGCACAACTATTAAGAGCTTGGTTTGAGCTCATGAACCGCGACGCAGACCGCTTAGCCCGCCTGATGACTGAAGAACAAGGCAAAGCATTGATGGAAGCCAAAGGTGAGGTCAGCTACGCTGCCTCTTTCGTTGAGTGGTTTGCCGAGGAGGCCAAGCGAGTGATGGGAGCAATTCCTGCCAGTCCATGGTCTGACAAACGCATGATGGTCCTTAAGCAAGCCATTGGAGTGTGCGTTTCAATCACTCCTTGGAACTTTCCTTTAGCGATGATCACCCGCAAAGTGGCTCCAGCCATTGCTGCCGGTTGCACGATTGTCATAAAACCTGCTGAGCAAACACCTTTATCAGCTTTGGCACTGATAGAGCTGGCCAAAGAAGCTGGTATCCCGGAAGGCGTGATCAATCTCGTCACAGCGGATGCGAAGAACTCCATCGAGATTGGCAAAGTACTTTGCGACTCTCCATTGGTTCGTCACCTTTCTTTCACCGGTTCAACCCCGGTGGGCAGAATTTTGATGGAGCAATGTGCCCCCACCATCAAAAAGGTGGCTCTTGAACTGGGCGGTCATGCCCCCTTCATCGTTTTTGAAGATGCTGATTTGGATGCAGCCGTTAGTGGTGCAATGCAATCCAAATACCGCAATGCCGGTCAAACCTGCGTTTGCACGAACCGTTTTTATGTTCATGAGAGCTTGCATGATGCATTTGTCGAGAAACTCTCTCAAGCCAGCAAGCAGCTGGTCATTGGCCCAGGTTTAAACAAAGGTGTTCAATTAGGCCCCTTGATTGATCAACAAGCCATTGATAAAGTTGAACAACACGTTCAAGATGCCGTTGCCAAAGGCGCTCGCCTAATGGCTGGAGGCAAGCGCCACGCTTTGGGTGGCAATTTTTATGAACCGACTGTTTTAGCGGGCGTTAAAAAGGGAATGTTGATCACTGAAGAAGAAACCTTTGGTCCCGTGGCTGCAGTGATTCCGTTCACATCAGAATCAGAAGTCATTCGGATGGCCAATGACAGCGAGTACGGTCTGGCTTCCTACTTTTACAGCAGAGATATCAGCCGTATTTGGAGAGTTGCTGAAGCTTTGGAGTTTGGCATGGTGGGCGTTAACACCGGCACGATCTCAAATGAGGTGTCTCCTTTTGGAGGCGTCAAACAATCAGGTCTCGGTAGAGAAGGCAGCGCCTGGGGAATGGATGAGTACTTAGAAATGAAGTACGTTTGCTTGGGGCTTTAATTTAGGCCTGAACTTAGGCCTAAATTAAACCTTAACTCATGTCTTAGTACTTGGCTCAGCTCAGAAGTTAGTTCAGCGCTTTTTACTCAAAAAACTCTTAAGATCTCTGACTTTATCGACCAATACCGTTGGCGGAATATTCATTTTGAGTCTCGATAGACAACCCTGAACATGGATGGGCTTATTAAGAAATGCATCGCAAGCCTTGATTAAATCCCTGTGTATTGATTCACCATAAGCTCTTGTTGATTTTGCAAAACCACTCTGCCATTCAGGAGTAGTAAATTTCATCATCACCAAATCAATCAAATCCCGACTAAACACTGACGCATCCCCCCAACGATCAGAGTTAGCTAATAACTTACTGGCGATCAGATCTGCAACGTTCAAACATTGAACACCGTGTATTTTGTCAGTATCGCCTGGTTGATCAAATGTTATACGTCCCTCTAAGACAATCTCAAACCGAATGGATGAGCCCATGACCTTCACAGCTGATCTAATTCCATATTGATCAGCCCTCACCTCTTGACTAGTGTCTATCTGACTAAGCGTTGAAAATATATTAGCCAAGCCACCCGGATCTGTTGCATCACTGCGTAACTGTCGATACCCATGAATATCCGAGACCATAAAATCAATGTCTACAGATTCTCTGTATTCGCCATACTTCAGAGCAATGGCAGTACCACCGCCAAAATAACAGTGAGCATTGCTCAATTTTTCATGATTCAAAGAATTGAGTACATGAGCGATTTTTTGATGGTGCTCTCGCATAAATCGCATTAATAAATTTTCCTTTTTTTATGATCAGTGATCATTAAATTCAACACCCAATTGCTTAATCAATTTTTTTTCATGCTCGGTCATTTCATTAAAAAGAATGTATTTTTGATTTCTCTCATACATATTTTTAGCCTCTAGGGCATTCAAGACTGCATCGTCTTTTAATTGCCAGCTGATCAACTTTAATTGCGGGTAATCCTTGATCGCAATTTCATACGGATTTTTCTCTTCATCAGCATCATTCAGCTTAGGAGCTACTTCTTGAATGCTCAAATTTAACCCTAGAGCAATGATGACGCTGATATATGCGCCCATACTGACTCCGGGTTCACCTTTTTCGATACGATGAAGAGTGATTCGTGAAATTGCGGCAGCCAGTGCGACTGATTCAGCGGCCACCTTTAGCTTTTTTCGTTGCAACAGGATTCTTTGGCCCAAGCTAGCCAAAAATTCTTGCTGAAGAAATTCTTTGTAATTTACTTCCATAATGTTTCTAATTATATACAAAATTAATTTTTTGTATATAATTAGAAACAAATATAGTTCAATCTATCACAATCAAGCCTTCTTAAATACCAAATCCCACACCCCATGCCCAAGACGAATGCCTCGGTTCTCAAACTTGGTCACCGGGCGATAACTCGGACGTTCTGCGTACCCACCTGGCAAGCTACCTGTATTGATCAAAGAAGGCTCTGCAGATAAAACTTCCATCATTTGCTCAGCATACTCTTGCCAATCGGTGGCTAAGTGCCAATAACCGCCTGGTTTAATTCTGCTACTTAATAGTGACACAAACTCTGATTGAATCAAACGTCTTTTGTTGTGGCGTTTTTTATGCCAAGGGTCTGGGAAGTAAACATGCACACCATCTAAAAAAGATTCTGGGATCATGTTTTCAACAACTTCCACTGCATCATGGCGCATCAGTCTTAAATTAGTGAGTCCTTGCTCACCTATTAACTTAAGCAATGCGCCCACTCCCGGCTCATGAACCTCTATGGCCAGAAAATCATCAGCAGGTCTTGCCGCAGCGATCTTCGCTGTGGTCTCGCCCATGCCAAAACCTATTTCAAGTATTTTGGGTCGAGGCGTTTGATTTGAACTATTGGCTTGAACACTCTCAGATTGAAAGCTTTTATCCCAATCAATCGATTGACCAGTCAAAGGCAATAAAAATTGAGGGCCCAAAGTTTCAATCGCACGCGCCTGACCAGCAGTCAAACGTCCTGTGCGCAAAACAAAAGACTTGATGCGGTGCAAGTAATGCTCAGAATCTTCAGGCAACTCTTGTTTGGCTTGCTCAAAAGATTTATGTAATCGTGGCGATTCTGATTTTTTTTCTGACATGAGCGATATTTTATATCTGCACAGCTATAAGCAGAACTATCTTCCTTAAACAAATCAAAGAATTAGGAAATAGGCTAAGGGCCTCAGCGCTGACCTTGCGCTGAAACCGTTCACCATAGAGCTAATGATTTATACTTATGACAATTATTAGAGATTTGTCATATTTTGTTTAAAAAGAAAAAACCGCGCGCAGAAGGTATGGAAAGCTTCGATACCTTGGTAGGTAAAAGCTCCGTCATCCATGGTCGCATGACCGTTCATGACAGCCTGCGCATCGACGGTAAAGTATTTGGCAACTTAGAACCAGCCGATAAATATCCTTGCTCGATTGCTGTAGGTCCCAGCGGAGTTGTCACTGGAAACATTCACTGCAATAAAGCTTATATTGCTGGCAAAGTGATTGGCAATATTTTTGCCAAAGAACTCATTCTGCTATCTGATAGTGCTGTGGTTCATGGTGACATCAATGCTAAGGCATTTACCATTGCCAGCGGAGCAGTGATTGAGGGCACCATGCTTCAAGCCAATCGCAAAGTCAGAGACCCACAATCAACTCAGCTTCGATCTGTACTACCTGCATGATCAGTGCGACCACTGCACAATCCCAGTCCAAGCAGTCAACAAAACTAAAACTCCAAAAATAATTCGGTACCAAGCAAAGACTCTGAAGTCATGGGTTGCTACATAACGTATCAGCCAACGAATACACACAAACGCAGACACAAAAGAAACTGCGAAACCAATCCCCAGAGTAGGCCCAAAGGTACTCCATGAAGCGTCACCCAAAACATGACGCAATTTGATGAGCTCATAAAGCGTGGCGCCCGCAATCACTGGAATGGCCAAGAAGAAAGAAAACTCTGTGGCAACTTTCCTTGGCAAACCAAACAACATGCCGCCAATGATGGTTGCCCCTGATCGAGATGTTCCTGGAATTAAGGCAGCACACTGCGCCAAACCAATTTTCAGAGCATCGCGCCAATTGAGATCATCCACACTATCAATGTTTCGAGAAATCAATACACCGCCACCTTCATCAGACTCTAATTTCTTTTGACGAGCCTCAGCCCAAAAAATGATGAAGCCACCCACGATAAAAGCTGTGGCCACAGGGATCGGAGAAAACAAAGCGCTTTTAATGTATTTGCCAAATAACAAAGCCAACACAATGGCTGGAATTGTGGCGATGATGACATTCATGGCAAAGCGCTGAGAAGCTTTTCTTGAGGCAATGCCAGTGACCACACTGATGAGTTTTTGACGATATTCCCAACACACAGCCAGAATCGCACCAAACTGAATGATGACTTCAAAAGCCTTGCCTTTGTCGTCATTGAAATCCAATAGATCACCCACCAAAATCAAGTGACCCGTAGAAGAGATTGGCAAGAACTCAGTAAAACCTTCCACCAAGCCCAAAATGACTGCTTTAAGAATTAAATAGATATCCATGGCGTGATGATAAGTGTTTTAGCAGAAGGGTTATAAATATTAAAAGTGATATTAAATAATTCAAAGCTACGCAGAGAGTCCGCTCAACCATAATGCCGCTTTTGCAATTTGAATTGATCCACGCTGCTCTTCTTGGCGAATATTCTTAACCAATTGCACAGCTTTCGCATTTGGAAATTGATTTGAAAATCTCAGCAGTGCAGAAGAAAGGCTAGTGTCAGATAATTTACATTCAATCAAATGAGTCAACGTTTGCTCCTCGCTGATTGCAAAATCAACTTCCGCATCATCTTTTGTTCGAATGTAATGTAGACCACTAGAAACTCCTTGAGAATCCTCTTGAAAATGCACATGCTTTTGCAACATTGACGCCACTGCGTTTTCAAATTGAATGCCTGAGCCGCCGCGCACAAAAGCATTGTCATAAAAATAAACTTTGGGCGCTTTCAATAAAGACCTGGCCACATTACTGTGCCAAGGATGAATCACGAACACAATGAATAGAGCCTCAAGAATGTCGAGGTATTTCTTCAATGTGGGTTGAGTCACTGATAAGTCTCTGGCCAGTGATGCCAGAGACAAGGGTGAGCCCACACGGTCTCTTAACATCTCAACAAATAAACGCATCGTGTTGACTTCTTGAATTCGAGAAAACTCCAAAATATCTTCTCTGATCAAATCAGTGAAATATTGCTGCCTCCAACGATTCGCATCGCTGTCCGTTTCCGCCAAACAAGGCTCAGGGAAACCTCCGCGAATCAATAAATGATCCAAAGCTTGATCGGCATTCATACCTCCAAAATCAACCAACTCTTTGACTGAAATAGGATGTAAGCGCCAAGAAAAATAACGGCCCGCCAATGACTCTCCAGATTGTCTGAATGTATCCATTCTGGCGCTACCTGTGATCAATATTTTTTGAGCTTGGCTATCAGTGTTAGCAATTTGTGCCAGTCGATTATCAGCAATACCTTTGAGCCAAATTTTCCAATTAGGCATTTTATGAATTTCATCAAAAATCAGTAATGGCACTTGCTGGCTCCATGAGCCCTCTTGCAGGATACGTCGATCACCAGAGATATCCCAATTCAGATACTGAAAGGAATCTCTGTCAGTCAACAGTTGCCTAGACAAAGTGGTTTTACCGACTTGGCGAGGGCCCGTCAGTATCACTAACTTTTTATTGAGGTCATTGGCAATTTGCTGGTCTAAATATCTTTTCATTCGACTATTTTAAAGTACTTTTTAATTTAGTCGCGACTATTTTAAAGTACTTTTTAATTTAGTCGGTATATTTTTCAGCTCATTTTGATAATATATCTATATAAATCAAATATTTATATCGTTTTAGAGGCTAAATTCGCATAGATTGAATTGAACCTTACCATTCACCTAAAAAAATCATCCGTCACGCTCGGGCCATTTTGAAAGAAGTTTTCCCATGTATTTTGGATAGGTGTAATGATTCTTTTATTTCCTCGAATACGAACAGCGACCTTTTTAACCTCATCAGGCAAGCGCGCCTCATGAGGAATTTCAATTAATTGAGACTTCTTATTGGAATGCACAGTTGCAATGACTATAGGCATTAGCACTCTCCTCAGAAAAACAAAAGAGCTCAATGATACTTATATCCTAAAAACTAGAAATCTAAATTAGGCGCTTACTCATACCTCAATGCCTGTATTGGCTGCATGGATGATGCTTTGCGAGCAGGATAGTAACCAAAGAAAATACCGATCACAGCAGAAAAACCCACTGCCAAAACAATCGATAAAACCGAAAGCTGCACAGGCCAAGCTGCCAATTCAGCAACCAGCCAAGTTCCTAGACCACCTAAGAGGATTCCAAGCACACCACCAATGGTTGAGAGTGTGATGGCTTCCACCAAGAATTGCGACAAAATATCTTTACCTCTGGCACCAACGGCCAAACGCAAACCAATCTCTCGGGTTCTTTCAGTCACAGACACCAACATGATGTTCATGATGCCAATGCCACCAACCAATAAACTCACCGAGGCAACTGCCGCCAAAAGAATGGCCATGACTTTGCTGGCAGCTTCTTGAGCTTGAAGTATTTCTGTCAAATTACGCAAAGAAAAATCATCGGGGGTATTGCCTGTTAATCGATGCCGTTGCCGAAGCAAGTCTCTGACTTTATCTTCCGCTTCTTTCATATCAGCGCCATCTTTGGTTTTGATAAAGATAGAACTCACCCGGCCAATGCGTCCTTGTAAAGCACCAAAAATTTTATTGCGTGCAGTGGTCAAAGGAATGATGACAATATCATCCTGATCCTGCCCCATCATGCTTTGACCCTTGCGCTCCAGCAAAGCAATCACCGTGAACGGCACACCTCGTACACGGATGATTTGATCGACTGGATCACCATCTCCAAATAATTCTCGTGCCACCGTTTGACCGATGATGGCCACCTTGCCAGCACCAGACATTTCACCAGCTTCAAATAAGCGACCACTCACCAAACCCCAATCACGGGCTTCAAAATACTCTGGAGTGGCACCAACAATCGAAGCTAGCCAATTGGAGTTACCCCAAACAATTTGACCACTGCCTCTTTGCGTTGGAGCAGCCACTTGAACTTCTGGGATCTCACGCATCACGGCCCAAGCATCATCTTCAACCAATGTTTGAGCTGTCCCCGTACCTCCGCGCACACCTGCAGTGGTCACTGATCCAGCCCATAGGATCATCAGGTTTGAGCCCAAACCAGCAATTTGTTCTTTAACGCGTGCTTGAGCACCACTGCCAACTGCAATCATCACAATTACAGCCGCCACGCCAATGATGATGCCCAGCATCGTCAAACCAGAACGTAATTTATTGACCTTGAGCGCTTGGAGAGCAATGGGTAAATTCAAGACAAACCCCCAAGTGAACCAACTTTTTTGTTAGGACTGTCATCAATGATTCTGCCATCTTTGAATGTGATTGTGCGTGATGCATAGGCAGCCACTTCCGGCTCATGGGTGACCACCACCACGGTCATTCCTTGTTGATTCAGTTGCGTTAAAAGTGCCATCACCTCAGCACTCGTCTTAGAGTCCAAAGCACCGGTTGGCTCATCCGCCAAAATCAAATCTGGATCATTGACCAAGGCTCTGGCAATCGCCACACGCTGCTGCTGCCCTCCAGATAATTGCGATGGCGTGTTCTGTAAACGCTCGCCCAAACCCACTTGCTCTAAACGTTGCTTGGCATGTTCATGGCGCTGCTCTTTACTCAATCCTGCCAGAGGGCCCACTCTGGCATACAACAGTGGCAAGGCAACGTTTTCAAGCGCTGAAGTTCTGGCCAATAAATTAAATTGCTGAAAAATAAAACCAATGCGGCGATTGCGTAAATCAGCCAATTCATCACTGGACATATTGGCAACATCTTCACCGCCCAAATCATAAGATCCGCTGCTTGGCTGATCTAAACAACCAATCATGTTCATGAAAGTCGATTTGCCAGATCCTGAAGCACCCACAATCGCAACAAACTCTCCTTGGTCAATACTGACTGATACGCCATCAAGAGCATGGACCGTTTGCTCGCCAATCCCATAGGACTTAACAAGCTGGTGAGTTCTGATCAAAGTCATGAGACGGCTGTTGAAAAATTTAAAAAAAATATTTTCAGAATAATCGTGGGCCCGCTGGTCTTGCAGCACCAGCTTTTGCGCCACCCGTCATACCAGTGATGACCAAGTCCCCAGACTTCAATACAGCCTCACCATTCTCGGGCGGCAAGACTTCACTGGCATTACCGTCACTCAAACCTAAGCGAACTGTTTTTTGCACAGGCTTGTCTTTCAAACCTGATTGATCCAAGACCCACACCTTGCGAACCATCACCCTTGGGCCAGTGCCCATTGGTTTAGCTCCAGATGAATTAGCAGCAGTAGATCCAGCGCCTGATGACTTAGGGCCTGCAGATCTAGAATCTGATTTATTGTCAGCCGCAGATTCTGCATTAGGCATCTTAAAACGCAAAGCTGCATTTGAAATGCGCAACACTTTTTCTTTTTGCTCAGTGATGATTGATGTGTTTGCTGTCATACCAGGCAAAAGTTTTAAATCTGTATTTTGAGCAGTCAACAAGACGGTGTATGTGATGACGTTTTGCACATTGATGGGAGCTTTGCGAACTTGCTTGACCTTGCTTTGGAAAAGCTTGCCCGGAAATGCATCCACCGTGAAGGTGGCTGTCATGCCCTCAGTGATTCGGCCAACATCAGATTCATCAATCGCTGTTTCAACCTGCATGTCTGCCAAATCTTGCGCGATGATGAAAAGCTCTGGCGCTTGCAAACTGGCAGCCACTGTTTGACCACGCTCAACACTGCGCTTGACCACCACACCATCCACCGGCGAACGAATCACTGTATCGTCCAAGGCTTTTTTTGCCATGGTCAAAGAAGCCTTGGCACTTTTATAAGCACTCAGGGTTTGATCAAAGGCCGACGGAGAGATGAAATTCTTTTCAATCAAACGTTGGTTGTTGTCATGATTGCGCTTGGCCAAGATGTAATTGGCTTCGGCTTGCTCGAAGCGTGCCTGCCACTCACGTGGATCAATGCGCGCAATCACCTGAGATTTTTTAACCACATCATTGAAGTCAACATAGATCTCTTGAACCATGCCAGACACTTGCGTACCCACTTGAACAGACTTCACAGGATTCAATGTGCCGCTGGCACTGATTGTTACTGCCAAAGGGCCTTCTTCCAAAGCAACTGTTTTGTATTGTGGACCACCCCAACCAAATATGGATGCCAGCACCTTATAAACAATCACCAATACAAAAATTGCTATCAAAGAAATAGTGACGCGGCGCAACCAAGCATGAGCCTGCAATAAAGACTGAAGTTTTAACTTGAAACCACTCAATGATTCCAGAACTTTTTGTTTGGCACTGCTCAATTTAGGCATCATGAAAGATTGTCTCTACTGGGTCTATTTCTTAAGGTTTTATGGGCAATTCCCTAAAGTATATGGTCATCTGACAATCTTTATCAGACCTATATCAAAGTCGAGTTAAATGCCTTGTTAAGTCCGTGGTTTTAAAGACCCAAACTGCGCAAGCAATAAAATAAGAAACTTGCTAAAACCATGAAATCATTAAAACGACGTAATCTTCAACTTGATCAGCAACATAAACACGGGCATTTATTCAAAGGAATACCATTTAGTGACTGCAAATCAGACTTTTTTGATGCAAAATGACAAGATGAGATTAAAAAGCATGTCTTACACCCCTATCGCATTGGCAGTTATCCTGGCTCTTGGCTCAACCTGGAGCTCAAGCAGTCAGGCTCAAAAAACCGCCCTAGGTCCAGCCCAAATGATGGCTGTAGCGGATACATCAGCAAAACCGACCAACCCTAATACCCAAAGTCCAAGCACTGCTCCTGCAAATGCAGAAGCTCTTGACCTCCTAAGCCTCTACAGAGAAGCTGCCTTTAATGACCCCGTCTTCAATGCCGCTAAATATGGCTTCATGGCTGGCAAAGAAAAACGTTGGCAAGGTCTATCAGTGTTATTGCCGCAGGTTGTTGGAACAGGCAATGAAACTAAAAACGATATTTATAATCAACGAACTGGCAATCGTCGGAATGATTTAATGTCTAGAGCATGGAACGTTCGACTGACCCAACCTTTATTCAACTGGGATAAATTTGAGCAAGCTCGTCAAGGTGATTTAAATGCTGACATTGCTGAAGCGCAGTATGCTGCTGCCGAACAAGATTTAGTAATACGCGTTACCGAAGCTTATTTCAATCTTTTAAACACTGAAGACACATTAAATCTCGCTAGAAACAAAAAAATCTTGATCGGCGAACAATTAGAACAAGCTAAGCGTAATTTTGAGGTCGGTACATCCACTATCACCGACACCCATGAAGCGCAATCACGCTATGACTTGGTAGTAGCTCAAGAGTTGGCAGCCGAAGCGGATCTTTTGATCAAAAGAGGCGCCTTAGAACAGATCACTGGCAAACAAATCGCTCAAATCAAATCATTGAGTAACACGGCGAAAATTGATGCAGTGGCGAAAGACAGAAAAGTCAAACTCAAAAAAGGCGAAAAGCCTAGCAAGGTCAATGTTGAAAATGCCTTGGCTGTCATACCTGGCCAAACCATGCAAGATTGGGTGAGACAAGCTGAAGATGTGAGCTACAACATCATCGCCAGCAAACTTTCTTATGATGTAGCAACAAAAGAAACTAAACGTGCTTATGCAGGGCATGCCCCATCAGTCGATTTTGTTGCGCAAAGGGGATATGCTGATAATGAAAGTACTGTCCCTCAAGATGGCACTCCTTTTTCATCAAAAAGCTATTCAACTCAAGCCACCATTCAGCTGACAGTGCCGCTCTTCTCTGGCGGTTACAACCAATCTGTGGTGCGAGAAAAATCAGCATTGGCCAATAAGGCATTGGCTGACTTAGAAAACACCCGTCGCTCTGTGGCGCAAACCACACGTCAAGCCTACCTGGGCTTTAATAACGGTTTGGCACAAGTCAAAGCCTATGAAGCAGCTGAGCTATCAGCGCTGAGTGCTCTAGAATCAAACAAGCTGGGCTATGAAGTGGGTGTGCGCATCAACATCGATGTTCTAAACGCACAAGACACTTTGTTCACGACGCGCAGAGATTTGGCCAAAGCACGTTATGACACCATCTTGAATGGTCTCAAGCTCAAAGCTCAAGCCGCGGTTCTCAGTGATGAAGATCTACAAGCAGTGAATGCTTTACTGAAGTAAAAATTATCAATCGATTTAATTTCTTTTTCTAGCTAATATTAGAATCAACTTTTGATTTTTTGATGAAAATTTAGAGATGTTGTATATAAATCTATTTCGCCGTCTTCACATATTATTTTGAACTCCATATTTTTTTCCAACTCCCAGCAATCAGCTCTTCTTTTCTTTCTTTAATTTTTTTCACGATAAATTCATTGCTTGGCTTTTGATTTTCAAGCGCCATGCTGTGAGCAACCGTCGACATTTCTTGAGTTGCAACTTTCATTGCTTCTTCATCAACAATCTCCGATAGACTTTTTCTTGGGATCAAGGCATACACCAAATCACAATCAAGAACATCAGCCATTCGTTTTAACTGGGTCAAGGTAATGGTGTTAGCAACCTCATTCCGTTCTGCAGCTAAAACTGTTGTTGAATTAACTCCCAGGCGACGAGCCATTTCATACAAAGGCATCTCTAAGGCGGTTCTTATGCTTTTGATCCACCCGTTACTCGGCGCCATTGCTAATAGTTTTGTATTTCTCAGATCCTCTAAACGTGAGCTGATCTGTTGAAAATAAAGTTTTTGTAGGCTCATACAAGCTCCTTGATGCAAATAAATGGACTGATATTGATAATTTATTTCACTATAGTACAATATTTACATACTTTTATTGTATTTTAATACAATAAAAGTATGTAAACTTATCTAATAACTTTACAGTGATTAAAATTTAAGTTTATAGTTATAAAAAATAACTTTATAGATGAGTAGATCATTTTTCACTATCAGTCATGTCAAAGCCATCAAGAATTAAGCAACTTATATTAAGCATCACCGAGGATGTTGTTAAGCACCCCAAAGATTTAACACGTTATTACATGGGGGCTTTGAATATCTCAAGGGTAGGAGCTAATAACTATATCCAGCAACTGGAAAAATTGGGCTGGATCGCACGAAGTGGTCCATCAACAAGGCCGGTATTCAGCCCAGGCTATCAACGGCAAATATCAAAACTATATGAAATTAAGGATCTTGAAGAGGATTTAGCTTGGTCAAAAGACTTTAAACCTTATTTCAATCTTGCTCCCAACGTATTAAATATCGTTAATCATGGCTTCACGGAAATGCTCAATAATGCAATTGATCACTCGGCCGGTGGTGAGGTCTTTGTTTGGGCTCGACAAACAGAGCAACGATTTACCTTAGCCATATCAGACAATGGAGTTGGGATATTTGCAAAAATTGCTGATGCGCTCAAGTTGCCAGATATGCGACAAGCTCTTTTTGAATTGTCCAAAGGAAAATTTACGACTGATCCAAGCAAGCACAGTGGGGAAGGAGTCTTTTTCACATCCCGAATGTTTGATTGGTTTGAAATAAATGCTAATAACCTTGAGTTTTATCATGATAAAAAACTGACTGAAGACATATTGCATGAGGCGAAAGGAATATTTCCAGGAGGTACTTTGGTTTTTATGAGTATTTCTCTGAACAGCACAAGAGCTGCAGCTGATATTTATGCGCAATTTACAAATGCCCCTGATGATTTTGATTTTTCAAAGACCGTTGTTCCCATGAAACTGGCTCAATATGGGGAGGAGCAACTTATTTCAAGATCTCAAGCAAAAAGATTGATCGCAAGATTCGATCGATTTAAAAAAGTTGTTTTAAATTTTGATGGAGTCCAAGAAATTGGACAGGCCTTTGCTGATGAAATATTCAGAGTTTATGCGAATCAACATCCAGATGTGGAGTTGATTCCTGAAAATATGACCAAGCAAATTGAAAATATGTGGCTTCGGGCAGTATCACCCAGAAGGTAACTTTTTAAATTCAATTTGATTGTCTGCTTATTAAGCAATGTCAACATCCAATACTAAAATAAGATTCAAACAAAAACTGACTTTAATAAACAACTGGCATTTTTACCAATTAGTATTAGTTCTTCGCCTTCAACTTCGCAAAAGCCTCAGCAAAAGCGGTATTGCCCACCGGTGCAGATGAAGCTTGCTGTCTTTGACCAGACGGCTTACCAGAAGTTTGAAGTGAACCTTTCGCGCTACCGACATTAGATCTTTCACCAGACTGTGATCGAGCCCCAGCATTTGATGGTGCAGCATCATTTAATTTCATCGTTAAACCAATGCGACGACGCTTCACATCCACTTCAAGCACTTTGACTTTAACAACTTGCCCAGCTTTAACGACCTCATGAGGATCTTTGACAAATTTATCAGCCAAGGCTGAAACGTGCACCAAACCATCTTGATGCACACCAATGTCAATGAATGCTCCAAAGGCTGCCACGTTGGTCACAACGCCCTCCAAGATCATGCCTGGCAATAGCTGACCAATGTCTTCCACCCCCTCTTCGAAGGTCGCAGTCTTGAACTCAGGGCGCGGGTCGCGCCCAGGCTTTTCTAATTCAGCCAAAATATCTTTGATCGTCACAAGGCCAAATTTGTCATCGACTAACTGACTCATCACATCATTCGCAGCCACTTTACTGATCAATTCTTTATTACCCAGAACTGCTGTGACTGGTTGCCCTAGTTGCTTGAGGATTTTTTCAACCAAAGGATAAGACTCAGGGTGCACAGAAGATTGATCCAAAGGATTATCACCCCCTGAGATGCGCAAGAAACCAGCTGCTTGCTCAAACGCTTTATCTCCCAGACGTGGTACTTCTTTGAGTGATTCACGATTGTTAAAGCGTCCCTTGCTGTCTCTGAATGAAACAATATTTCTGGCAAGGCCTGCATTAAGGCCCGATACTTTAGAGAGCAAAGGAACTGATGCAGTATTTAAATCAACACCCACAGCATTCACACAATCCTCTACCACTGCATCCAAGGTTCTAGATAACTGAAATTGATTCACATCATGCTGGTACTGCCCAACCCCAATTGCTTTAGGTTCAATCTTCACCAACTCAGCCAAAGGATCTTGCAGTCTGCGAGCAATCGAAACTGCTCCACGCAAAGAAACATCCAGCTCTGGAAATTCTAGGGCGGCTAATTCTGAAGCAGAGTACACAGAAGCGCCCGCCTCTGATACCACAATCTTTTGTAAACCAAAATCACCCGAAGATGACTTTTGACTATTTAACAATTTCATCAAATCTTTGATCAATCGATCAGTCTCACGGCTGGCCGTGCCATTACCAATCGCCACCAATGACACTTGGTGCTTGACACACAAGGCTCCCAAAGTGGCCAATGAACCATCCCAATCTTTGCGCGGCTCATGCGGGTAAATCGTGGTGGTTTCTAATAACTTGCCTGTGGCATCAACCACCGCTACTTTGCAACCCGTTCTGATGCCTGGGTCCACCCCCATCACCACTCTTGGGCCCGCGGGAGCGGCTAATAAAAGTTCGTGGAGGTTGCGTGCAAAAACTTTGATTGCCTCCGTCTCAGCAGCTTCGCGCAATTGTGTGAAAAGTGCCATTTCTAAAGACAATGACGTTTTTACACGCCATGTCCAACGGCACACCTCTGCTAACCACTTATCCGCAGCACGACCCAATGACTCAATGCCCACATGCTTGGCAATCATCACTTCACATGGGTGAGGGATTAAAGATTCTTGAGACTCCTCCAAAGACAACTTCAGCTGTAATACCCCCAACTGACGACCCCTGAACAAAGCCAAAGCGCGATGAGAAGGTACCAAACGAATTGGCTCTGAATAAGCGTAGTAATCGCGGAACTTTTCTTCCTCGGCCATTTCTTTACCATCAACCACTTTGGCCGTGAACAAACCTTGTGACCACAAGAACTCGCGCAACTTGGCCAACAGAGGTGCCATTTCAGAAAACTCTTCCGCCAAAATATCTCTGGCACCATCCAAAGCGGTTTTGACATCCGGCACAAATGGCACACCGCCATTCACACCCTCATCACCCGCTTGAGACTTCTTCAAATCTTCAGGGCTGAGTACTGCATAAGCAGCAGAATCAATATTGATGTATTTGACAGCTTCAACTTGAGGGTCTAGATTAGGGTCGGCCATCAAGTCGCGTGCCAAGGGTTCTAAACCAGCTTCTCGGGCGATCATCGCCTTGGTACGACGACGCGGCTTGAACGGCAAATACAGATCCTCTAAAGCCTGTTTGGTGTCAGCAGCCCCAATTGACTTCAATAAAGCGTCCGTTAATTTACCCTGCTCATGAATGGACTTCAAAATAGCCACGCGGCGATCTTCAAGTTCACGCAGATATAACAAACGTTCTTCAATGCCACGCAATTGAGTGTCATCTAAGCCACCGGTCACCTCTTTACGATAACGGGCAATAAAAGGCACGGTTGCACCCTCATCCATCAAGGCAATCGCCACAGCAATCTGCTGAGGACGAACATTCATTTCAGTGGCTATTTGCTTGTTAATCCGCAGAGCAATTTGCTCAGCGGATTCGAGAATTAATTCAGACATTGAGGTACTTTATGTAAAGATGCATGGATGATGATTTAACTTCAATATAAAAGTCAGTGATCAGTTAAATGATGTGATTGCAATGAACGAGATCATCACTTTTTCAACAATGATGGAAATTTAGCTAAAAAATCTTTGGCCACCATTGAATTACCGTAGTCAGAGTAATGGTCGCCATAGCTATATAAAAATTGACCATCCTTTGCAATACCACAGTGATTATTTGCCACATCACACACCAAATTCGTAGGGTCATACACAATCAAACTCGGATGTTTTGCTTGCAGCGTTTTGATCCACAAACGATAGCGCTCATTGGTGTGCACATGCTGCTCATAAGTCATGCTGCACAATGGATTCTCTTTGCGGAATAAAAATTGATTCAAGAAATCGCTCTTGGTTAATCCACCACTGATACAACTCTTAGGATCTGGGAAGCCTGGATGATCCACTAAAAACCCTACTCGTTTGCCAGCACCCTCTAGGGCCTTGATGGCATTGCTCACACCTACCAAACCCACCTCATAATGAGGGCTCGCATCCATCAATTCACGGGTATAGACCTCACCCAGACCAAAAATCGATCGAGCGGCTGGCACCAGTAAAACAAAATTGATATCTTTGTTACTTAATAAAGCTTCCAGCACATATTGATTCTTTTTAGCATTACGCCCCTGCAATCGAAGAATATCGCCCGTCATGGGTATCGCATTACCAATCATCATCCAAGCGGGCGCTTTTTGATTCATCGCTTCTCTGGCCAAACCGTAGAAAATCGCTTCACCCTTACTATCCCCCCAAACAGCATGAGTTGCTTTTTGGTCTTTAGGACTGTAACAAGAATTCAGAATCAATTTTGCTTCCAAGGGTATGCCGCATTCATTGGCCCAACGCTTGCGATCAGCGCCCATGTCCAATGAAGCCGGATCAGCGTTCAATAAACCAGCATGCCTTGCTTTGACTCCTTTGGTTTTATAGACAACAACCCCTGCAATACAAATGCACAACATCAATACCGATAAAGCGATGATCAAGGGGCGCTTTGATGAAGATTGACGAATAGGCTTTTCTATCAAGTAATAAGTCAATGCAGCCAAAACAATACTTAAGACCACCAAAACCACACGAACATCAACAGGTGGGGTTTCTGAATAAATGATTCTGGCAAATGACAATAATGGCCAATGCCATAAATACAAAGGAAAGCTGATCAGACCCACCCAGACAAAAATTCTCTGCGATAAGACAAAACGATTCACCAAACCGTGAGGGCCTGACGCTATTAAAAGAGCTGATCCCAGCGCAGGCAACAGCGCCCACCAACCTGGAAAAGCTCTTGACTCATTGATCACCACAAAGCCAATCGCCACCATGACCAAGCCCAAGCCTGAAAGAAGACTTCTATGGCGCTCAATGATGGATGTGAACACCTGCGCAGGACGCAATGCTTGATAGGCTAAAAAAGCCCCTAAAGCCAATTCCCAAGAACGACTCAAAGGAGAGTAAAACGCTGCACTGGGATTGCTTCCTACTTGCCAAACATTTAAACCAAAGGATAAAAGAGCCACCACCAAGATCAATGACAACACATTCCAAGAACGCTTGGCAAAGAAATAAAGCAATAGAGGCCAAACAATATAAAACTGCTCTTCAATACCCAAAGACCACAAATGCAATAAAGGCTTGGTGTCTCCAGCGGCATCAAAATAACCAGCTTCTTTCCAAAACATAAAGTTAGCAATGAACCCTGCGCCACCCGCGGCATGCTTACCTAAAGAGCGATACTCAACGGCGGTCAATACCACCCACCCCAAAGCCAAGCAGAACAAAAGAACAACACTCAATGCAGGAAAAATACGACGCACACGTCTGGCGTAAAAAGTCTTGATACTGTAATTACCCGCCTGAATATCTTTTAAAAGAATGCTGGTAATCAAATATCCAGAAATCACAAAAAAGATATCTACGCCAATAAATCCACCAGGCAAGAAATTTGGAAATGCATGAAACAACACCACCGGCAGAATAGCCAGAGCTCGAAGACCATCAATATCGGAACGGTAAGAGATTGAGTGAGAATCTTGACTACTCATGCATCATCTTTCTAAATATTTTTTAAACAAATCAGCCATCAGATTATTTACTTAATGAGTTACTTAATTACTTACTTAATTTACTGATAAAACTTACTTAGTGACTTCAATCGCCTCAAGGGCTGTAATGGCAGCAATAGCTGCTAAAACTTCTTCAACACTTGGAGGCTGGCCTTTATCACCCAGATTATGGATGTTAGGCGACCAATACCCTTCCGTTTTCCAGCGCGGTGAATCGCAATACAGCTCAATCGTTGGTCTACCCAAAATAGCCGACAAATGAGTCAATCCCGTATCCACACCAATCGTCATCTTGGCGCCAGCCACCAGACCAAAAGCATCCGCAATCGAGAAGGCACTCGGCACAATCGCTTTTGAACCTGCCAAAGAGTAAGTTCCAGAAATTTTCCTGGCAATTTGAGTACTCAGTTCTTTCTCTTGATCATTGCCCCAAGGGAGAATCACCTGCATACCCTTGGCGACCAATGTTTTACCTACCGTCACCCAGTGATCATCAGACCAGCGCTTTGATTTACCCGCCGTTGCATGAAAGCACATCACATACGGCTTGCTCACATCAAACCCTAGATCAACTCGAGTAGAAGCAAACCCTAATTTGGCAGCATCTACCAAAGACTGAACATATGCGGCAGGGTAAAACTGAGGGGGTGAAGCTGCGCGATCAGGTACGGGCAGATCAAGAGCTGAAGCTGTCACCCAACGCGAACGATCCACTGCGTGACAATGAAACAGCACTTGCACACAATCTGTATAGAACTTACGAGCCCATGGCTCGTAACCAGAAAACTCTGTTTGATTCGCCAAACCGAAGACCGAAGCAGTCTTGTTTGGGTTGGCCAAATGAGTCACCCAGGCTGACTTGAGTAAACCCTGGGTTTCTATGATCAAGTCATAGCCAGCAAAGACACCTGACTTAAATTGTTCTTTAAAGGTGATGTATTCCTGAATGCTGCGGATGAACTCACCCCGTTTTAAGGCTTTTTTCCAACGCCTAAACGCCAAAGGAATGATGTTGTTAATGCCAGCAACAGAATCACCGGATGGCGAAGTAATGGTTTTCAGTGGCTCTAAAAGCCCCACATAGCCCTCTTCCACCACCCAATCAATTTGTGCTGCGGGGTACTTGGCTCGCAAATCCCAAACCATCGGCAAATTGTGCAAAACATCGCCCAAAGAGGACAACTTAACGATCAAAATCTTCATGGAGATATTTTATCCCTTGGATGAGGTCAAATCACCTTTTCCAAGCTTCTTTTCTTTACTTTGATCTCCTCAGAGTAACTCCAACCTTTAGATGTTTCTTTCATGATGAAATGGATCACTTGCTCCGTGTGATTCATCGCATTGACAAGATTTCTGACCTTTTCATGACCATCTGAATGTGCAATGAAAAATACCCTGATCAAGCTATCTGCATATTTTGGTAATTTGCCAGTTTTTTCCCATTTCGCAACCGCTTGCTCTGTCACACCAAACTGAATACCCAAAGACTTTTGAGATAACAACATAGACTGTCTGATGTATCGGAATTCAGTGCCGGTTAAATGAGCCGGTTTCATCGCCAGCGCCTTACATATTGTCATCGTTAACCCCGCTTGATCTTCAATCGACACAACTTTCCCATAAGGACCTTTTTCCAGCTTGAAACCATTAGCCAACCAGATATTTCGAAGACCACCATCGGTAAAGTGATACATATTTTTCATTTCATTCTCCTAATATCTATGGCAGTCACCACCACGCCCCTTGTTGCACTATCACTTTCAACAGCAACAACAATTGCTAGCTCTCTTCCCGCCACAAATCTTTCCATTCTGCATTTAAGATACCCCGTGACCATGTCAATCTCTGGCTCACGCTTGATCAAACCTCTTTGTAAAACATCAAAAACTAACATCCTCGTAATTTGCCTCTCCTTCATCCTTGACAGGCAATGAAAGGTAAAGCTAATTCGCTTTGAGTCTTTTGCTAATGATTGAATAAGTTTTTCTAGAGCTATTTTTCTGGGCATATAAAACTATACAAAGTATAGGTCATAAATAAATAAAAGGGTTGTTATTATACTTTTTATAAGAATATGAGCGGCATTAAATAACCCAAAACGCAGCCTGTGAAGCGTTAAAATCTCAAAATGCCTAAGAACACAATCCCAGCATGCCCCTTATGCGGCATGGAAAACACCTATCCTGATCGCGATCACTTCATTTGCCCTGATTGCTCCCATGAATGGTCAGCAATAGCGTCTAAAGAAGATGCTGAAGAAACAAGAGTTCACAAAGATGCCCACGGTAATGTCTTAAATGATGGTGACACAGTCACTCTCATCAAGGACCTGAAAGTCAAAGGCTCATCATTGGTGATCAAGGGTGGCACCAAGATCAAGAACATTCGCTTGGTCGATGGAGACCATGACATCGATTGCAAAGTGGATGGTCAGAGTATGTTGCTCAAGTCTGAGTTCATGAAGAAGGTTTAAGTAGAAGCACGCAAAGCTATTTCAATCGTCTTATTTGAAATACTTTGATAAGTGGCGATTCAATAAAAACCATAAAGTAATTTGCTTGATCTGACCAATCACTGGTATCCAATCCAAATACCTTCTTCTGCTCAACTTACGGAATAAGACTTCGCTGTAATTATTTTCATAGCGGAAATCAGCTGCATTCATTGTTTCACCATCATTTTTTAACATGACAGATTCAATGCACTTTGTACGATCAATATTAAAAATAACAAATGATTCAAAAAATTCTATGGAAAGAACGCTGTCTTTATATAAAGGCAGCTTTTTCTCCAACGAGTGATACCGTGAATTAATACTATCAATAATTTTTTTAGAGAAATTAATGAATGAGTACTTTGATGGATTCCCAAAAGATGGCATATAGCTTGAATGCACATCCTCAACAACAAGAACCCCTCCATCATTGATATGCGCAATTGATTCAGCGACAGTCACAATTTGCTGTCGATTTGTATGACCGCCGTCATCAAGCAGAATGTCAACCGGCCCTACTTTGCTATAGAAATCAGCCCAAAATTGAGGATCAGATTGACTGCCAATAAAAATTTCAAAGCCATGATCATTCCACTTTTGGGCAGCAGGATTGAGATCTATACCAATGATTCGTGCCTGAGGGCCTAAAAACTCTCTCCACATAAAAAGAGAGCCTCCATTTAAAACACCAACCTCAACAAAGGTAATTTGTTGGCCAACATATTTCTTGAAAATATGTTCATAAACATGAAAATAAGTATTGTATTTAACGGAAGAATATTTAACTTCGTTAAAAATTTTTTAAAGTTGACTCACGATTAAACACCCCTTACATTTCAGCTAGTTAATTAGATTAATTTATAGAAATGATAACCTTATTCAATCGCCACATCTTTAAGAATCATTGCAAAGCATCATTCAAGATTAAACTAGTGGCATGAGCATCACTTTTGAAACCAAAGTATGGGAAAACGACTGGGAACTGGTCCTCAAGACATCACGTCTTAAGGACTTGATTCTTCGTTGCAATCATCCTTTTGATCATCGCGTTATTTATATCAATAATGTGAAAAATCCAAGCATTGTTGAAGCTCATGCTCAAAGACTTGTCAATGAGGGTGTTATTGATCAATTTGTGCATGTTCACGAACATGCACAAGAAGCTTTAGATTTCTTTCAATTAAGTAAAGAAAAATTAGGTAAAGGGTATTACTACTCTATTGCAGAACTGGTTTCAATTTATTTAACAAAAACAAAATATCTATTGCATTTCTCAAGTGATGCAATTCCTGAAAAAAATATTGCCTTCAACTGGCTTCAACAAGGAATTCACTTGCTAGAAACCAACAGTGAAGTGAAAGTATTCAATCTCACATGGAACCATCGCTTCCATGAAGCAAAGAATGAGTCCCTCAGTGAAGATGATCAATTTTATTATGGCTATGGCTTTTCAGATCAAATGTATTTGGTAAGAACTGCGGATTTTAGGACGTCAATCTACGAGGAAATCAATGATGCTTCTGAGCGTTACCCGAAATATGGTGGAGAACTCTTTGAGAAAAGGGTGGATTCATGGATGAGGAATTGCGGCAATATCAGGGCAACTTCTAAGCAAGCCAGTTATTTACATCAAAATTTTACGAAGAATAATCTGGTTAAAAAAATTGCAGTAACTCTCAACTACCCAACCTTGCTGAGCAAGTAGTTAGACCATTTTTCCTGATTTTTAATGAGGTAAGCGGGAAACTGATCAT
>Ga0255133_1000077_pt1 | contig 25315 bp, 24 predicted proteins | sample Law_Law_RepB_8d_FD_188553 | JGI IMG/M metagenome (GOLD analysis project Ga0255133, IMG submission 188553) | Freshwater microbial communities from St. Lawrence River, New York, United States - Law_Law_RepB_8d | ecosystem: Environmental > Aquatic > Freshwater > River | place: USA: New York... | reverse complement strand
GTGCCAAAACAGGTCTGCTTCTACTCCACGGGCCCTCCACAAACTCGGGATTTCAAGCCTCGCTGTCGGACACACGCCGGCAGAACCTCGAAGGCCTTCCATCCCCTCCAACATCAGTTGTCAACTGCTCCCGGTTTGGTAACAGGCAACAACTCGATGGACGACATCCGCGCATGGGAATCAGCATCACTCAAGTCGAAGTAATGCTGCACCATGGCGCTGTTCCGATGACCCAGCCATTTTTGAAGCACCAGTTGCGGCGTCCCCAATGTGGCCATGCGTGAACAGAAAAAGTGACGGAACGAATGCAAGCGGGCATCCTTAAAACCCTTCTCGCCCTCCGGCGACGGAAAGCGCTCAGAAAGAGGCCCGATCACATTGCGAATCAATTGGTTGCGTAACCTGCCATCGTTCAGCCGATGACCCCGCTGCGACACAAACACGAAACGGGACGGATCCCTTGGAATGGTCAAAAGCAACTCCTTGAGTTGCGGATGAACAGGAAGCGAACGGCTTCTTCCCGTTTTGGTTCTTCGTCGATGGCTGTTCTGCTTTGATCGATGCCCCTGATCTGTCAGGTTGATCGTCTGCAAATCGTCACTCAGGTCAGACCAACTCAATCCAGCCAATTCCTGAATGCGCAATCCCGTGTATGCCAAACCCATCAACGCATGGTGCATCCACTCCAATTCGGGCATGGCCTTCGTCAACTCAAGGATCGCCGACACTTCCTCCGCGGAATAGCAGTGGACATCGGTTCCCTGCGGCTTGGACATCCTGCACCGGAAAGCGCAGGATGAAGGCAGATACTTGTATTCGATCAGATATTTTGAAATCTGCTTGATCGTGGTCATTTCCAGATAGATCGATCGAGGCTTGTATCCATCCACCTCAAGCATCCTGCCAAAATCATTCAGGACTTCTGCCGTGACCTCATTCCAGGAACTGATCCGTCTGCTGTCGCAGAACAGTGTGAAATGGGCCATGACTGGCCGATAACGCTTCTTGGTGTTGGGCCGAACCCCCTTGGCCACTTCCGGCCGGTCCAAATGCTTTTTGTAAATATCCAAGCCTTCCTGAATCGACAACATCCCGTCTGCGGTTGCCGAGCTGCCTTCCCGCATGATCTTGCCTACTTCAATGGCCTTCCTCCGGTCCAGTATCCGTAAGTTCTTCAGCGCCTGATCCCGATCCCGGGTACCCAGTGAAAGCCGCCGAAGCCCTATCTCGGCACCCCGACCATCGGCGTAGTAAATGTTGTCCCGGCGATACATGCGCCAACTGAAATACTCGCAATTGTGAACTTCGTTATTAGCTTTTGCAGGCATGGTTGTCTCCATCATGTTGAATCAAACCCGCTAAGGCCGCATCCAACTGGGTGCCTTGCCAGGCAACCTGTCGAATAGACCCTTGCGCGGGTCGTCTTTGGGGGTCAGGTAAGAAGGGTCAAAGGCACTGAATGGAATCCTGATCGCTCCGCCTTTGCCCGAGAAACGCCGGTATGGGATCCGGCCTTCTTTCACCCACGCGTAAATCGTCGATTCAGATAGACGCCAGTAAGCGGCTAATTCTTTGGGAGTCATCCAATCATCGGGTGAGAAATTGCATGGTGTGTTTTTCATAGTGGTTCGTCCTAAACGCTTTCTAAAGCAAGGGATAAGCGCGTCCATCCGCTTCTTCTATCTCCATCCAACCATGGAACCTTCCCGCGCTCCAAACTTTGGAAGGCCTTAAGCGAGAAAAATCTGGAAAATTTTTGAATTGGCTCAATCAGGCGTCTGGGGCCGCTTTTGGCTGTTCCGGATCCGGAGAGTTCAGTTCCAGTTGCCTTTTGGCAAGCAGCCTGGCCAGCAGCTTCAACAGGTCTTCCAGTGCTATTGCGTGCTCTTCTGCGGGATAGGCGGATACGGGCTTTTCGTGTTTTGGCATGAGGTTCTCCATCTGCATGGGTTGGATTCTTTGGTCAGCAATCAGGCACCGCATCACCGCCAAGAGGTGTTGGAGGTGGAGCTGATGGCGGTTGACGACAACGAACTTCTGAATCAAAGGCAGGCGCGAGAACGGAATGAACGTGTCGTCCTCATGCGCCGGAAACAGGTCCCAGCCCTCGGAAGTCCTGGGCAGCGGAACGATGTCCGCATTGAACATGACCACGCCCAGCCCCTCGTGCGGGCAAATGGCTGAGCGGATAAATGTCGGACTGACCAGATGCCTGACAACGTCCATGACGCCGAAGTAAGCGATCAACGGCCCCAACACGATTTGGTCCGTTAGGATGCCGGCTGCGCCAAGCTTGGCCAGTGTGGCATTGGACTGCAAAATCCGTTCTTCAGACTGCTCGATGAAATGGCACAGACGCCTAGGTGGAAAGGGGCATTATCGTATTTCAATGGTTCTTCAGACATGCATGTCTCCATGGAGTTGATTAGGCAAGCTTCTGGGTTTCAATGATCTGGCTTTGGAATTGGCGGAGGTGCAGGATGAGCCTTCCCAGTAAAGTCAGTTGGACGATGGCGGGCCATTGACAGAAACCGACGAACTGATCGCGACGGTCTGCCGGCAACACGTCCCACGGGTTGGCGACGGCAGCAGAGTAGCTGAGTGATCGAATAACCCCGATGCCAAACCCTTGGGGAGCGTAAATGGCGGACCTGAAAACCGCTGCTGTTTTGCGTTTCTTGCTGGATCTGTGAGCTCCAATCACGTGCGGGCCCAGCAGATAACAGTCGTGCAGCACGCCTGTGTCAGCAAACCGCGCCGTGATGGCGTTGACTCGCAATACATGGGTTTCGCGCTGCTCCACGACCTCAACGGTGCGGAAAAAGTTCAGCAGTTCGTACGAGAAATCACGGGCCATAGTGGTGTCGTCCTTATTGAAATTGTGTCATTTGCCAGACCAAGCCAGTTTCTTGGGTGAGTTGCTGGGCCGACGGTAAAAGCCGTTCTTGCGGGCCATTCTGTTGAAGTCGCGTGGCAAACGATTGAGGCGAGGTTTTCTGGAAACAGTCATGCGTTGCTCCGGTGAGGGGAAATAAAAAAAGCCCCAGTGAAGGGGCGCGTTGCCAAGTTCAATCATCGAATTAATCGTAAAAACAAAATCAGGTTGCATTACGTTGCCATTTGCGTGGGTGGCTCTTCGGGGTCTTCGTCTTGGGTGGGGTTTTCCTCGTTCATGTGGGTCTTGGCAATCAGACGGTTCAGCAGCATCATCAGGTCGTTCAAAGCAGCATCAAGGTCTTGTGATGTGTACGGATCAAAACGTGATGGTTGGCTCAAAGTTAGGTTCCGTGGGGTGTGAAGGGTTAAATTCAACGAGGCAGATAGGTCTTGGCGATCTCATGTTCCAGATGCCTGAGGTGCGCGATCAAGCAGTCGAGTAGCTTGGCTTTGATCAGCGTCCGCCACCGAAAAACGACACAAATTCATTGTTGGTATAGGCAGAAACACGCTCCCATGCCTTGGCTGATGGCATGGGTATGGGGTGGCCGTCGGTGACCAACACACCATACCCCTGACGCATGTGAATACCAGACCGGTAAACAACTGTGTTGCTGGGATTGACCTCACCAAAGCGGATGGGTGGGCCCAGCAGGTACTGATCGGTGAGGAAGCCATGGGAGCCTAATTGGCGGATGAGCGAATTGACCCGAAGGATATGGTCTTCGCGTTGCTCAATAACGTGAACTAGCCGAAGCCAATGGCTCCGGTTAGGGGGGATGTTGGGGGGCATGGGGGTGCTCTGTTTGGATTGTTGGTGAATGGAATGAGGCGGGGTAGATGATCTGTGGATGAGCGGGAGTGGTTGGTTAGGGATAGCAGTCCATCATTTGTGGAAAGGTTCAAAAGGTGTATCCTTGTTATCCCAATCATGCGATCGATGACGGAGATAAAATCAACGCAGCACTCCTCTGGTTGAAAGAGGCATCCCGGACGGAAGACGATTAACAAACGCCGTTTTTCTTTGATAAACAACGTGCTCCTGCCGTCGAAACAACCCATTTTCCGGCCAAATCAGTCCTTGATTCTGTAAGAAAAATAGGTTACTATTTCTTTCATGAGCGGAAGAACCAAATCACCACAAGCCATTGAAGCACAAATAGTTGCGGCCATTCACAGCCGTGGCCGTGGTTCCGTGTTCGTTCCGACAGACTTTCTGGACATCGGCAGCCGAAGGGCGGTCGATGTGACCCTCCACCGGCTCACCCGGCAAGGGGCTATCCGCCGCCTAGCCCGTGGAGTGTACGACTTCCCCAAGGAGCACCGGATACTTGGGCCACTCACGCCGTCCGCCGAGGCGGTGGCGCGGGCGCTGGCTGGCCGAGACCGTACCCGCCTTCAACAGGCAGGGGCCTATGCCGCGAACACGCTGGGGCTTACTGAGCAGGTTCCGGCCAAGATGGTGTTCCTGACCGATGGGCCGGCCAAGACGGTCAAAATCGGCCCGATGACCATTCAGCTTCGCCGGACGACGCCGAAGAACATGGAAGCGGCCGGGCGACTTAGCGGTTTGCTGATTCAGGCCCTCCGCGAGTTGGGCCAAGAGCATATCACGCTGGAGCGCCGCGAACACTTGAAGCGTACCATCCCTCTCGCAAAGCGGAAGGAGCTACTGAAAGACTTGCGCCTTGCCCCAACCTGGATGCAGCCCATTTTCCGCGAGCTCGCCGAGGAGACAGCATGAAACTTGGCTTCCTAGAGATGCCGGAGAACGAGCGCAACCTGTACATCGAACAGGCGGCGCTCCGGCGCAGCCTCTCGCCCGTGATCTTGGAAAAGGACTTTTGGGTCTGCTGGCTGCTCGGCATCATCTTCGAGTCCGAGTTCGCGGACAGCCTCGTGTTCAAGGGCGGCACTTCGCTATCAAAGGTCTTCGGTGTCATAGACCGCTTCTCTGAAGACATTGACCTGTCGGTTTCTCCAGACTTCTTGAAGCTGCCGGAACCGGGCACGAGCCGCAACCAAGCGAACATGTGGATGACCAAGGCCGAAGCGGCTTGCGGTGTTGCCGTGCGGAACCAGATCATGCCCGTGCTGGAAGCCGCCGTCGAGGGATTGCTTGGCAAGCGTGACCGCGCGTGGTTCGGGTTCCTGACTGACCCAGCCACGCATTCGCCGGTTCTGCTATTCCACTACCCGTCGCTCCAAGCGCCGGGGTTCGAGTATCTCAATCGTTCGGTGAAGTTGGAGTTTGGCTCCCTCACTGACCAGCAACCGGTTGGCCGCCACTCCGTGCTGCCTTGGGTGGCAGAGGAACTCCCCGCTGCTTTCCCCGACTGGAAGTGCGAGGTTGTCACTTTGGAGGTTGAGCGGAGTTTTTGGGAAAAGGCGACGATCCTGCACACGGAATACCACCGACCCGGCGACAAGCCGACGCCGGACAGATTCTCCCGGCACTACGCTGACACGGCGGCACTCGCCAAACACACGACCGCAAGCAAGGCGATAGACCTGCATGAGCTTCGCAACCGCGTTGTGCAATGGAAAAGCCAATTCTTCGGTAGTGCTTGGGCGAACTACGAAAATGCAAAACCGGGCACATTCCGGCTCGTTCCCCCTGCCGAACGCCTCTCGGCACTACGTCGGGACTATCAGGCGATGCGGGATATGTACCTCTCCGAACCCGCCAGTTTCAACGAAATCCTTACGGTCTTGGCCGAGTTGGAGACGCGGATTAATAAAACCGGTGCATGAATGAATGTCTTTCGAGCAAAGTAGCCAACATGGTGTGAACTTCTTGAGGGCACGCCCTTCGAGAAAGACACCGCAGAAGCTGTTGCCTTTGCAAAGTCCGAAGCCGCCATTGAGGGATGGGTGTTTTCTCTGAACGTGCTCATGGGACTTGTATGCGGTGCGGTATAGACCTTCCCCCGAATGGTGGACATCCAGATAAAGCTGTAAAATCAGCCTTGCAGCTCCAAGATGTCGAAACCAAAGGCTCCGGCTTAGTGGTGATTTTGGGTGTTCGACTTCACGAAATGCAGGTTTGCATACCGCTGCCAAACAAACCCGATTTGCATTGCGGGCATTGTTTACCTTCAAGGCTATTCGAGTCGCAGATGTCGGCAGCATCGCATTTGGGGCAGGCCTTTACGGGCTCGCGGGTATCGACATTGAACGATTCGCCACATCCAAGGCACAGGTGCGGAACATCGTTGCCAATGCACTTGGCCAATAAATCGTGGTTCGGGTGATAGGCGTATTGTTTAGCGCCCGATTCATCGATGAAATATGGGTTTCCGTCCGACCACGCACCCTCTTGATGCCCGCATGAATCGCAAATGAAAGTGTAACAAACGGCCATTTATCGTACTCCTGTTGATAATCATACTCACGAGGCTTACGCCCCGGGCTCGCCTTCATTCATCGGGTTTCCGCTCAGAGAGCCTACATGATGTCCACCTGAAATACATTGCCGAGCGACTCGTGAAACGTTTCTTGTTCTGGTTCTATATCATAATTTCGCCCCTTCAGGGCTTGGTAATATGGGCGGGTCAGTTACCTAGGGCGTTGCCCTAGGCTTTCTCATGTCGCCCCGTTGGGGCTGCCAAAACCCAGATCCAGCATGCCCCCCGCAAAACCGAAGAGCCCCGCACGAAGTAAGGGGCCACTGGCCAAATATCGGAATCTCTCACCACAGCAAAATCAACAATGGGTTTCCGCCAGGGAGTCTGTGGCCCCTTACTTCGTGCGGGGCTCTGCGGTTCCGTTTGTGTTCATTTTTTCGCAATCGCCGTGAATATTTTCCAACATGTCGCGAATAGAGAAGTGGCGCTTCAGTAGCAGTTTGAGCATCCCATTTTGCCATAAGTGTATTTTTTTGACCCGCTGTAAGAAACGGCACCTGTTGTTGCAACAAACAGTGTCGTTGCTGTTGAAGCGGCGACGCACCGACTTACCGCCATGACGTCCCCCATGGCGGGGGTTGGGCTTGCACCAAACAGTTGTAAAAACAGATTGGTCGATCGGGAACAAGTCTTATAAAAAGTTGGCAAGTCGTGCATAATATGTTGCAATGGTATCTCGCCATAAAGCCTAATCAATTGTATCCAACAATAGCACCGCTTACTCGCATGAAGGGCACAAGATAGCATGAAGTTGCTTGAAAACAAAGGTGTGAACAGGGTTATTGATGAACTTCAAACCGCCTTGACACCTGGTAATAGACTAGACTTGGCGTCGCCCGATTTATCGATTTTTGGATATGGCGAACTGGCTACTTTGCTACATCAAGTTTCAGGCTCGCGTCTTATCCTTCCGCTTTTGCAAAAATCTGTTCAATCGCTCCTCGGTTCTGATGCCGATAGACTTTCACGCAATCAGCTTATTGGGCACTCGCTGGCTAACAAGCTTTCCGAATGGCTCAACAATTCTGTTGAAATGAAAACCACACCGATTCCGCTTCCCCAAGCAACTTTTGTTGCCAAGAAAATAGACGGCACACCTGTCAAAGCAATCAGTGGCAATTGCCCCCTTACTTCAGATGGCCTCGGAGTCATGCCAGCCAATCAATTCAGCCTCGTGCAAGCTACTGAAACAGCAGAGGAAGCAGAACTTCTAGCCAATTGGTTTAACAAAACTTGGGATGAGTTGCCATCATTACCCGATGGTAAGACTGCCTTGCTGGCCCAACTCAATGAATTCACTGTAAAGCGTGAACCGTCATTGATTTACCTTCTAATTATTTATCACCTATTCAAGGACCGCGGTGACTCTTTCGACGAAGATAAAATTATTAAATCCGCAACCGGAATCAGAGAAACAGTTGTCTGGAAAAAACTCTTTAAGTTTCAACGCGACGGGGTAATTGGTGCCATTGATAAGCTAGAACGGCTAGGCGGTTGCATCATTGCCGACAGCGTGGGGCTTGGAAAAACATTTGAAGCACTTGCTATTATCAAATATTATGAATTGCGCAATGACCGTGTTCTCGTGCTTGTACCAAAACGACTTCGAGATAACTGGACAATCTATAAGGCGAATGATCGACGCAATTTCTTGGCCCCTGACCGGTTAAACTACGATGTTTTAAATCATACGGACCTCTCACGTGATGATGGGCAATCCGGAGATATCGAACTTTCACATGTGAACTGGGGGAACTACGATCTCGTAGTCATTGACGAATCCCACAATTTCAGGAACAAAAAAAATCCACGCCAAGGGCAAGAAACGCGTTACGATCGTTTGATGCGCCGCATTATCAAGGAGGGCGTAAAGACCCGGGTGCTCATGCTTTCCGCCACGCCAGTCAATAACAAGCTGGCCGATCTTAAAAACCAAATTGCCTTTGTTACAGCTGGCAACGATTTAGCCCTTATTGATCATGGGATCAACAGTATCGAGCAAACGGTCAAAAAAGCTCAGACGCAATTCAACCGCTGGCTTACTTCAGATGTATCCGTCCGCACATCTCCTCGCTTGGTTGAAATGCTTGGTTTCGATTATTTCAAGCTGCTCGACCTGCTCACCATTGCACGTTCGCGGCGACACATTGAAAAGTATTACGGAACCACCGAAACTGGAAAATTCCCAGCCCGACTTAAGCCCATCAACTACAAGCCAGACGTGGATAGCGCTGGCGAATACCCGTCCATTCGCGATATCAACAGCGATATTCGTCGCCTCAATCTGGCCGCATATGCACCGTTGCGATACGTTCTTCCTAACAAGCAAAAGGAATACGACGACAAATACAGCACACGGGTTGTCGGAAAGGGCGGCGAAACTTTCTTCCGCCAAGTGGACCGCGAAGAAAGTCTCATTCATCTTATTCGCATCAATGTCTTAAAACGCATGGAAAGTGCCGTTCCATCTTTTGCACTGACAATTAATCGTCAGCTTTCAGATGTGAAGAAAACGCTTCAGAAGATTGATTCCCATCAGGGTGAGATCCAAGAAATTGAAATTAAAGATATTGATATAGACGATTCCGCATATGAAAGTTTGTTGGTTGGCCGAAAAGTGAAAGTTCTTTTGAAGGACGTTGATCTTGTCAAATGGAAACAGGACTTGAATGACGATCGAAAACGCCTTGAAGCACTATATTCGGCTGCTCAGCAAGTCGGAGCAGCACGTGACGCCAAGCTTACAAAACTCCGTGAAATCATTGCGGAAAAAGTCCGAAATCCACTCAATGCAGGCAATAGCAAGGTGATTGTGTTCACTGCTTTTGCAGACACCGCCAATTACCTGTATGCAGAATTAAGTCAGTGGGCGCTAAGCGAGTTGGGTATCAATTCTGCAATTGTCACTGGATCGGGGAGTAACGAGACGACTCTACCAAACCTAAGCAAAAATCTGACAAGCATTCTCACAACATTTTCGCCGCGTTCAAAGGAAAGACCCGCGGATCTTGCTTCCGAAGGCGACATCGACCTGCTCATCGCCACCGATTGTATTAGCGAAGGCCAAAACCTTCAGGACTGTGACTTCCTTGTTAATTATGATATTCACTGGAATCCTGTGCGAATTATTCAACGATTTGGCCGCATCGACCGCATAGGATCACCGAATACATGTATTCAACTTGTAAATTTTTGGCCGAATATCGAGCTTGATGAATACATCAACCTCGAACAGCGTGTCTCCGGACGCATGGTGCTTCTTGATATTTCTGCCACTGGCGAGGAAAACATTATTCAGCAGGATTCAGGCAACCAGATGAATGACCTGGAATACCGCCGCACCCAACTGCTGAAGCTTCAGGATGCAGTTATCGACCTTGAAGACCTTTCCAGCGGCGTATCCATCGCCGATCTTACACTCACAGATTTCCGCATCGACCTCGCGCAACACATCAAAGCGCATCCGGGTAAAATTGAATCCCTTCCAACCGGCACATTCGCCGTTACCACTACCCCGGAGACAGGTATTTCACCCGGCATTGTATTCTGCTTGCGTGCTGAAGGAGATGCTGCTGTTAAGTCTTTTGAGCCTGGTTATCCTCTTGCACCACATTATCTTGTCCACGTTGCCGACGACGCAACAACTCTGCTTCCTTTTAGCCAAGGCAAAATTATCCTCGACCACCTCAAGCGCGTTTGCGTTGGGCGTGACGTCCCAGATGTGGAAGCAAGCGATCGTTTTGATAAAGAAACAAAACATGGCGAAAACATGGCTCAAGCACAAAAGCTTCTTGCAGCCGCCGTTGCTTCAATTATTGGCAAAAAACAGGAACGCGCTGTTGCAAGCCTTTTCACACCCGGCGGCACCCATGCTAAGAAAGGCGAATTTTCTGGTATCAATGACTTTGAGGTCATTGCTTATCTGGTCATTCTTCCTCAAGCTACCCCATGACCGCATCAACCATTATCGCTGCACTTTGCCTTCCTGCTGATGCGCGGGTTGACGAGCGTGTGCCTAAAAAGTTGCTTGTGGAAAACGGCGCCTCTACCGCCGCCGACAAACGCCTTATCAACGATGGCATTGAGGAATTGCAATGGGTCGCCACGCTTAAGTCTGCCCCAATCGGTGTGCCCATCTTTCGCGATGCAACAAGGGAATATCTGGAAATTGCCGTACTTACGCTCACCCTACGCACGGGGGCCAAAGTTCCGCGCCTTTCAGAGCTCATTCACCGCGCTATTCCGTACCCTGTATTTCTCATTCACTCTCAGCCTGGTGGCCACGCTCTATCGCTCGCGCATTTGCGCTGGTCACAGGGCCAATCTGGGCAGACCGTTCTCGATGGCCCGCTTATTACCGCTACACTTGATTTTGCGACGACTGCTACGGACGCCTTTCTCGCTTCGCTCAATATGGCCAGTCAGCCGCGGCAGCATCTGTTCGCGCTTTATCAGGGCTGGATCGAGCGCTTTGAGGCACATGCCGCTGCGCGGTTGACCGGCAACTTTAAGCTCGCCCCAGATGCCACCACCGCCGAGCAGCGCCGTACCGCGCTGGCCGAACACGAACGACTAATCCGCGAAATGACCAGCCTCCGCGCCCGTGCAGACAAGGAGCGTCAGCTTAATCGCCGTGTTGAGATTAACCTTCAATTGAAACAACTCGAAGCCCGCCTCGCTGAGGCCGCCACCCATTTCTGAAAAAGGAACAAGGCCATGCAGAAACTTACTTCCGCCGATCCCGAAACCAAGTCGCCCGACCTTGCTGCCACAAACCTTGCCGCGCTGCGGGCACTTTTCCCTGAACTCGTTACTGAGGGGCCAGACGGCGTGGCCTTGAATCTCGACGTGCTCAAGCAGCTCGTGGGCGATAAGACCGTCACCGATGCCGAGGAGAAATACGGCCTGAACTGGCATGGCAAACGCCGCGCCCGCCAACTCGCCCTCACCCCCTCCACCGGCACGCTGCGCCCCTGCCCAGAAGATAGCGTGGACTGGGACACCACCCAAAACCTCATGATCGAAGGCGATAACCTCGAAGTCCTCAAGCTGCTCCAGAAATCCTACGCCGGGAAGGTGAAGCTAATCTACATCGATCCGCCCTACAACACCGGCAAGGACTTCGTCTATCCCGACAACTTCCAGGACAACATCAAGAACTACCTCGAAATCACTGGCCAGACAGGCGAAGGCGGCAAGAAACTCTCCTCCAACACCGAAGCCTCCGGCCGCTTCCACACCGACTGGCTCAACATGATGTATCCCCGCCTTAAGCTGGCGCGGAATCTCCTGCGCGAGGATGGGGTGCTGGCGATAAGCATTGACGACTCTGAGTTATCCAACCTAAGTGCTCTGTGTGCCGATGTGTTTGGGGCAGAAAATGTAATCGGGACAATATCGAACATTAACAATCCAAAGGGAAGGTCTGACGACAAATACTTGGCAACGGCACATGAATATGTGTTGCTATTAGCCAAACGATCTGAATTGTGCGAGCTGTTGGGGTTTGAGGCCGAAGAACACATCACAAAGCGTTACAACAAGACTGACAAAGAGGGGAAACGATATCGAGAGATCGATTTGAGAAAAACGGGTGACAACGATCGACGACAGGATCGACCTAAATTATTTTATTATTTTTACTATAGTGAAGAGTTAAAAACATTATCAATATCGCGGGAAAAGCTTAACCTCCGAGGGCATCACGAAATCATCCCTTTGAAAGAAGGGGGAAATGAAGGAAATTGGCGTTGGGGAATGGATACCGCCAACGAGAAAATTGACCATTTGATTGCGAGATTCATGCCCAATCGTGGTATTTGGGGCGTGTTTGAGAAGGATTACCTCGAAGGCAGGGCGCTTGTTAAGTCTACAAGCGTCTGGACATTCAAAGAAGTAAATAGTGAGCGTGGCAGCGAGCAGTTCATTGCACTTGGATTCGATAAATACGTTTTCACACGCCCCAAACCGATCGGTCTTCTTGGCCGACTTTTTAGTCTTTGTACAAGCGGTTCGGAAAATGATTTGATCCTAGATTTTTTTGCTGGCTCTGGCACAACAGGTCATGCCGTGATGGCGCAGAATGCGGGGGAAGGTGGTGCGCGTCGATACATGTTAGTTCAACTTCCCGAATCCGTCGACTCTGACAACAACGAACAAAAGTCAGCGGCAGATTTGTGCGACCAACTCGGTAAACCCCGCACCATCGCTGAACTAACCAAAGAACGCCTGCGCCGGGCCGGAAAGAAAATCAAAGAGGAGAACCCGCTGTTCACAGGCGACCTAGGCTTCCGCGTCTTCAAGCTCGCTAGCAGCAACATCCGGGCGTGGGAGCCAGACCGCGACAAGCTTACCGAAACACTTGAAGCTTCCATCGAACACCTTAAAACCGACCGCACCGAGCAAGATATCCTATTCGAGCTTCTGCTCAAGCTCGGCTTAGATCTCTGCGTTCCCATTGAACAGAAAAAAATTGCAGGCAAGCAGGTGCATTCCATTGGTGGCGGAACTCTAATTGTTTGCTTAAATGAAGCTATCGTAAAAAAAGAAGTTGAGCTTTTAGCCATGGGAATTATTGCATGGCATAAAGATTTGGCCCCTGCAGGCGAAACAACCGTAGTATTTCGAGATAGCGCCTTTGCCGATGATGTAGCCAAGACCAACCTCACCGCCATCCTCCAGCAACACGGCCTCGAAAAAGTTAGGAGCCTGTAAGAGAACAACCATGAAGCCGCTTACCGCTAAAGACCCTGAAGCCAAATCTGCCGATGTACTCGCTGGCAACATTGAGCATTTGAAGACCCTTTTTCCAGAAGCGTTTACTGAGGGTAAAGTTGACTTTGAGGTGCTCAAGCAACTGCTCGGCGGCATGGTTGATGAACGGGAGGAGAAATACGGCCTAAACTGGCATGGCAAACGCCGCGCCCGGCAGCTCGCCCTCACCCCCTCCACCGGCACCCTGCGCCCCTGCCCAGAAGACAGCGTGGATTGGGACACCACCCAGAACCTCATGATCGAAGGCGACAACCTCGAAGTCCTCAAGCTCCTCCAGAAATCCTACGCCGGAAAGGTGAAGCTCATCTATATCGACCCGCCCTACAACACCGGCAAGGACTTCGTCTATCCCGACAACTTCCAGGACAACATCAAGAACTACCTCGAACTCACCGGCCAGACCGGCGAGGGCGGCAAGAAACTCTCCTCCAACACCGAAGCCTCCGGACGCTTCCACACCGACTGGCTCAACATGATGTATCCAAGAGTTAGGCTCGCAAAGACTCTATTGAGCAAAAATGGGCTGCTAATGATTTCCACCGATGAAACAGAAGCGGACAATCTCAGGAAGCTCTGCGATGAAGAGTTTGGTTCGGAAAATTTTGTGGAGCGAATCGTATGGAAAAATAAGTATGGGTCCGGCGCACTTACAAAGGGCTTCGCCAATGTGCACGAATACATTCTCGTTTATTCACGAGAGCCTATTCAGGAAATTGCAGCGCCCCTCGATGATGAACAGCGATCCTCTTATAATCAAAAGGACGAAAAGTTTGCGAAACGTGGCGGCTTTCTGACGCAGCCACTCGCAACTACAAGCAAAGATGACAGACCTAATTTGGTCTATCCGCTAATTCACGAAGGTCGTGAAATTTGGCCAGACAAACAATGGATTTGGGCGAAAGACCGGCTCGAAGAAGCTTATCGGAACAATGAATTAGTAATTAACGAATCAGGTGGGAAATTCAGTGTCCGCGCGAAGCAATACCTTTGCGACGAAAACGGAATCGAACGTTTAGGGAAACCACTTTCTTTGATGAACGGTCCGTTCAATCAAGAAGGGACAAAAGACATTGCGTCCCTTTTTCCAGAGAAGGTTTTCACTTTCCCGAAGCCGACAGCCCTTCTCAAATATTTCGTGTCGTTTGTCGTAAACGGCGACAAAACCGGCGAGGGTAATTACTTGGACTTCTTTGCTGGCTCAGGGTCTTTCGCGCATGCAATATACAGCCAAAATTCTTTGGATGGTGGGAAACGCAAATTCATCGTGGTTCAACTACCAGAGCCGCTTGACGCGGAAAGCAATGAACAAAAAATTGCAGCTAAATTCTGCGACAAACTCGGCAAACCCCGCACCATCGCCGAACTGACCAAAGAACGCCTTCGCCGGGCCGGGAAGAAGATCCGCGAGGAAAACCCGATGTTCACAGGCGACCTCGGCTTTCGCGTCTTCAAGCTCGCCAGCAGCAACATCCGGGCGTGGGAACCGGACCGCGACAAGCTCGCCGAAACCCTCGAAGCCTCTATCGAGCACCTCAAGACCGAGCGCACCGAGCAGGACATACTTTTCGAGCTTCTGCTCAAGCTTGGCCTCGACCTCTGCGTGCCAATCGAAACCCAGAATGTTGGTCAACACGAAGTTCACAGCATCGGTGGTGGTTCGTTGCTTGTCTGCCTGTCATCTGCAATTCCGCACGTTGATGTAGAGCCACTGGCCCTCGGCCTTGTGGCGTGGCACAAACAATTGAAGACGGCAGGTGAAACTTCCGTGGTCTTCCGCGACAGTGCCTTCAGTGATGATGTGGCCAAAACAAACATCAGTGCCATTCTTCAGCAGCACGGCCTCGATAAAGTTAGGAGCTTGTAAGAGAACAATCATGAAACTCCACTTCGAACCCAATCTCGACTATCAGCTTCAGGCTATTGAAGCCATTTGCGGTATTTTCCACGGACAGGAAACGTGCCGCACAGAATTTACGGTCACGAATCAGTTATCGCAAAAGAATCTGCCTGGAATGGAGAATGATCTTGGTATTGGCAATCGCCTTACATTGCTCGATAACGAATTGTTAGCTAATCTCCACGCGATTCAGCTTCGCCACGGTCTTGCACCCTCCGACTCTCTGGTCTCGGGCGATTTCACGGTGGAAATGGAAACCGGCACTGGCAAAACCTATGTCTATCTGCGGACCATTTTTGAGTTGAATAAGCGGTACGGCTTTACCAAGTTTGTCATTGTGGTACCTTCGGTTGCCATCAAAGAAGGTGTTTACCACACTATCGAGACGGCAGCGGAACACCTGAAAGCTCTACATGCGGGTATTCCATTTGACTATTTTCTCTACGACTCCGCCAAGCTCGGTCAGGTCCGAAACTTTGCTACAAGTCCACAAATCCAGATCATGGTGATGACTGTTGGTGCCATCAATAAATTTGGAGACGAACATCAAGCACAAATGGAGGAGGCTGACGAAGCTGCCCGCCGATCTAAATCAAAAAATGTCATGTATCGGTCGAGTGAAAAGACTGGTGGGGAAAAACCTATCGATTTGATTAGGGCCACGCGCCCTATTCTTATTGTGGATGAGCCACAAAGTGTGGAAGGTGGGCTTGATGGCAAAGGCAAAAAGGCAATGGAGCGAATGAACCCGCTTTGCAATTTGCGTTATTCAGCAACGCCCAAGCATGCCCATCAAATGGTTTTCAAGCTGGATGCAGTAGATGCATATGAACGAAAGCTGGTAAAGCAGATTGAAGTGGCATCAGCCTTGGTAGAGGGCGGCCACAACAAGCCGTATGTACGATTGATTTCCGTGAGCAATAAAAAGGGCATTATTTCTGCCGTAGTGGAGCTTGATAAGCAAACTTCAACAGGTGGAGTAAAACGCCAAAAAGTCACCGTCCAGGACAGTGATAATCTTGAAGAAACGACTCTTCGAACGGTGTATCACGATTGCCGGATAGGCGAAATTCGCGTGGCCAAGGGAAGTGAATTTCTCGAGTTGCGTTACCCAGGCGGAGAACAACATTTAGGCATCGGGCAAGCATATGGCGATGTTGAAGCTTTGGCCGTGCAACGCCAGATGATTCACCGAACGATCAAGGAGCACTTCGACAAAGAGAAGCGGTTAGCGCCACAAGGCATCAAGGTGTTGAGCCTGTTCTTCATTGATTCCGTTGAGAAATACCGGAACTACGATGGCGAAGGCAACCCAGTGAAAGGTGACTATGCGCTTATTTTTGAGGAGGAATACAAACGTCTTGCCAAACATCCAGACTATCAAGTCCTTTTCAAAGAAGTAGATGTAACGACATCTGCTGAAGACGTTCATAACGGTTACTTTTCTATCGACAAGAAGAAAATTGGCACAAAGACAGTGGAGGTTTTTAAAGACACTAAAGGCACCACAGCGGTAGACGACGACACCTACAGCCTCATCATGCGGGATAAGGAAAAATTACTGAGCTTTGAAACGCCCCTCAAGTTTATTTTTTCTCACTCAGCCCTGCGCGAAGGCTGGGATAATCCAAATGTTTTCCAAATATGCGCATTGCGAGAAATGTCATCCGAACAACAGCGTCGCCAGACAATTGGTCGTGGGCTGCGCCTTTGTGTGAACCAACAAGGGGAACGCCTACGGGGCTTCGATATAAACACTCTTACAGTGATTGCTACGGAAAGTTACGAGCAGTTTGCCGAAACGCTGCAGAAAGAGATCGAGGATGAGACCGGAATTCGATTTGGAATCGTAGAGAAACATCAGTTTGCTGGCCTCACAACCACTGGAGCTAACGGCCAGCCAGCCCCAATAGGTTTTGATAAATCAAAGGAACTATGGGAGCATTTGAAATCATCAGGTTACGTTAACACGCAAGGTAAAATCCAAGATTCTTTGCGCAAAGTTCTCAAAGATGGTTCGCTGACAGTTCCAGCCTCGTTTAATCTTCAATTGCCGCAAGTGAAAGAGGTTCTTCGCAAGTTGGCTGGACGTCTTGAAATCAAGAACGCCGATGAGCGTCAACAAGTTCAAACGCGCCAAGCTGTGTTACATGGTGAAGACTTCAAAGCACTATGGGATCGCATCAAACACAAGACGACTTACCGTGTGCAATTCGACAATGAGTCGCTATTGCGGGCGTGCATTAAAGCGTTTCAAGACCCTAGTTTCACTGTCTCTAACACGCGCCTACAATGGCGTAAAGCAGACCTCGCCATTGGCCGTTCTGGTGTGGAAACCAAAGAAACAACAAGTTCTTATCCTGTAAATTTAGACGAAGGTGATATTGAACTGCCAGATATTCTTACTGACCTACAAGATAAGACCTCGCTCACGCGCCGCAGCATTTGCCGCATTTTACTTGAAAGCAAGCGCCTCAATGCTTTTAAACGTAACCCGCAGCAGTTTATCGAACTTGCTGCTGAGATCATTAACCGCAAAAAGCGAATGGCATTGGTAGACGGCATCAAATATCAGCGCATTGGGGCTACTGAATACTATGCCCAGCAACTATTTGAGACGGAAGAACTTACCGGGTACATTAAGACTATGATTAACGCTAAGAAAAGTGTGCACGAGCAAATTATTTATCAATCTGACACGGAGCGCAGCTTTGCTGAGGAACTAGAGCGGAATGAAGCCATCAAAATTTATGCCAAACTTCCCGGTTGGTTCAAAGTTCCAACCCCATTAGGTCCATACAACCCAGATTGGGCAGTGCTTGTGGAATTGGATGGTAATGAGCGCCTCTACTTAGTCGTTGAAACCAAGAGTAGTTTGTTTACCGACGATCTTCGGGACAAAGAAAAAGCAAAAATCATATGCGGAAATGCTCATTTTAAAGAGCTATCCAAATATAACAAACCTGGAGTTGAGTTCCTTGTGGCTACGGAAGTTACTGATATTGAGAAATCTTTTACCGATCATTAGTTTGTTTTCGCAAATTTTGGGAATATGGAATCAATCGGCTTGAATGTGGCGGCCTTTGATACCAACAAATCTGGTTCTGGAACCGGTTTGGGTGCTCTGCTGGCTTTGTGTTCGGGGTTATTGGAGAAGAATCTCAAGGGTGGTCTGGTGGTGGTAGGCGGCTTGAACCTGGGTGGATCGATTGAGACCATTTTCAACCCGGTAGCAGTCGCGGAAGCCGCGGCCGACAAGGGTGCCCGCATGGTGCTGATGCCAGTGACATCGCGCCGCCAACTGGTGGACCTGCCCGATGAAGTGGCGACACGCGTGAGCATTATTTTTTACGCCGACGCCAAAGACGCGCTGATCAAGGCGCTGGGGTGAGAGATGCGGTAAATATTTGAATAAGCTGGGCGAATGAATCATTGTTGAAGCTTGCCTTGGCATCAAAATGGATTCTATTGTTAACTTATGAGGGCTGTTTTATGGAAGACGAAGCACTATTTCACCAAGCGATGCTTGATATTTATGAAACTGCTACAAGGTTAAAACCGCCTTATGTTGCCACGCGATTTCTTAGAATGGTTAATGAACATGGTGGAAAAGAAGCTGCGGACCGTTTGCTGGCAACCAATGGTCCATCAGAAGGCTTTACGCAGTTATTTCTTCGAGGTCGCGAGAATCTGAAGCTTAGTGTCGAATATGTTGTTCTACAAAATCAGTGGCGGCATCTTTTTACGGCAGAACAACTCGATGTTGCGCGTGCAAGGCTGATAGATATCGGATGCGTCTTGCCGCAAGATGATTTGGCATCGGATTAGATACGCGTGCGTGTGGCCAGTTGCCTTGAAAAAGAACCCGCGAAGCCACGTGTTGTTCCCCCGCAACGCCACCGCCCCAGAAGGGCATGCCGTCCAGCAAGGAAGCTCAATTGCCGGGCTAATCCGGTGGAGCATCGAATGAAAAGCGTGCGTGATCAGATTGTTCAGGCATGGGAAGCGTCTTTGTAAACGACGCTTTTCGAGTTGACCGCGACTCTGATCTGAAACAAGATGCCTCTAGATTTATATTGCTGGAGGCATCTTGCAATAGCTGCTAAGAACGTGGAACAAGACGCACCGGGAGTGCGTAAGGTGATCGCCACGTTACGGGAACATGACGGCATCCTGGGAATGGCCGACGCCCTTATGGCTGGGCGCGTGCTTTGTCATATCACGCGATCGAGACGGTAATATTATCATTAAAATGATCGATTACGGAATGCTGGTTCCGAAACGGAAGGGCTGGGTTTTTTACAAGGCCTTTCAGCCTCTGGGCGATGACAACTGATGGCACGGTTATCCCAACTTCTAATGCCGTAACTGATCAATATCGTCACGGACTGACAGGCCCGTTCAATGGTCGGATTCGGTGCTGCTGATTTGATTTATGCCCCCCCGAATGGGGGGGCAATTGATCACATCTGCTCAAAGCGACTAAAGATAGATCCACAACAATCACTAATCATCTTTAGAGCGACAACGATATCTCGGCCAATAAATAACTGACGCATTCGCTTAAGTATTATATGAAGGGTCTATTCAAAAACCAAAAATAGTTGGAAATGAGAGCCTTCTCGCTGTACTAGGGATTAGCGCAACCAACTCCATGAAAAATCGCAGGGGAATCAGCCTTCCGCCGCTGCTCTATTCATGAGGGGCAACTTGGCCTCTCAAAGAAAAGCTCAGCATGGGGAGGATACAACATCATGCAGCGAACAAAAAAAACACTTTGATAGCTACAAAAATCGCCATGTACATAGATTGCTTTTTTAAAAAATGGTTTCTTGGCGGATTTTGACCTCTTCCGCTGCCAGTTGATTGGAGGGCGAACCAGCCCCTTCTCACCCAAACCTAAGGAGGATGTTACCAAACGCATGCGCTGATGATCCCACGGCACAGATCAATTCAACTTTATTGCGCGATAAGTCAATTCAGGTAAAGGCTTGCATCACCAACACCTGAATCTGGCTGCCCAGTTTCCCATGATTTGCAAATGCGCTTGCTCCCGCCGGCTTCCCGGTCGGGCGTGAGAGCTTCACACACTCCCAAGGCATTTTTTGTGCCTCGTTGGGGTGAGGCAATGCCTAGGCTTAAGGAGGATTTTTATGTGTAAGGTTTTTAATCTTGTTGGTTCGATGTTACGGTCTTGGTTCGATGGCGGGGCGCATGTGGCGACTGCCAATCTATCCCGGCTTGGTGGAGTGCCCCAACCGGTTCCATGCCAGGAAACGCCCCCGCCACAACAGAAGCACACGTTGCGGCCGGTGGCCCGGGAACCAAGGGCGAATCGTCCGAAGTGCAACCAGCCTAAGCCGAGGCTGGAAACGAGCGCGTTGGCGGAACTGGCGATGCTTGAAGACCACCCTGAGCGCCGAGTTACCCATGCCGCGGCGATCCGTTCCGAAGTTTTATCAATGATCTACGAAATCGCGGATACGCTGCTGGATGAATGGTCGGTAGAACAACGGCGCAATGTGTTCGAAAACCCAAAGTATTCTAAGTTCGTGGAACAGTTGGCGGACGACCTGATCCAACCCGAATCCACAATCCACGAGATCATAAGGGATGCCCGACTCGAACGCCGAATTCGATCCAAAATTCGCAAGTGCATCGAACGACTTGCCTGGTATCGGATCAAGTAAAGGGTTTTCCTGCAAGCGACCGAGCGAAACTTGTAGCGAAAAACCGGCGAACAGCACAAAGGGGAGACGCCAGTTCATCCTGACGTCTCCCCTTTTTCCTTACCACGAGCTTTATGAGGTGCGGCAGATTCGCAATGATCAGCCCCGGATATCTTAGTCTGCACCCAGGTTGGGCAGGAAGGAATCGACCTTCATCGGCACTGCTGTCATGTTATCCATTATGACCTTGGATGGAACCCGGCGACGCTAGAGCAACGTACTGGCCGAACTGATCGGTTGGGAAGTAAGGCGATGAGAGAAAGAAAACTTGCCTGCGATGCCCGTGGGCCAAAAGAGTGCAATGAAGTACTAGATTCGGCGCTGCCTGGCCTAGACATCGCTTTACCCTACCTGGCTGGCACATACGACGAACGAATGTTTGCAAGGCTTCGCAGCCGTGCACAGACATTCGAGATTCTCACCGGCGGCGACCCATCAGTTGACCGTGACGAGGAATCATCATCAGTAGAACCGTCTGACATAGATGACCAAAAAGGAGGACAGTATGTCCCCCTGCCTAGTGAGATGCTTAAGCAACTTCGCGTCAATCTTGCGGTAGAGCTGTCGTCCAATGATTTGTGATGCTTGAAAAGTATTGAGACATGGCAGAAGCGTGACGCTGGTGTCAAAAAGACCAGTCTTTTGCCACGCAATGCACGATAAACCAAATGTTTTACTCGACATGCACTTGCATCGAGTTTGGGTAATTGTGGAACTGAGGAGCTGCGGGAATGCCGTAAACGCCTCATGCGCTGCTACTGTCATAGTAAATGTTAAGCGTAAACCACATGAGACAAGATACCACTCATGGAAATCGTTTCGAGGTGGTCAACCGTTTCGCATCAACGAACCCATATCCTTTATATTCGTCGAGTTTTTCGGAAAATTCGAGGATTGCGTATCGATCATTTCCTCGTCCCCTCTCAACGATCAAAACCACGGTGCGGCGGTCAATAGCCTCCCACCGAGTCGCGGATCGTGTCGAATCCCAATCCGGATGGTTGGTATACCCATCAGCTTGAAAGACAAGCGGCTTGTTTTCCCAATTCCACCGGGTGCCCATGAGTACTTTTTTTAGGGCTGCTTTGGTGGATACGTTCGATCTCGGCGAAACCATTTCCTCTGCTTTCTTTATTTCCTCGCGGATCTGGATCGCAGCATCCAAGTTGCCAATCTTTGTCTCTGAAACCAGACTTTCCGTTAACTGTCGCTTGTAGATTCCCGTAGCTTGCCGGATCGCATCATCGTAAACTGCTTGTGCCTTATCTGATGCTTTTTGGTAGTCCGTTTGAGCAGCGACTAATTTGATCGGAAGTTTTGGCGATTGGCCGCGCGAAGTACGTCCTAGGCAGGCCCCTAAAACCAATATTAACAATATACAAGTCCGCACACGCATACTCCATAAAGAAAATTAAATAAAGTTGACTAATAATTACCATACAAATATAGTAAATAAACGGCTCAATACAAGGTAAATCCTGATGCATTCTCCTATTTCTCACGAGTCACATGCAGTTAGTCAACATTCGGCCTAATTGGGAATAATTGATGGTTTGGGCAATGCATAGTTATCCGCGTAGACTTCGATGGTTTCTCCTGGCCGAGGAGTCCATGAGCCGAACGTGAGAAATCCAACTTCCACAACGCCTCCTGGGGCTAGGTGATCGGTCGCCTTAACAGACGCACTGGACACCTGTTTAAAGTTCCGACCAATGACTTTGACGTTGTAAAGATGATGGCCTGATGTATTTGTTATGACAACTACCTTGCCAATACCAAACAGCGATGATCGGTATGAAACGTCAACCGGCGGCGGAAAAACTGAATTCCCGCAACCAGAAACCATCAAGGCAATTCCTGAAAGCAATAGGGCCATCAAGGCAGTAACTCTGTTCATGGCAAAATCCTTAAGCTGTGGGTGGCGATCATATATTTCGCCCTCAATGAGTAATTGGCACTTCATCCCGCACTTCTGACACGAACCAAAAAATTGTGGCCAAATCTTCTTGGAACGGGCTTCGTTGATGGTGCGTTTCGAGTTGACTGCGACTCCGACATGAAACATAATACCTCCAGATTTATATTGCTGGAGGTATCTTGTAATGGCTGCCAAGACCATGGAACAAGACGCACCGGAAGTGCGTAAGGCGATCGCCGCGTTCCGGGAACATGGCGGCATCCTGCGAATGGCCGACGCCCTGCAGGCTGGGGTGCTTCGTAGAACGCTGTACGCCATGCGCGACGCTGGCAGAGTTGAAGCCCTCGCTCGCGGTCTATACCGACTGACCGATTGCCCGCCGCTGAGCAACCCCGACCTTGTGACCGTTGCCGCCAAGATTCCTCATAGCGTCGTGTACCTCATCTCAGCCCTGGCGTTCCATGAGATGACCACGCAGATCCCGCACGCGGTCTGGATTGCTGTCCCCCGCAATAGCGAGCCTCCACGCCTCGGTTACCCTCCTATCCGGGTGGTGCGACTCAGCCCTGCCCCATATGAATCGGGAATCGAGTCGCACACGATTGACGGGGTGACGGTAAAGGTCTACAGCCGCGAAAAAACGCTCGCCGACTGTTTCAAGCACCGCGGCGAGATTGGGCTCGAGACCGTGCTGGAAGCGGTTCGAATGTACAAAGCTCAGGGACGGGTCAATGTCGATGCGATCCTGCGCCACGCCGCCGTCTGCCGTGTGGCCCGCGTTGCCCGGCCATACTTGGAGTCGCTGCTGTGATGAGCAAGAACTTGCCTGCCTCGGTCCGCCAGAGGCTGACCAATAGGGCGAAAGAAACCGACCGGCCGTTTCAGCATCAGGAAGCGGATGAGCGGTTATCAGAATGTTTTCATCTGGCAGACTGGCGATAGGAATCATGGTGGGATTGGCGTGAAAAGTGTCAAAGGAACCGTAAACGGAGGTAGCCATGTTCCAATGCCATGTTTGCAAAAATGTTTCGGCAAGTCATGCTTTGGTAAGCGAGGTATTTGCTGTGGATAGCCGACGGGTGCTGGTGGAGCGCATTCCTGCCGAGGTGTGCGACCGCTGTGGTGAGCCAACCTTTTCCAGCGAAACGACTGAAAAGATCCGGAATTTAGTTCGCGGTTCGTCGATTCCTGTTAGGACAGATGCTTTGGATCTTTTTGCGCTGACCTGATGATGGCTTACGGGTCGAGATTCCATCGTTGGGCCAACAAAGTTCAAGGGTTCCGCTACCTAACCCATGCACCCACCAAAATCGCTGGGGCTCGCACCGCAAGCCTGAGAAATGGGCCACGATGCTTGAGGAGGACGACGCACCATGAAGCTTCCCAGCAGGGAACTTGCTATCGTAGAGCAGGAAAAAATCTGCAGCTACTTGCTTAATCAGGACCACCGATACGGGGCTAGCAAGGCGAAGTTTTTCATGAAGTTTTGCTTTACACTGGAAGCGTGGAAAGTGTTGGCTGACGCTCTTCGCAAACACGGCCAGCTACATGAAGTGTCGAGAGTAAAGGAAACAGACTTCGGTTTGCGTTATGAGATCGATGGCGAACTGGTGACGCCTGACGGACGACAGCCATTGGTGCGCACGGTCTGGCAAGTCGACATGTGTGCAACCGCGCCGCGTCTCATAACCGCCGATCCTCTGGAGGAATGATCATGATCAGGGAACATGAATGCATTGTGCTGACAGCCGACCTTCCCAACGACGGGCTGGAAGCGGGTGATGTGGGGACCGTAGTCCACATTCACCCTGAAGCTGCGGCCTATGAGGTCGAGTTCACGACTCTGACTGGCCAAACCGTAGCCGTGGCGACGGTGCTGCCTACCCAATTGCGTCCCGTCGGCAAGCGCGACGTAACGCACGTCCGCGAACTGGCGGTGAGCTGAAGGTCTCATCGGAGGCCACCTGCCAAAAACAGAATCACCGCGCGTTACAAAAATCAACACTGAGTCCCTGTAAGGGGGTTTGGGGCTCTTCGTCGCTGCTTGGGTTGAGCACTTGGGAATTCTTACTTAGCTCAACGAAGGGGAGCCAACCTTGGCCTTGCGAACATGCGTTAAATAAAATCAGGGAGTTCTGTTGTTCAACCCGGATACGAGTACAGTGCGATCAACAGAGAATACCATGCCGACACTGCAATTAAATGAATCACAAGTAGTGGACCTTATCAGGCAGTTGCCTCCGCACCAACAGATGCGGGCGTTGACGTTATTGGCGGAAGGGGCCGGCCAGTTTCGTGATGAGCGACGCAAACTGGCCGAAGCCCGTCTGGCAGCGTTGGCCGCCGCACGTAGGCTAGGTTGGCAGTCGATGAACGATGTGGATCGAGAGGCCATGATCGATGATCTCATCCACGAAGACCGCCCCTGTGGGAAGTAGTTGTATCCGAAACATCTCAACCAGGCAGCAATCGGTCTGCTCGTGATTCTCGTTGCCACTCAACAGGATCTTCAACACTGGCAGGGCCGCCTGCGGCTGCAATGGCTTCCAAGGCTGCTGCCATTGCTTCGCCATTGGTGGCAGGGTGCGGTTCAGGGTAAAGCACCGTCACATGCACTGGAATCGGCTGATTCGAAGAAACTGGAGGCCCACCC
>Ga0255133_1000069_pt1 | contig 26586 bp, 4 predicted proteins | sample Law_Law_RepB_8d_FD_188553 | JGI IMG/M metagenome (GOLD analysis project Ga0255133, IMG submission 188553) | Freshwater microbial communities from St. Lawrence River, New York, United States - Law_Law_RepB_8d | ecosystem: Environmental > Aquatic > Freshwater > River | place: USA: New York... | reverse complement strand
CCGTTGCGGCATGGGCGGATACGGGCTTTTCGTGCTTTGGCATGAGGTTCTCCATCTGCATGGGTTGGATTCTTTGGTCAGCAATCAGGCACCACATCACCGCCAATAGGTGGTGGAGGTGGAGCTGATGGCGGTTGACGACAACAAACTTCTGAATCAAAGGCAGGCGCGAGAACGGAATAAACCTGTCGTCTACATGCGCCGGAAACAGATCCCAGCCCTCGGAAGCCCGTGGCAGCGGAACGATGTCCGCATTGAACACAACCACGCCCAAACCATTGTGTGGGCAAATTGCCGAGCGGATAAATGTCGGACTGACCAGATGCCTGACTACGTCTTTGACACCGACGTAAGCGATCAACAGTCCCAACACGATTTGGTCTGTAAAGATGCCGGCTGCGCCAAGTTTGGCCAGTGTGGCATTCGACTGCAAAATCCGTTCTTCAGACTGCTCGATCAGATGGCACAGACGCCCTAGGTGGAAAGGCGCATCATCGTATTTCAATGGTTCTTCAGACATGCATGTCTCCATGGAGTTGATTAGGCGAGCTTCTGGGTTTCAATGATCTGGCTTTGAAATTGGCGGAGGTGCTGAATGAGCCTTCCCAAAAGAGTCAGTTGGACAATGGCGGGCCATTCACCGAACCCGACGAACTGATCGCGACGATTGACCGGCAACACATCCCACGGGTTGGCGACGGCGGCAGGGTAATTGAGTGATCGAATGAGCCCGATGCCAAACCCTTGGGGAGCGTAAATGGCGGACCTGAAAACCGCTGCTGTTTTGCGCTTCTTGCTGGATCTGTGAGCACCAATCACATGTGGGCCCAGCAGATAACAGTCGTGCAGCACGCCGAGGTCAGCAAACCGTGCAGTGATGGCGTTGACGCGCAATACATGGGTTTCGCGCTGTTCCACGACCTCAACGGTGCGGAAAAAATTCAGCAGTTCGTACGAGAAATCACGGGCCATGGTGGTGTTGTCCTGATTGAAAAAGTGTCATTTGCCCGACTGAGCAAGCTTCTTGGATAAGTTGCTGGGCCGACGGTAAAAACCGTTCTTGCGGGCCATTCTGTTGAAGTCGCGTGGCAAACGATTGAGGCGTGGTTTTCTGGAAACAGTCATGCGTTGCTCCGGTGATGGGAAATAAAAAAGGCCCCCGTGAAGGGGCCCGTTGCCAAGTTAAATCATCGAATTAATCGTAAAACCAAAATCAGACTGCATTACGTCGCCATTTGCGTGGGTGGCTCTTCGGGGTCTTCGTCTTGGGAGGGGTTTTGCTCGTTCATGTGGGTTTTGGCAATCAGGCGGGACAGAAGCATCATCAGGTCGTTCAAAGCAGCATCGAGGTCTTGTGATGTGTACGGATCAAAACGTGATGGTTGGGTCAAAGTTGGGTTCCGTGGGTGTGATTGGGGAAAGTTCAACGAGGCAGATAGGCCTTGGCGATCTCATGTTCCAGATGCCTGAGGTGGGCGATCAGGCAGTCGAGTAGCTTGGCTTTGATCAGCGTACGCCACCGAAAAAACAATACAAATTCATCGTTGGTATAGGCAGAAACACGCTCCCATGCGATGGCTGATGGCAAAGGCTTAGTTACTAGGGCGCCAAAACCCTGACGCGTGTGGATGGCAGACCGGTAAACAACCGTTTCACTGGGATTGACCTCGCCGAAGCGAATCGGTGGTCCTAGGAGGTACTGATCGGTAAGGAATCCATGGGAGCCTAATTGGCGGATGAGCGAATTGACGCGCAGGATGTGCTCTTCGCGTTGCTCAATGACGTGAATTAGCCGAAGCCAAAGGCTCCGGCCGGGGGGAATGTTGGGGGGCATGGGGGTGCTCGGTTTGGATTGTTGGTGAATGAAATGAGGCGGGGTAGATGATCTGGGATAAGCGGGAGCCGTTGGTTAGACGGCTCCCTGTTCACCATTTATCTCGTTTTGCTAGCGGCAATTACTTAATCTTCCAGTTGTTCCCTCCCCTATGTGCCCACATAGGTAGTAATAACAATCGTTATGGGCTCAACCACCATTGCGTTTCCGGCGCGGTCGATCAGGCCGAGGTTGCCGGTGTTCATGCGGATAACCAGCGTACCCACCAGGCCGGGCTTGATCACAAAGTTCCAGCCCGTGCGTGATCCGGTAGTGGTCGCGGCAACGGCCACGCCGTTGATGGTGGCGTAGATCATGGAAGGCAGGAAGTTGGTGATCATTTCGCTGGTGGAAATGCTCACGGTGATCGATTCCTTCAGCTTGCCGTTGCCGCTGACCAAGGCCAACGCAACGGTGGGCGGCATATCGTCGTAGACCCACTTGAGCGTATCCGACTGCATGAAGAAGTTGCCGTAGAGATCTTCAACAGAATTAGCCTTCAGCGAGACAGAAATATTGCCGGAGTTGGTATTCGAAATCGTGCGGGTCAGGTCGAGTGTGATCGACTTTCCATCGGGTGCCACCGAAAGACTTGTGATGGTGCTTCCGTTCACCGTGAAGTCTTCCGGTCCAACCGTGTCTGGGTCAACCGCGTTGGGCAACGAGAAGACCAAGTCTTTGATTTCCGTAACGCTGGCATTGATGTAGCCAGTCGGGTTGGCGCCGTACTTGCCACGTGGGGTCATGGTGGACTTTTTGAAGACTTCAACCGAATCGGTATCGGAAGCTGGCCCGGTACCGTTCCAACCGGCTTTAATAAAGGAGGTGACCGTAATTGGGGCAAGCATACTGGCGCTTGCAGTGGTCGTGATGGTGACGCGGTAGGTTTTCTTGTCGGTACCAACAGCCGCAACCTTCGTCACCTTACCTTTGGTAACACTAAAGGATGATGCCACAGGAGCCTTGTTGAGTGGTGAAATGTAAGTGGCAATATACGTGAGAACGGTTTGGCTGGTTTTGCCGCCGCCTTTCAGAATGGCACCGTTTTCGAGTTCCCAGTTCGAATTGGGCCCAGAAACCACAGCAGTCGATTTGCGAATGGTCAGGTTACTGTTGGCCTTAGCAAAGGAGTAGTTGGTGGCCGAAAGGCCGGTGACATCGGGCGTGATTGTGTAGTTGCCGGTCTTGGTGGCTGTTTTGGCGGAACCAACATATCCGACCGATCCGGAGACAACAGCGTCGGTATCATTGTTGAGGAATCCGGACATGGTGCTGGTGAAGCTGGTGAATGCTTTCCCGTCGCTGTTCTTATCTTTTGCATCCGCAGCTACGGTAATGACGGCCTTGTTGATGATCAGTTTACCATCCTTTGCGGCGAAGTTGTAGTTTGTGGCGGTAAGCGCGGAAACATCTGGGATAATACTGTAGTTGCCGGCATTAGTGGCATTGGCTGCGGTGCCACTAAACGTCACTGCTCCCGCAACCACGGCACTTGTTTCGTTATTCACGAAGCCGGTGATGGCGCTGGTGTTACTACCGGTGTAAGGCGAGCCGGTGTAGGTCGCTGATTTGTCGGTAGCCGTGACGGTGATCGTGGCCTTGCTGATCGTGAGCGTTCCGCCAACAGCCGTGAATATGTAATTCGGTGATGATAGACCGGAAACAATCGGTGTGACTGAGTAGCTACCGGCCTGTGTCGCGGTCATGGCTGAGCCGGAATAGGTGGTCATTCCTGTGACCACGCTTTCCGTGTCGCTGTTGATGAACCCGGTAATGGAGCGCGTGAACGACGTGTAGGTTTTGCCGTCGTAGGTCTTGGTGATGTTGTTGGCCGTAACTGCTAGCACAGCCTTGGTAATGGTGAGTGGGCTACTCGAAGCAGCGAATGTGTAGTTGGTGGCCGTGAGCGCAGAAATATCTGGAACAATGTTGGATGTACCAACAGCGAAAGCCGTTGGAGCCGTTCCGGTATAGTTGATGGTACCGGTAACAACCGATTCGTTTTCACCGTTGACAAAACCGGCGAATTTGCTGGAGAACCCGCTTGTGGTTTTGGCATCGTACGGCTTGGTGAACGGGTCGGCGGTAACGGTGACCTGAACCTTGTTGATAACAAGCGAGCCGTTGACCGTGTTAAAACTGTAGTTATTGGATGACAGCCCCGATATATCGGGGGTAACCGGATAGGTACCAGCGTTGGTTGCCTTAACGGCAGCGCCAGTGATGCCTGGTGTTCCGGTCAGTACCGAACTGGTTTCACTATTGACGAACCCGGAGATAGAAGCCGCGAGTCCGGAAGCGGTCTGGCCGTCGTACAGTTTCACCGCGCTGGAAGCGGTGACGGTGAGAGTGGCCTTGTTGATGGTGAGGGTGCTGCTAACCGGAACAAAGGTGTAGTTGCCGGAAACCAGCGCGGAAACAACAGGTGTGATCGAGTACTTGCCAACCGATGTGGCTGTTGAAGCGGCACCACCGTAGGTAATGGCCCCCGTGACAACAGCGCTCGTATCCTTACCGACGAATCCAGAGTAGACGCTAGAGTAACCGGAATAAGTACGGCCATTGTAAGTCATAGTCGCAGGGTTGGCCGTCACGGTGATGCTGGCTTTGTTAATTGTCAGCGTGCTGCTTGCGGCAACAAATGTGTAGTTGGTGGCGACAAGGCCAGTGACAACCGGCATGACAGCGTAAGTGCCGGCCTTGGTTCCTGTGATGCCGGGTCCTGAGTAGGTGGGCGTGCCAGATACAACAGAAGCGGCGTCACCCGAGGCGAAACCGGTAATGGTGCTGGTGAAAGCAGAGAAGATAGCGTTGTTGTAGGTTTTGAATTTGGCCTCCGCAGTTACGGTGAGTACCGCCTTCGTGATTGTCAAAGTGCCGTTGGCATTGGTGATGGTGTAGTTGGGTGAAGAAAGACCTGAAACATTGGTGACAATGGAATAGGAACCAGCGGCGGTGGCAGTGGTGGCTGCTCCGGAATAAGCCATGGCGCCGGAAATCGCGGAACTGGTATCACCATTGACAAAGCCACTGAAGTTGATGGCAAAACCGGTGAACACGGTGCCGTCGTAGATTTTGGATTGTGAAGTCGCTGTGACGGTGAGTGCGGCCTTCGTGATAGTGAGCGATCCACTGGTGGCTACAAATGTGTAGTTGGCAGCGTTCATGCTCGAAACATCGGGTGTGACGGTGTAGGTGCCGGCAGTGATGGCGGTGGTGGCAGCGCCCGTGAAGGCGGTGGCACCCGTGACAACGGTAGCAGGGTCGTTATTGACGAAGCCTGTGATGGTGCGCGTGAAGGCCTGGAAGGTCTGACCGTCGTAAGCCTTGGTTTTGTTGGCGGCCAAGACGGTGAGCAGCGCCTTGTTGATGGTCAGCATGCCGTTGGCTGAGGCGAAATTGTAGTTGGCAGAGGAGAGTCCGGTGACAACAGGTGCCAAGGAATAGGTGCCAGCCTTGGTGGCTGCAAGAGCCGTACCGCTGTAAGTGATATTGCCAACAACCACAGAAACAGGATCGCTGTTGAGGAATCCAGTGATGGAGCTGGTGTAGCCAGAATAAATCTGACCATCGTAGGTTTTGGATTTGGCGTTCGCGGTAACGGTGAGGAGCGCCTTGGCAATGGTGAGAGTAACGTTGGCCGTGGCGAAGATGTAGTTGGTAGCGGACATACCGCTGACATCTGGCGTGATGGTGTAGGAACCAGCCGATGTGGCGGAGGTGGCGGTACCGGAGTAGGCCATGGTGCCTACTGCCACGGAGGTAGGTTCGCCGTTCACCATACCGGTGATGGTGTTGGTGAAGGGTGTGAATGCCTTGCCGTCGTAGGTTTTGGATTTCGCGCTGGCGGTGACGGTAAGCAGTGCCTTGTTAATGGTGAGGGCACCATTAGCGGGCGTGAAGTCGTAGTTAGTGGCCGACAGAGCAGAAACCACTGGCGTGATGACATAAGTGCCCGCGTTGATGGCGGGGACAGCCGAGCCATCGAAGGTTGTGGCACCCGAGACCACCGAAAGCGATTCATTATTGACATATCCGGAAATAGTGCTGGTGAAGGTCGGCGTGGAGAGGCCTGAGTAGGTTCTGGAGAGCGCGTCGCCAGTAACGGTGACCATGGCCTTGTTGATGGTGAGCGTGCTGCCAGTCGCAACAAAATTGTAATTGGTGGCCGTCAGGGCTGATACGACCGGTGTGATGACGGTTGTGCCAGCATTGATGGCGGAGGTGGCGGTGCCGGAGTAAGTGATCGGCCCGGTGATGACGGAGCTTGTTTCGCTGTTGACGTATCCGGATATGGTGCTGGCAAAGTTGGTGAACACCTTGCCGTCGTAGGTTTTGGTCTGTGGATCGGCGGCAACGGTCAGCGTTGCCTTGTTGATGGTGAGTGTGCCGTTGGCAGCGACAAACCTGTAGTTGGTGGCCGACAAGGCGGAGACAACCGGGGTGATGGTGTAGGTGTTGGCATTGATTGCGGCTGTGGCGGGACCTGAGTAGGTGACGGCGCCTGAGATGACAGAATCAGTTTCGCTATTGACGAATCCGGTTGGGGTGTTGGTGAAGCTGGTGAATGCCTGGCCGTCGTAGGTCTTGCTCTGGGCATTAGCCGTAACGGTGATAACCGCCTTGTTGACGGTGAGTGTGCCACTGGCCGGTGTGAACGCGTAGTTAGCGGCGGTAAGGCCAGCAACCACGGCGGTGGCGGTGTAGGAACCGACGTTGATGCCAGTGGTGGCGGTGCCTGAGTAGGTTGGGGTTCCGCTTACTTCGGAAATGGTTTCGCCGTTGACAAAACCGGTGAGGGTTGAGGTGAAAGCCGAGAAGGTTTGGCCATCGTATACCTTGGTTTTGGCATCTGGCGTTACGGTGAGCATAGCCTTGTTGACGGTGAGCGTGCCGTTAGCCGGAACGAACGTGTAGTTAGTGGCCGTATACAGTGTGGTGACAGGCGTGATGGTGTGTGTGCCTGCCCCGCGCAATGTCGTTGCGGTTCCCGTGTAGCTGGGGAAGCCGCCAACAACGCTGGTGGTTTCGTTATTCACAAACCCCGTGATGGTGTTGCCGAAGGTTGTCACCAACCGGCCATCGTAGGTTTTGGTCTGGTTGCTGGCGGTTACCGTGAGCGCCACCTTGTTGATGGTGAGCGTACTATCGACAGCCGCGAAGACATAGTTAGCCGCCGCAAGCGCCGAAGTAACCGGGGTGATGGTGTAGGTACCGGCGTTGATGACGCTGGTGGCCTCACCGGTGTAGCTGACAGATCCGGTAACAACGGAGCTGTTTTCGTTGTTGACATAACCGGTGATGGTGTTGGTGAAGGCGGTGAATAACTGACCGTTGTAGCTTTTCGATTTGGACACGGTGTTGACATTGAGCAGAGCCTTGTTAATGGTTAGATCACTGTTGGTAGAAACAAAAATATAGTTATTAGCAATAAGACCAGACGTTATAGGTGTAATCGTGTAGATGCCGGCGTTGGTGGCGGTAACAGCATCCCCGGCATATAGGATGGAACCTGTCACCAAGTTGCTGGATTCGTTGTTGACAAACCCAGTGAGGGTACTCGAATACCCAGTATGTGTTAAGCCGGTGTATGTTTTGCTAAGTGGGTTAGCGGTTACCGTGATGGTGGCCCTGTTGATGGTCAGCACGCCGTTGGCAGATGCAAACACATAATTGCTGGATGACAAGGCGGAAACATCGGGCGTGATCACGTGGTTGCTGGCACTGTAGTTGGTGGCCGCCATAGCCGAACCAGTGTAGGTAACGGTGCCGGAAATCACCGAAGAGGTGTCGCTACCAAAGTAGCCGCTGGTGGTGTATGTGTAACCACCCGAGAAAATGAGGCTATCGTATGTTTTGGACTTGGCTGTGGCGGTGACCGTGATGGTGGCCTTGGTGATAGTCAGTGTGTTGTCGGTTGCCTGGAAGGTGTAGTTGCTGGCGGAAAGGCTGCCAATAACCGAGGTAATGGTGTAGCTGCCCACGTTGGTGGCTGCCATGGCCGAGCCGGTGTAGGTGATGGAGCCGGTGACCACCGAAGCGGTGTCTGTACCGAAGAAGCCGGCGTAGGTGGTGCTGTAACCTGAGAAAATCGCAGAGTCGTACACCTTGGTCTTGGCATCGGGCGTGGCGATAAGCACAGCCTTAGTGATGGAAAGCGTGCCGTTGGCGGATGCGAACGTGTAGTTGGCAGCAGAGAGGCCGCCAATGGCCGAAGTGATGGTGTAGCTACCCACAACAGTACCAGTGGTGGCAGTACCCGAATAGGTAGGCACACCGGTAATTACAGACAACGTATCGCTACCAAAGAACCCAGTGATGGTGCTGGTGAATGGCAACGAGTTGGTGTAGACCTTGCTGTCGTACACCTTGGACTTGGCATCGGGCGTGACGGTGAGAAGCGCCTTGGTGATGGTCAACCCGCCGTTGGCGGATGCGAATACGTAATTGCCGGCGGTGAGAGCCGAAACATCGGGCGTGATAGTGTAGGCGGTGGCGCTATAAGTGGTGGCTGTTGTTCCGGTGCCCGTGTAGTTGACCGCCCCGGAGACCACCGCAACTGTGTCGCTGCCTTGGTAGCCGGTAATGGTGCTGGTGAAGGCTGTGAACAGTTGGCTGTCGTACACCTTGGTTTTGGCGTCAGCCGTGTAGGTCAGCGTGGCCTTGTTGATGGTGAGGGTGCCACCAGTACCAGCAACAAAGGTATAGTTGCTGGTAGAAAGACCGGACACATCGGAGGTCAGGGTGTAACTACCCGCGTTGACTGCAATGGTGGCATCGCCTGCGTAGGTAATGGCCCCAGTAATGACCGAGGCACTGTCGCCCGTAGCATAGCCAGTGATTGTGGATTCAAATCCAATAATAGGATTAGAAACCATGAATTTGCTGGCATTCCAATCGGCCACATAATATCTACCAGTAAGATGGTCGCGATTAATAAAACATGGATCTGCTATGGTGCCGCCCCTATCGGAATCTCGCAACGACCAACCAGTAGCAGCCGAAGTAGCATCATACACAATAGCACCAGTAGCCAAGCTGTAGACTTTGTAGCCAGTTATATTGGATTGTCGGTAAAGATGTGTTCCATCAGAGGCAACACCCACCTCTTTGGGTGTCCAAGAATCATTAAGTGTAAGATCACGTGAAAACGTAAGGGTTAGCCCATCTGAAGAAACATTATAAAATCGAACAACAGGATTTGGTGCGGCTCCAAGCACACCAATCTGGCCATTGGGCATGTCAAAAACGTTGTAATAGCTCCAAAAACTACCGGATAACAATGGATAAGAAGAATCAACAGTAACTAGTGTGCTTGTCCACGTCGAGGTTGAGATCCTATAAAGGCTACTTCCATTCCGAGCAAATAAATAGCCCTTGGCATAGCATATTGTATTGCCGTCAGCTCCCAAATTGGCAACAGTGTTCGTGGAAAGCAAAACACCAGAAAAACTTACCGTTTTAATGGTGGATCCATCGGATACGAAAAGCTTAGTACCATCGTTAGCCATACCAAACGGTATTCTAAAACCAGAACCGCTGACTATGGAAACGGTTGATTTCTTCAAAGCACTGGCCGCTGCAAGTGTGCCAGTTGTACCAATGGAAGTGGCGTCGTAAGTTTTCACAAATGGATTGGGCGTGACCGTCAACACCGCCTTGTTGATGGTCAGCGTGTTGTTGGCGGGGGCGAATGTGTAGTTAGTGGCCGACATACCGCCAATCGCCGATGTTATGGTGTAGCTGCCGGCACCGGTGGCAGCTATGGCTGTACCGGAATAGGTGGGCGAACCGGAAATAACAGAACCAGTATCACCGCCTTGGAACCCAGTGATGGTGCTGGTGTATTGCGCATTGGTGAAGACAGCATTATCGAAAGTTTTGGATTTGGCGTCGGGCGTGACGGTGAGAAGAGCCTTGTTGATGCTGAACGTGCCATTAGCAACCACAAAGGCATAGTTGGTCGCGGAGAACCCTGACAAAAGCGGTGTGATGGTGCTTGTGTCAGCGTTGATTGCCGAGATGGCCGAGCCAGAGTAAGAAACGGTTCCGGCAGTAATATCAGCAATGGTTTCGCTGTTCACATAACCTGTGATGGTACTGGTGAAAGCTGTGAAAGTGGCGGCGTTGTAGATTTTAGACTGTGTATTAGCGGTAACAGTGAGTGTGGCCTTATTGATGGTAAGGGTGCCGCTGGCAACCACAAATACATAGTTGGTAGCAGAAAACCCTGACAGTGCATGTGTGATGGTGCTGGTGCCGGCGTTAATGGCCGTGGTGGATGTGCCATTATAGGCAACGGTTCCGGCAGTAATATCAGCGATGGTTTCGCTGTTCACATAACCAGTGATCGTGCTGGTGAACGCTGTGAAGGTGGCACCATCGTACGTTTTGCTCTGGTTACTGGCAGTAACAGTGAGCGTGACCGTGTTGATAGTGAGTGTGCCGTTGGCCGCGACAAAAACGTAATTGCTAGCAGTGTAGCCGGACAACACGGGAACAATGGTGAAGTTGCCGGCATTAGTTGCGGCAATACCTGCCCCGACAAATGTGATGCTGCCCACCTGAATGTCAGCTACCGATTCGCCATTAACGTAGCCAGACAGGGTGGTTGTGAATGCCGTGAAGATGCTGGAATCGTACGTCTTGGACTTATTTTGCGCGGCAATAGTAAGCGTGGCCTTGAGAACATCGATGGAGACAGATGCACTGACGGTGTTGTAGGTTCCAAGATCATCGGGGGTAAACGTGACCGATATCGTTTGCCCTGTGCCAGCAGTCAACAATGTGTCCAGAGCCAAATTGTAGACAAAAGTACCAGAAACACTGGCAATAGCGTTGAGCTGGGTGGCGGAAATTACCGTTCCGTAAATGATAGCCGAAGGCGATGACCAACTAAACACGAGATCAACAGTGGATGGATTGATGGCGAGTGAACCATCCACTGGAATAAAGTCATAATTATCAGAAACCAACGATACCACGGGTGTGATTGTGTAGGTGCCAAGGCTGAATGCCGTGAGAGCGGATCCCGCAAAACCGACACTTCCGGAGTTGATGCCTGGGCTGCTGTCGTTATTGACTAAACCGGCAATTGTGTAGGTGAAAGACTCTGTGGGGAAGACATTGAAATCAACCTTCTTTTCCTTGGCATCGGCTGTCACAGAAAGGTGCTTCTTGAGCACATTGATGGTAACGGTCTGTGTTTCCACAGCATAAGTGGAAAGATCAAATGGCGTGAATGTGACGGTTAGCGTTTGGCTAGCGCCCGCATCCAGCACGGTTCCAAGCGATGGGAAGTAGGAAAATGAACCGGTTACCGTGGCGGCGGCGTTGAGTTGGGTGGCGGAAATGGAAGTGCCGTAGGTAACGTCCGCTGGAGTGGTCCATGTGACGCCGGGGCTTGTGGAGCCGCCACTGCCGCTGGGGGCGGTTCCTATGAACAGGGTGCCATCGGCTGCGACAAATCTGTAGTTGGTGGCTGTCAATCCAGAAACCACAGGGGTGAGGGTATAAGCACCAAATGCAGTGGCCAGTACAGCGTCGCCCGAGTAGGTGATGGTTCCTAAAACAACAGAAATTGCCTCACTATTCACCAGACCGGTGATGCTGCTGGTGAACCCAGTGTAGGGCGACGAGTCTGGAATTTTGGTAGCATTGTCGGCTGTGATTTTCAGTACGGCTTTGTTGGTGGTGAGGGTGCCATCGGTAGTGATGAAATTGTAGTTGGTGGCGGCAAGACCCGAAACAATTGGCGAGATTGTGTAAACGCCGGCATCGGCACTGGTACCACCTGAATACGTGATGGAACCGGTAACCACCGAACTTCTGGTTTCGCTGTTAACGAAACCGGTAATGGTGCTTGTAAAGGCAGTAAAAGTTGTTCCGTTGTAGGTTCTGGCGGTACTGTCTGCTGTAACAGAAAGCACAGCCTTATTGATGACGACTGTGCCACTTGAAGCTTCGAAAACATAATCATTGGAACTAAGCCCGTCGATTGCGGGTGTGACCAGATAATTGCCCGCATCGGTGGCAGTGGTACCGTCGCCTGAATAGGTGATGGATCCGAACACCGAGGTGGCAGAGTCGCCGTTGACATAGCCGGTGATGCTGCTACCAAATCCTACAAACCCAGATCCGTTGTAAGTTTTCGATTTGGCGTCTGCGGTTACCGTCAGAATCGAACTGGCGACATCAATAACAACCGTGCTGCTGGTCGGCATGTAGTTGACCAGATCGGTAGGAATGAACGAAACGCTCAACAGTTGCGACATACCAGCGTGAAGAACCGTACCGGCCGCAGGCGAGTACGTGAAGGTTCCGGGCACGGTGCTGGTGGCGTTGAGTTGTGCAACCGAAAGGGGCGCGCCGTAGGTAATACTTGAAGGCGCGAACCAAGTAACGGCAGGCACCGCGGCAGATCCACCGCTGATGGCCAGGGTGCCGTTGACGGGCGTGAATGTGTAATTGCTGGCGGCAAGGGCCGAGATCACCGGCGTGATAGAATATGAGCCATTCGCCGTGGCGGTAACGGCACTGCCTGTGTAGGCTACGGCACCGCTAACGACTGTATCGCCGTCGCTGTTAACAAACCCAGCAATGGTGCTGACAAATCCAGAATAGGTAGTCCCGTCTTGCGTTTTGCTGGCATTGGTGGCCGTGATAGTAACAACCGCCTTGGTAACAGTAATGGTAACAGTTTTGGTGACTTGCTTATTGGCATTCAGATCAATAGGTGTGAAGGTCACCGTGAGTGTTTGCGCGGCACCGGCATTCAGCACCGTACCCAATGGTGGGCTGTAGGTGAACGAACCTGAAACAGAACCTGCCGAAGCATTGAAATGTTTCAAGGTTAATGCTGTGCCGTAGGTGATAGCAGCAGGTGCCGCCCATGTGATGGTGGGTGTAGCGGCAGAAGGCGAGCTAATGGCCAGTGTGCCGTCAATGGCTGTGAACGTGTAGTTGGTGGCCGTCAGCGACGCGATAACCGGGGTAATGACGGAAGTGCCCACAGTCGTGGCGGTGATGGCGGTACCGTTATAGGAGACTGTGCCCGATACCTCAGAACCCGATTCACCATTAACATATCCATAAATGGATGATGTAAATCCACTGTAGACCGAACCATCGATGGTTTTGCCCGCGTCGTTGGCTGTAACAAGCAGGGCGGCCTTGGCGATGGTGAGCGCGCTGCTGACAGGATCGAACGAGTAGTTGCCAGCAGAAAGCCCAGCCACGGAAGGCGTGATGTTGCTAGTACCGGCAACCACGGCAAAGAGTGCCGAACCGGAATAGGAAATTGATCCGGAAACAACAGCACTACTGTCGCCATTGACCAATCCAGAGATGGAGGCAGTAAAGCCGGTAGCGGTTTGCCCGTTGTAGGTCTTGGTTCTGGGGTTGGCTGTTACCGACAGCACAGCCTTGGTGATATCGATAGTGACGGTCATCGATTCTTGTTGGTAGGTAACAAGGTCGTCTGGCGTGAAGGTCGCGGTAATCGGCTGAGCCAGTCCGGCGTTAAGGACAGTACCATCAGGAATGCTGTAGCTGAACACTCCAGACACGCTGCTGGTGGCATTGAAGTGCATGCTGGAAATGGCGTTGCCGTAGCTCATTTCCGGAGGCGCGGCCCATGTGATACCAGCATTGATGGCAGAAATGGCACTGATGGCAAGGGTGCCGTTGACATCCACAAAATCATAATTGGTAGCCGATAGGCTGGAAATAACGGGAGTGATGGTGCTGGAACCCACTGCCGTGGCTGTTAGTGCCGTTCCGGCGAAGGTGACCGTGCCAGCGATAACACTGCTGGTTTCCCCATTGACAAATCCATAAATCGATTTGGTAAATCCACTGTAAGTGGCGCCGTTGTAAACCTTGCTGGCATCGTTGGCTGAAACCGTAAGTATTGCTTTATCGATATTGAGCGTGCCATCGGTTGGCACAAATGTGTAGTTGGCAGCAACAAGGGCCGAAACCACAGGCGTGACAACATAACTGCCAGCAACAGTATCGGTTGCCGCCGTACCGGTATAGGCAACGGATCCGGTAATAACCGAAAGGCTATCGCCATTGACCAAGCCAACAAATGTGCTGCTAAATCTGGTCGTTCTTTGCCCGTTGTAGGTTTTGCTAATGGAATCGGCGGCTACCGTTACCGTGGCCTTGCTAATCACCAAGGTCACTGTCTTGGTAACTGGCTTGTACTGGGTGAGGTCGGTAGGAATAAACGTTACCGACAAAACCTGCGCTGCATTAGCAGGCAAAATGGCACCGATGGCCTGGGAATAGGTAAAGGTACCAGCTACTGTTGAGCTGGCATTTTGTTGCGCCTCGGAGAGTGGCGTGCCGTAGGTGATAGCCGATGGGGCGGCCCATGTGATATCTGGTGTGGCAGCATTCGCACTGCTGATGGCCAATGTGCCGTTGACGGGTGCAAACGAGTAATTCAGGGCAACCAGAGAGCTAACCACGGGCGTGATAACTGTGGAACCCACGGCTGTGGCGGTTACGGCTGGCCCTGTGTAGCCGACGGTGCCAGATACTACCGAAGAGTTCTCGGCATTAACAAAGCCTGTAATCACGGAAGTGAAACCGGTGAATTTGAAACTATCGTACACCTTTGTCTTGCTAGCGGCTGTTACTGTGAGAACGGCTTTGGCAATGGTGAGTGTGCCGTTGGCGGCAACCAGATCGTAGTTCGCAGAGCTTAAGCCTGTAATATCTGGGGCAACCACATAAGAACCAGCGCCCTTGGCGCCAATGGCTGTGCCGCCATAAATAACCGCATCCGCCACGGCTGACGCGGTATCGCCGTTCACCAAGCCGATGTAGTGGGTGGCAAAACTGGTAAATGCCTGTCCGTTATAGATTTTGCCAACATCGTCTGCAGCCACGGTAAGGGTGGCCTTGTTCACGTCGATCACCACACTTTGGATGATGGCCGCGTAGGCGTTCATGTCGTCTGGAATAAAAGTAACCGACAAGGTTTGAGCCATGCCTGCGGTTAGAATGCTGCCTGTGGGTAGGCTGTAAACGAACGTTCCGGGCACCCCGGATGACGCGTTCAACTGGGTGGCCGAAAGTGCTGTGCCGTAGTTAATGGCTACAGGTGCCGCCCAGTTGATAGTTGGCATGGCAGCACTCGCGCCGCTGATAGCCAGCACGCCATTAACAGGAGTGATTGCGTAATTGGTGGCCGATATAACCGAAACCACTGGAATAATGGTGTACACGCCCAGCGCCGTGGCGGTTGTGGCGTTTCCGGAATAGGTGATTATGCCCGCCAGAACCGAATCGTTGTCTCCGTTGACAAAGCCTGTGATGGAACTGGTAAAGTTGGCATAGGCCGCACCATTTGCCGTTTTGCGAGCGGTGTTAGCTGTGGCAACAAGGGCTGCCTTGTTCACATTAACGATAACCGTTTTGGTAACCGCCTGCCAAGCAGTGGTGCTGCTCGGTACAAAGGTAACAGAAATCGATTGCAACAGGCCAGCATTAAGAACTGTCCCGAGCTCCGGACTGTAGACAAATGTGCCAGCCACCCCGCCCGACGTGGCATTCAGATGCGTGGCCGAAAGCGCTGTTCCGTATGTGAAGGCCGCCGGGTTCGCCCAGGTGATAGTAGGCACAGCGGCGGCAGGACTATTGATAACCAGTGTGCCGTTAACGGCGACAAATGTGTAGTTGGTGGAAGTAAGCCGCGAGACCACCGGAGTGATGGCACTACTGCCCACAGCCTTGGCGGTGACGGCCGCGCCCGCGTAGGTAACGGCACCAGAGACCACAGAAGTGGTCTCGCCGGTGGCAAGGCCATTAAACGTGCTGGTAAACCCTGTGTAAACCAAACCGTTGTACGTTTTGAGCTTGGAATCTGCTGTGACTTTAAGTACAGCCTTCGTAACAGTCAGAGTGCTGTTAACGGATGTAAACACGTAATTGCTAGACACCAAAGCAGTGGTATCAGGTGTGACAATGTAACTGCCGACATTTCTGCCAGTGGTGGCCGCGCCTGAATACTTGACATACCCGGAGAGAACCGAACTGCTTTCGTTATTGACAAACCCAGTGAATGAACTGGTAAAGCTTGTGAATGTTTGGCTGTTGTAGGTTTTGCTCTTCGGATCTGCTGATACCGTGGCGGTTGCTTTGCCAATAACAAGGTTATTGCTGACCATAACAAGATTGTAGTTGGCAGATACAAGGCCGGAATTGCTGGGTGTAATGCTGTAGGTTCCGGCATTGGTAGCCGTTACTGCTGCGCCGGAATAGGTAAGTGTGCCGGTGACCGCGGCGGAAGTATCGCCGCCCAGCAGCCCGGTCATGGTGCTGGTAAAAGTAAGTGGTACCGACGATGACGTGATCCACTGGGTTGCCAATCTTGAAGCGGGAACAATTTCCTTGGCGACCGTAGGGCTTGACCAGTACAACCGGGCAACTGCGGTGCCAGTATTTTCGTAATACTCCATTTTGATGGTGGCATTTTGGCCCGCTACCAAGGCAATATTGCCCGAGTAGCTCCTAGTACCCATGTTGCGCCACTGGTTGACCAGCAGAATGCCGTTCACCCAAAGACGTACACCATCGCCTGTGTTGGTGGTGAATGTGTAGGTCTGCGTGTACTGAGGCACCACAAAACCAGACCAACGGGCGGAGAAATAATTCACCAAACCCAAACCCGTAGGGCCGCCATAACCCCAATTGTTGTTGATGGTGGAATCGACACGGGTGATGTAAGGGGAACCCGTGAGCTTTCTGCTCCTGAAATATTCCGCTGTGATTCCACCGATGGTTGGACCGAATCCATCAGTGTATTTCTTGCCATCGTAGATTTTAGCCTTGGCATCTGCTGTGATTGTGAGCGTCGCTTTATTGATGGTGAGTGCGCCATCAACTAAAGTTGGCGCGTTGTAGTTAGTAGCAGCAAACCCAGAAACAGCCGGGGTGATGACATAGGCTCCGGCAGCCGTAGCGGGAATAGCCGTACCAGCGTAGGTGACTGTTCCCGGGGTGATGGCCAAAACTGTTTCACTGTTCACAAACCCTGCATAGGCGTAGGTGTAGCCCGAGAAAACAGAACCATTGTAGGTTTTGATTTTGTTGGCAGCCGCTAATGTCAAATTGGCCTTATCGATGGTCAGCGTGCCGCTGGAAGCCAAAAATACATAGTTGGTGGCAGAGAACCCTGACAGGACGGGTGTTGTAGTGCTGGTGCCGGCATTAGTGTCCGTGGTGGATGTCCCAGTATAGGCAACTGTTCCACCAGTAATGTTAGCGATGGTTTCGCTATTCACATAACCATTAATAGTACTGGTGAACGCTGTGAAGGTGGCACCATCGTACGTTTTGCTCTGGTTGTTGGCGGTAACAGTAAGTGTGACCTTGTTGATGGTGAGTGCGCCGTCAACTAAAGTTGGCGCGCTGTAGTTGGTGGCGGCAAAACCAGAAATAGCGGGTGTGATCACGTAGGACCCGGCTGCCGTAGCGGCAATGGCTGTACCAGTGTAATTGACTGTTCCTGGGGTGATGGCCAAAACTGTTTCGCTGTTCACAAACCCGGCGTAAGCATAGGTGTAGCCTGTAAACACGCTACCATCGTAATTCTTCGACTTGCTGCCAGCAGTCAGAGTCAACGCGGCCTTGCTAACATCGAGCAGGATCGACTTTGTTGTCACGGAATAACTTGTGTCGGTTGGGGTAAAAGTCAGCGTTATTGTTTGCTGCGCACCCGCGTTCAGAACCGTTCCCAATGAAGGGCTATAGGTGTAAACACCCGGCACATCGGCTGTGGCGTTCAATTGCGTTGTCGATAGGGCTGTACCGTAGTTAAAACCCGCGGGGGTGGCCCAGACCACATGCGGATCGAGCCCAGTGGCAAACGATAAGTTAAACGAGGCGCTGCCTAATGAGTTCGTGGCGGAAATGGTTACCAACACCGTATCGGTGGAATTGCGTGTTCCAGAAATAACACCTGTGTTGGCATCGAGCGACAGGCCGTCTGGCAAGGTTCCAGAGGAAACGGCATAGACCATATCAAAGCCAACTGCTGAAAACGCCTGAGAAAACAAAACTCCCGAGAGTGCCGTGGCACTCGTTGGTATGGTGGATGGGAAATAAGGTTTTACTAAATTACTAGTCGCTATGGATAAAAACCCAGTGCCCGCGATTCCCGCGCCACCATACCTAACATCGCCCCACGATGTGATAGAACCATCCGATTTAAGTGCTGAAAAGGCATATTCGTTACCGACAATTTGCGTGTACCCGGTGTTGGTGCTTCCTGAAGGCGCGTTCAGGTTATCGGCAGTAGCGCCCCAGGAAACAACCGAGCCGTCTGTATTGAGCGCCGCGAAGGCATTAGTCGTGTTGGCAATCTGGATATATCCAGTTCCATTAGGGCCACTGGAGCCACCATTAGTGCTTCCCCATACGCTGATGGAGCCATCTGCCTTTAAGGCAGCATAAGAATTGGTATTTGCAAAAATCTGTGTGAAACCAGTGCCGGTAGGCACAGCGGTAGAGGACGTGGTACCCCACTGAACAATTGAACCATTGGTTGTGAGTGCTGCAAACGCAGTGCCAGTTGAAGTTACTGTTGTGTATCCACCACCCACTGGACTATTAGCAGTATTTAAGCCCCAAGAGGCAATAGAACCATCTAATCTGAGGGCTGTAAATGTATTATTACTTGAAAAAATACGTATATATCCTGTTCCTGTGGGGGCACCTGTTCCACCGTTAGCAGCGCTTCCCCATGAAACAATGGAACCATCCGTTCTGAGAGCCACCGAAGCATTTCCATAATTCGTAAATACTTGTTTAAAACCTGTTCCTGTCGGCGCGCCTTGTACTAATGCGCTACCCCATGAAGTAATAGAACCATCCGATTTAAGCGCTGAAAAACCAGCATCCAATGGAACAATTTGAATATATCCTGTTTCGGTCGGGGCACTATTTCCACCGTTAGTAGCATTTCCCCATCCCTTAATTGAGCCATCGGCCTTAAGGGCTGCAAAAGCTAACGTATTGCTAAATATCTGTGTGAATCCAGTACCTGTTGGGGCACTAAGCCCGCCCGCTGTGCCGTTTCCCCATACTGAGATGGAACCATCGGCCTTAAGGGCAGCATGGGCAAACGCTCCGGATACGATCTGTGTGAACGTACCCGTTGGCGCTCCGCTACCGCCATTTGATGCGTTCCCCCACGAAGCAACCGTGCCATCAGTTTTGATCGCTGCGAATGAGTATTTGGCAGCTGTTCCCTGAAGGCCAATGTAAAATGATTCGGGTTGTCCCCGCAGGTCCACCACCGCCAGTGTGCATGGCCATGCCAATGCACCGGAACTGCTCGAGGCCGTTACCGTGAACGCAAAGGTGCCGCCTTGCAGTGGCGTGCCAGATATGGCGCCAGTGGCCGTATTCAGCGATATTCCATAAGGCAATACGCCCGCTGTGATGGCATACGACATGGTTCCCAACCCCATGGCGGCCACACTGGTAGAGAACACCATGCCCGCGCGCGCATTAAAATTGCTCGCCTGACCGGGCGCGAAATACGGAATGCTTATCGTGCTGGATTGCACCGTCAAATAACCCGATCCAATAGGCGCGCCCGTGCCGCCATTGGCATTTCCCCAAGCGGTAATGGTGCCATCTGCTTTAATCGCTGCAAACGCATTGCTGGTTGCAAACAACTGCGTGTAACCCGTATCGGTTGGCGCGCCTGTGCCGCCAGACGCCGCCATTCCCCATGAACTGATAGCCCCGTTGGCAGCAAGTGCGGCAAATGCGTTATCTGTGGAAACAATCGCTGTGAAGCCAGTTCCCGTGGGCCCTGCCCCGCCCTGTGCCACATCGCCCCACGTGGTATTGGATCCGTCGGCTTTCATAGCCGTAAACGAATACATGTTAGAAAAAACACGAATGTAGCCGCTACCTGTGGGCCCACCACTACCGCCAATGGTGCCATCTCCGGCCACCACAATGGAACCGTCGGCACGCAGGTAGGCAAAGGCGCCGCTATTGGAATAGATCTGTACAAAACCTGTGGTGGTCTCAGGTGCGGCAATGGCTCCCCACTGCATGATTGAGCCATCGGCCTTCAGCGTGGCAAAGGTATCGCCAGTGGCCACGATTTCAGAAAAGCCTGTGGTGGTGGGATTGGGCGCGTTGGTTACCATCGCGGAAGAAGCAAGGCCCCACGTCGTGATCGACCCGTCCGCTTTTTCGGCTACAAAGCAACTGTCATTACTATAAATGCGAACAAATCCGGTATCGTTGGGCGCGCCTGTACCGCCGAAAAGGGGATCTCCCCATGCCGTAATTGAACCATCGGCCTTAAGCGCCGCAAACGCTCTCTCGGAAGAAAACAGTTGGGTGTAACCAGTGTCTATGGGCGCACCCGTTCCGCCGTAGCTTGGCGATCCGAATGCCGCAATCGAGCCATCGGCCTTAAGGGCCGCAAACGCTCTCTCGGAAGAAAACAGTTGGGTGTAACCAGTGCCTACGGGGGCGCCTGTAGCTGCTTGGTACTGCGTATTGCCCCATGCTGTAATCGAGCCATTGGCCTTAAGAGCCGCAAACGCCATGGCGTTGGAAAAGAGTTGGGTGAACCCAGTCGAGGTGGGTTCGCCTGTGCCACCATTTACATCGCTCCCCCATGTGGTAATAGACCCGTTGGCATTAAGGGCAGCAAAGGCCCCGCTATTAAGATACATTTGTCCGTTTGCCGATTTTGTCTGGCCATTTGCGGTGCGTTGCCTGGGTTGGGCGCTGCTGTCGGTGCAGTTCATGGTGTAGGTACGCGACGCGGAACCAATGCTGTTGGTGGCCGTCACCGTGAAGGTAAAGGTGCCCGCTTGCGTGGGTGTTCCCGCAAGAACCCCTGTTGTGGCATTCAGCGCCAGCCCGGCTGGTAGTGTGCCGGAACTGATGTAATTGTTCATGCCCAAACCACGGCCACCAACAAAATTCGAGTAACTGGCAAAAGGCATAGCCGTTGGGCTGATCGATTCTGACACATCGAAATAGGGCGTGGTAACCGCCGGGCTCTGCACAGAAACAAAACCAGTGGTGGTAGAGAGCGGCGCGTTCAGACTACCCGTGCCGCCACCAGCGGAAGCACCCCAAACATAGATCGATCCATCCGGTTTGAGGGCGGCGAAGGCAGTTCCGGTTGAAATGATATGCGTGTAACCAGTGCCAGTTGGCGCACCCGAAATTCCACCATTGGATCCACCACTGGTGGCGGTTCCCCAAGCATAGATAGAACCATCGGTTTTCAGAGCGGCAAATGCTGTTTCATTCGAGTAGATTTGCTTAAAACCGGTGGTGCCTGTCGATGGTGCTGCATTACCTGCTAATGCTGCACCCCAAGTTGCAATCGATCCATCTGGCCTGATTGCAGCAAATGAACCATCATTTACAGTTGAAATTTGCTTGAATCCTATGCCAGTAGGTGCACCCGTGGTAACTCCTGCGCCATACCAAGTACGGATTGAACCATCAGCTTTCAGGGCAGAAAATCTGTTATAGTTGCCAACCACACTTATGTAGCCGGTATCCGTTGGCGTTCCGCTAACGCCAGAATTTACCGCACCCCATGTAGCTATAGATCCATTAGTTCTAAGACTTGCATAGGCAGCATATGTGTTTGCCATGGTACCGAATACGAAGCCTGCGGTACTGGTTGGCACAACAGTTCCCCAGATAACAATCGAACCATCATTTTTGAGACCTTCCCATACATTGGGACCTGCTTGTGTTATTTGAGTAAAACCATAAGTGCTCGCACTGTTATTTAATCCAGTTGCCCCACCCCATACACTAATCCGACCATCCGCGTTAAGAGCCACAAAACCACTGCGCCCAGAATATATCTGAATAAATCCAGTTCCTAATGGCGCTCCTGAACCACCCCCGCTAGCAGCTCCCCATGCCGTAATGGAGCCATCAGCTTCTAATGCCGCAAAGGCTGCACTCGCGGCAACAATTTGCGTATAACCTGTGCCTGTGGGTGCGCCTGTGCCGCCAGAAGCAGCGGTTCCCCACGCTGTGATCGAACCATCGGCTTTGAGTGCGGCATAGGCGGTTTGGTTAGAAAATAGTTGCGTGAACCCAGAGCCTGCTGGGGCCGTACCGCCTGTTGCGGTTGGTCCCCACGCGACAATGGTGCCGTTGGCGGTTAAGGCGGCGAAATTGGTTCTGTTGTAACTTTGTACTCCACTGTTATCCATAACGTTTAGAATCGATTGGCCAATTTGCTGCCCTGGCATAACCTGATTCGGATCGGCGAAAACAAATGTGCAATCAAGCGACGCTGAACCAACAGAATTGTAAACGGTAATGGTGTACGAAACGTTCACGGCAGCGGTTGGTGTGCCCGAAACAGCTCCTGTGCCACTGTTCAATGTCATGCCCGCAGGCAACGCCCCGGCGGTAATGGCGTAGCTAAATGTCTCGGTGCTCAAGCCCACCGCGGCCGTGCGAACATAAGCCGCCACTCCCTTACGGCCATTGAACGCTGTCACCTGCCTGGGCGCGAAATAGGGCATGGCGACAAGCGGAGTCGCCATGGCAACAAAACCGGCACCTGTAGGCGCACCTGTGACTCCATTCGCAGCGCTACCCCATGCTTTTATGGAGCCATCTGCCTTGATGGCAGCAAAGGCATAGAAATTCGAAAAAATCTGAACAAAGCCTGTGCCTGTAGGCCCTGTGCCGCCATTAGTGCTACCCCAAGCCGCAATGGAACCGTCTGACTTAAGTGCCGCAAAAGCACCACCATCAGTAGAAAAAATTTGTGTGAAACCGGTGGTTGTTGGCCCGCCCGCGCCGCCATACAACGTATTGCCCCAAGATACTATTGAACCGTCTAATTTAAGAGCTGAAAAAGCACTTCCAGTAGAAAAAATTTGCGTGAACCCGGTGGTTGTTGGCGCGCCTGTGCCGCCATACGACGGATTGCCCCAAGATAGTATTGAACCGTCTAATTTAAGAGCTGAAAAAGCACTTGCAGTAGAAAAAATTTGCGTGAACCCGGTGGTTGTTGGCGCGCCTGTGCCGCCATTCGTGTCAAAGCCCCAAGATACAATTGAACCATCTAATTTGAGACCCGCAAAAGCAGTTGCAGTAGAAAAAATTTGCGTGAACCCGGTGGTTGTTGGCTCACCTGTGCCGCCATTCGCCGCAAGGCCCCAAGATACAATTGAACCGTCTAATTTGAGAGCTGCAAATGCATTTGCATTTGAAAAAATTTGCGTGAACCCGGTGGTTGTTGGCTCGCCTGTACCACCATACCCATCATTGCCCCAAGAAACTATTGAACCGTCTAATTTGAGAGCTGCAAAAGAAGCTGGAGTAGAAAAAATTTGCGTGAACCCGGCGGTTGCCGGCGCGCCTGTGCCGCCATACGGCGGATAGCCCCAAGCGACAATGGAACCATCTGATTTCAGCGCTGCAATCGCTCCGTCATTCGAAAAAATTTGCGTAAACCCGGTGGTTGTTGGCTCGCCTGTAGCCCCATAATCATTATGCCCCCAAGAAACTATTGAACCGTCTAATTTGAGAGCTGCAAAAGCAGCTGGAGTAGAAAAAATTTGTGAGAACCCGGTGGTTGTTGGCGCGCCTGTGCCGCCATTCAACACATTACCCCACGCAGTAATGGTGCTATTAGCATTGAGCGCCGCAAACGCACCATTGTTCCTAATGGTTTGTCCGCTTCCGGTATATTGCACACCGCTTCCAACGCGCTGATTCGGCAGAAGTGCCAGTTGAACGTTCGACGCGTCCCATGCTGTTTGGCTGGCTTGCGGAGATGTTTCAATGTTTCCTGTGGAGTATTCAAGAAGCGTGTCCGCACCCGCGCCTGTGGTATTGGTGCTGGCGGCAACATCGGCGCCCGTCAATATCGATAATGAATTCACAAAATGCCGGCCAACGGACGTGGATGCCACCGAGCAACCGTAAAGCAAAATGTCGGCACCGGGCGCCATAAATTGGCCCCATGCCGCAATGTCTTCGGACCGTGCTAAAAGCACAGACTCGTCGAACTGTTGGTTGCCAAAAAGTAGGGTGCCATCGGCACCGTGGGAGATGAGCCGAACGCTTTTAATACCCGGATGGCGTGAGAGTTCCAGCGTGATCTGGTTGATAACATCGCGTGATGAATCGAGCACCAGCACATTGGCGCCAGCGAACTCTTGTTCTGGAACCTGCCCCGCGAGATCCGGGCTGACAACAACCATCGAATCGGAGGCATCCGCAAGGTGCGCCCATTGCTGAGCCGGCATAGCCTGAGCTAGCACCTGCAGGCCAGCAACAGGCACAAGCCTTTCTTCAAGCGCGTCGAGTGAAAGGATACGGCGAATGATCTGGCGTTGAATAGCTTTGACGGGGCGAACGAGCCAAGTACGTAAGCGAGTGAACCAGGATATACGGCTGGAAGTGGCAAGCATGGATAATTCCCCGGCAAAAAATATCGAGACACTATTCGCAAGTATGGCTCCCGTTTTGGTTTGCGTGAAGGCAACATGGTATATTTTTGATATTCAAAACAAGAATCAGATGTGCTCAATACTGAACGAAAACTGAAATTCCGGAATAAAACAATCATTATCTTCGAATGATTACTTACCCCAATTCAGTATTTGTTCAGTTTCAAAACGTTTCCGGCGCGCCAACTTTCAGTCTATTTTCAGTTAGTATTGAGAAGTTCCAGCCATGAACTGTTGGCTTTAAGCCCCAGCAAAACATCAGTGCGCGGGTAAAACGCAAGGTTGAAGCGCCACCAAGCAATCAAAAGAATTGGAACCGAATCTGCAACATAGCGCAGGCTATCCAGACACCATATCTAGTGGCACAGCATAACCAAAACCGAAGAGCCCCGCACGACTGAGTAAGGGGCCACGCGCCAAGAATCAGCTTCTTGACGCATTACAAAATATCCGAATTGATTCCGCGAGTGCCAAGCCAATCGCTGCACCTTTCGCCTCAAAGGGGCACAAGTGGATAGACTAGGGCGATGCCATTGGTCAGGGGCTAGCACCCTAATTTCGGCGATCTGGGTGATGTTGTCGCCGGTATCCTTCAATTCAAGAGCCCGCTTGCGATCGTGCCGGTTCAGGAACTTCTCCGAAACCTCCACCACCGTCTCTTTAATGCCCGGCATTATCCAGCCAGTATCACTTAGGTACTCCCAAGTATCCTTCGTTGGATAATCACGAAAACGGTTCGTTTCAGCCATCAGTGCCGCACCATTGATGGTGAAACGCAGCATCCATGCTTTGCCGTGCTTCGATTTCGTATCCGAAGGCTCAGCAACCACATCACCCAGTATTCGCTTCAGCACCGTTGCTGATTCACCAACTTCCATCTGAAAAAGCGCTTCCAGATCTTGCAGCAGCTTGACCATGTCGTGAGGCCCCATCGGTTGCGGCACAAAGTTATTGCTCGACTCCATTTCATGAAGTTTGTCCGTCAATCGCTTCCTCGTGGCAGCCAGATCCTTCAGCCGGTCGAAGAGGATTTCAATTCCCTCTTCCGACCGACCTGTTAGCCGTTCCGCTAGGCGTTTCTCCTCCTGAGTGATCTCCGCAATCCGCTGCTTCATCGGCTTGGTGTCTTCCTTGGGAAGCTTGGCCAACTCCTGCAAATGAGCGTTCGCTTCCGCCAGCAACCGGTTCAAGAACTCGGGCGTGAACACCTCGTCCTGCAACACCCCCAAGACACATTTGTTGATCAGATTCAGCGCCTTGCACCCCAAACGACCGCACGGGGTGTTCTTGTCAAACCCCTTCGTGCATTTCAGGGAGCCGTAACCGGATCGAAGCGATTGCACCAAACCCAAAGGCCACCGGCATGCATGGCAAATCGGCCGGATCAGTAGTTTCGGATGCAGGTCCGTTCTGCTGGTCTTCGGATTGTCCTTTTGCCGTTCCTTGAACCGTGCTTTGAGGAACGCCAGACGTTCCTGAGCCTGATCAAACAGTTCCTCGCTAATGATCTGCAGTTCAGGGCGTTCCCTGCGAGGCTGCCATTCGCTAGCGGGCTTATTGATCGCGGTCAGCTTGCCGGTCTCCGGGTTCTGTTTTACCGTGCTTTTCCCCCAGTACTCGTAACCGGCATACAGGTGGCGCGTCAGCATCTGGGTGATGTTGCGAGCCTTCCAGAAACGGGGATGCAGCACCCGGCGCTCATTGAGATCATTAGCGATTGCATGAGCGCTCCACTTCTTGTTGACGAACTTGTCAAAGACATCCTGCACCTCCTTGACTTGCTCGGGGATCATTTCCATTTTCCTGACGGTTTTGTCTTTGCCATATTTCATCACTTTGCCGTCAGAGTCGTACTGATCCACCAGAACATATCCGAACGCTTCCCCGGTAACGGTTTTGCCGGTCCTGAAACCGTCTTTCATCCCCCGGGACACCTTTTGCCTGAGCTGCTCAATAAACTGCTCGACGAACATGCCCTTGAAGGTCAGCAATAGCCGGGCGTTTTCATTGTTGGTATCCAAAGCATCGGAAATAGAGACGACACGTTTGCCAACGTGCATCACGTTGCGAAACAGGCCCAGCAGTTCGGCAAGGTCTCGGCTGGCTCGGCCGATGTCATCCACATAGAGGCACTGGACATTGTTGCTTGGTTCCAAAATAACGCGTTTACTCTCTTGGTACCCCTTGCGTGCGGCAATGGTTCCGGTAATTTCCGCG
>Ga0255133_1000067_pt1 | contig 27175 bp, 18 predicted proteins | sample Law_Law_RepB_8d_FD_188553 | JGI IMG/M metagenome (GOLD analysis project Ga0255133, IMG submission 188553) | Freshwater microbial communities from St. Lawrence River, New York, United States - Law_Law_RepB_8d | ecosystem: Environmental > Aquatic > Freshwater > River | place: USA: New York... | reverse complement strand
ATCGTCGCCGAAGACATTAGGTTCAGTTCAAACAGGCGTCGTTGACGCCTCTAGGCTTCTGCACCGGCCTCAGGCCGGAATAGGAAGCCTTTTTTTTAGATATTGGGCTGAATTCAATGTCCAGATTAAAGGTGCAGGTGACAAATACATCCAAATTCCGGAATTTAAATATTGCGGTTAATCTCTGCCAACAGGCATTACTCAGGGTGATACCAGTCTACCGTTCAGCCTTCTCCAAATCCTTGCTGGGATCATGCGCCAGATTCGCCTGCAGGAACTGCTTCGTCTCAGGAATAGCCATCCGGAAATCCGTGATTTGATCCATCTGGACCTTCCAGCCTGAACCGGAGCAATCCAGCAGATGGCCGCCATGCTTTCGGTCAGTGCTAATGAAGTGCAAATGGTATCCAGGTATGCCGAGGTTCTTTGCGTATGATGGCGTCCAAAAACTTACCAATGTGCCTTCCACTGCCGTGTGGGTAAACTCAGCCTGATTGGCTGCTGATTCAACCAGCCGCTCATGCCCTGTGGCTTTGCATACAGCTCGCATTTTCACTTGGTCGAACCGTCCGTCGATCCTGAATGCAAAAAACAGGTTTTCAGTGCCGCGTAATCCATCCAAGAGAGAAGTCAGCTCCTGGACTGAATTGATCGCCGGTACTTGGAGTTGCCTTTGCGGTTGGAAATGCGTCACGACGGCATAAGGCACCTTGCCGCCAGAATCAGCTTCGGTCACGGTTCCATCACTTCGAGCCTGGTAGCATTTCCCATCGAGCACAATCATTTCGCCGTCCAGGGAATCAAAGGTTCCCAAACCGAAATCACCATGCTTGAGGAGCGTCCCAACCGAGACAGCCCCTTTGTAAACCCCTTCGACCAATGCTCCTGCTGTTGAAATCTGAAAGAGTGTCGCATGGTCGAGTTGCAGCATGTCAGCCAAAGCTTGAGTGACCAAATGATCAAGACTTTCCTTGTTCGATTGGGATTTGGCTTTTAAAGCTTCCAGCACGGACTGGGGAATATCGCATGTGAGTGAAGGCAAGCTGTTGACTCCTTCAAGCAAAGGTTGAAAAGCTTGTTGCCAAGCTCCAAGACCCAAAACCAGTTATTGGCTGCAGTGAACTCTCTGGGTTGTATTGTTGCAAACCGTTGAAGTCTTGACCTTGTTGAACTGCCTCCGGTAACCAGCTTGGGCCCTTACTGCAATGGTTTTTATCAAGGTCCGTGAGAGGTTGAACGAAGCTTGGCGGTAGGTTCTTGCCTAAATGCACTGGCGACATCAGTGCCAGCCCCGCGATTGTTGGCTTTTGAAAGCCGATATCGCGGGTGAGGCACAAGGTCTCGCCCGGCCTGATGGGTCGCCACCCAAGCGAAGAGCTTTCAGGAAGCAGTCTGGGCGTTTAGGGCGAAACCTTGAATTGGGCGTCAGACGGCAACTGCGTAAGTCCTGTATTAGACAATTTTATAGAAATTAGACTTAGGGCGGCCGGGCTTCCAAAGCCCGGACTTTGCGCCAATCAAAGGCCGATCTATCGCCATAGGCGAAATTTGACGCCAATACGGGCGTGGCAAGCCGGGGTTTGATCAAAGTCATTGGGTTATCGATCGTTTTGATTGCAAGTTTCGCTGGCACAAGCAATCTTTTCAGCCAATTGACTCTGCCAGGCTGCACCACGCGCTGAAGCGCAAAGACAGCCTGAGAGGCCCGTCAAGCCATCGCTCGAGGCTAAAGGAAGAAATGGGCATTGCGTGCCGGGTGGCCGCACTCTGTTTCCACTGCTAACGGAAAATTGGTCCAAATTCTTGCTGGTCTCGGCGGTCTCCTGGACCACGACTGGCACGACCGGACCTCAAAGTCGCGGCTATAAAACCGCCAGCACTCAAAAACCTGCTCAACCGGCTGATTTGGCTCGAGCACGATCATTACATACGCAGTTAGGTTGCTCAGAACGTGTCGCACTTCGCTGTCGTACTCGGAATCCTCAGAGCCGAACAACTCGCCCAAAGTTCTGTACGGCAAATCTCTGGCTCTTGGCGTGATCACAATCATGACATCGTGCTTGTCGAATTCTTTAAGAATATTCAGCGGATCTCTGGTCAACACCGTGACGCCGCGTAAACGCTTGTGAAATTCAGGCAGCTTGTCCACTGTGGCCAAGAACGAAGAAGCTGACTCGGTCATATGACGGCGCGTGCGCATTTTGCTGAATGTGCCGAATTTGTTTGGATCTTTGAGTGTGCCTTGACGGTTCATGACAAAGAAGGCCCAAGCGCGCTTTACACTATCACGTTCCAGTCCGGGAACAGCCAACATGTTCTTTGCTTCGTTGAAAGCACGTTCGCAAAACGGCGTGGACTGACAAAGCCTAACGAAACGTTGGAAGTCCTCTTCGTCACGAATGACACGCCAGAAATCACCGAGCAAGCCGCCAGTGTCATTTACGACCTCTGCCGCTGGAGGGTCATCCACAGCAAAGAGCAAGGAGCCGGAGTAAAACAGCGGCTCGACACGCATTGTGTGCGTCGGCAGTGTCGCAGCTAAATGCGCTGGCAGTACTACTTCGACACGTTTTCCGCGCAAAGGCGATAATATTGGGTTTGGCATCGTGCCTTTACCTCAATTGAGGCTTGAAATTGCTGTTTGGCCTAATTTCGTTGTAAAAATTCAGCGCACCGAACTAATCATAACTCAAATTCCGGAATTTAAACATAGAACCACAGCTCAGCTTTGCCATTTTCGGTTGAACAAATCAGCCGATTTTCCCATGCGCTAGGTGTTGTCAGTCCGCTCAACTGCTCCCGTATGTGTGCAGTAGGCATCAACTTACTAGCAACCATGTTCCTGTAATCGGCATTCATTCCACCACCAGGCACCACTAGCTCGCCGCCAAGTACGAGAAGGCGTTTGCTTGTCAGGGGCTCTCGATGCCACAACGAGTCTGGTTTAAGATGTGCCGTTAGCTTTTTAGTTGTATGGCAACAACTGGGTTTTTCCTAGGCTGCCGATTGACTGCAACCAGTCCAGCTTTTTCGAGTGAATCTAGACCGGCATACTTGGATTTGCGACATACTCCAAACCTGCGCAATATAGCACTTGTTAGGCATACCTCGTGGGAACGTTTCCGTCCCGCTTCAAACCATAGGGCCAACCCTACAGCTAAAGCGGATTTTCCTCGAATACCGGCGGCGGCAGACAGCCATGCGAGTGGGATTGGGCCTTTCAAAAACTCCCCACATATCTTTGTCCTAGGAGGTGTTTTTGTATCTTTGCCCGGTGTGGGAGTTAGCCTTGTTGTTAGGCTAACTCCCACACGAGTCACTCTCAGTTTGTCGAGGTTTTCAAGGAACCAATTGTGGCTATTCACCAGGCAAACCTCCGCAGAGTTCAACGACAGTTTGCCACATGACTTTTCCACGATTGTCCCTGTAGCGGTCAGGTGAACGGACTATTTTTGCATCGGTACGGAGCTGGAAACCATCGAGGACAATTTCACCCGCTTCCTGCATCACTTTTTGGGTTGCCTCCACCGCTAAGTCGATCTCGCCTGCGGGAGCTTCGATAAGCAGGGCATCGTGCACCGGGCAGCACAGTCCGATACCGCGCTCGGTCGCCAAACAGCACGCCAGCCGCATCATTTCCGCCCCATTACCTTGCATGGGAAAATTCCGCAATGACCGGGGGTTCGGCTGGTCACCGACGTGGACAGTCCAGCCGAAGACGGTGCGTAGGCGACCGGAGAGAATTGCTTCATCCTGAACTGAGTCCGACCAACGCCAGAACTGCTGAAAGGTTGCCTTATGCATCCGCAGAAGCTCGCGGCCCCGAGCGAGAGGAACATTCAGTTTCCGTGCCAAACCTTCAGCAGACAGCCCGTAAAGTACTCCCAGTGCTACCGTCTTAAACCGCTCACGCTCTGCGGCATGAGTGTCCTTTGTGGCGTTCGGTGGCACCGCACCGGCCATTTGTGCGAACGCCAAGTAGAAGTCGTGAGACATGTAGGCGTCTTGCATCTTCTTGTCGCCGGACATCGCGGCGGCAATGGCTAGTTCCTGCTGTGACCAGTCAATGTAGGCTAATGCCGTCCCCGGATCAGGGCGGATCAATGACCGAAGCCACGCCGACGGACCGAAGATGAATTTGCTGTTGCTAGGCTGGTTCCGGCCTGTCTTCGAGCCGAATGCTGAAAGCATGCAGCGGTTGCGACCGTCCGTCCCGACCGCCAGTTCGTTGAGCCGTAACTTGGCTAGCGTCGTCCGTAACTCCCGCACTGGAGCGACAGAAGGATAGGTGCGAGCCATTTCCCTGAATGTGTCGTCGTCCAAGGCTAAGTCGCCGGATGGGAGCCTAGGCCACGGAATGTTGTTCGCCGCGAGCCAATCCGCCCAGCGGTCGGACTTGAATGTTCGACCGTCGTAGATCCCGTAGGTTTTGTCGATGCGCTCGATCAGCCGGTCTTGCACGATCTGCCAGTTAGAGCGAAACAGACCCAACGCCTCAGCATCGATGGGCACTCCGCGCCATTCCATACGGGCTATCGCCGCCATGTAACGCCCCCGCAGAAGCGCCCTTGGAAGGTCGATCTCGGCGATCATGGCGGGGAGCAACTTCGCCAACGCGTCCACGTCCGTCTGGCAGTAGTCGAGGATCGCCTGGCGTTCATCGGGGGTGAACGGCTCGCCCCGGAGGACCAGCGTGCGCATCATGTCCTTATCGGCGGCGGCTATGCTGTCGAAACCGAAGAAGGAAAGTGCCCCCAAAAGTCCGCTGCCGCACGGTGTTTTCAAGCCTGACCTACGACGCTTAAACTCGCAGTATAGATCAAGGACGCGTGCAGGCATGGGCCAACCAAGCGCTTGAAAGCAGCCCAACTCGGCGGAAGCGTAGTATGCCACGAATAGGTTCGCTGCGTCGGTCGGGAACGGCGGTTTTCGCATCGCCCGAAGTTCATCGAGCCAGTACCGGAAGGTGCGGCCAGAACGGAGTTCGCGCACAACCAGGCAGACCGGCGATGGACGTTCGCCTGGCTGGGCATTGAACTCGAAGTCAACAAATCGGACCTCATCAAAGAAATTCATTGTGTTCATGTTCATACCTCCCCCCGCAGTCGTCGTAGAACAGGGTGGCTGATTGAGTCGATGTAGCGGTCACGGAAGGCGATTTTCAGGATTTCCCCGAAAGGCACCGTCGGCCACTCGGGTTCAGCGAGGGCTCCTGAAGCTCCGTAAACTTCATATGCGCCGAGACTCATGTTTGCTTGGACACGGACCCAGCCTGAGCAGGCGAAATTGACAGCTTCGGTGGCCGATTTGCTCCAGTTATCTTGACGACCGTCTGAATTAGGTAGACGAATTGGCCAAATGAACAGTGTCCCACCGGTGTTAATGGCCGTAACGAGTGCCCGAGGGCTGAAAGTGCTTTCCCCGGCAAGGTCTGCCCAAAGGTCGGGAGCCACTAGGTAGGTTTCATTATCCTCCTTCAGTTCCAGGACATTCGTCTCAAGCCGATAACCTGCATCGAGGTGGCAGCGTACAAACCACTCCTTGGATGGCTTGCGAACTGGGATAGTCGTTATCAGTTTTTTAACGGCGGAGCCTGCGCCCAAATTTGGAGATAGACGCAACTTGGTTGGGTCGAATGGATCTGGAGCTGTATCAGGGGAAGCCTGATTGCTAGGCACTGTTTGAGTCTTCGGAATGGTTAAATCGCTTTGTGAATGCTCGTTCATTGTTGGGTCCTTCAGTAACTTGGGTTAAACCTGGCGATGATGCCGTACCCGTTGTTGAATAAGCAGGGGTTTTCGGCGGATATCGGACCATGTCCTGAATAGGGACATGATTTGTTCTGGAATGGGACATACGGTCCCTATCCTTCTTCTCTGCTAAAGAGAGAATCATGCGCCCTATTGTGGGCAGGGGTTTGATGGGTGATTTTCTGTTTGTGGAAATGGTGGTTTCGCTTTATTACCCTGGAAGCCAACAGTACGGACACCTAATCCGGCAAGTTCGACCAGCGAGGCGGCGAGTTTATCCTTAACCAACTCGGATTCCTGTGGGTGTCTCCCCCCCGAAATAAATGATGCGAAAGCATCAGGGGTTATTAGGGTTCGACCGCCTAACTGAATGCTTTGGAGTTTTCGACCTTTGACGCCGTCCGTCACCCAGCGCTTAACTGTGGACCAATTAACCCCGCAGTGCTGGGCAACTTGGTTCAATGTCATCGACCCGTGGATTCGCTCCATGTCTCTTCTCCGCGAGCGCCCCCCGTCTTCGCCAACCCTGTGCCGGGAAAGCGGCGGTCGCAACATCGGCGATTCAAAAGGAAAGGGGGTTGCCGTAGGTTTGCAGCAGGTTTGCAATTTTGAAGGAAAATTGACGCAAAGTGTTCAATTATAGTGATTTACGGCAAATTTTTTATTTGAAAAAAATAACTAAAAAAATGTTTCGGGCGGTTTTCTACGAAGTTCGATGCTCATCAACACGTCGGCCCTACCTAGCTCGAGGCATGGGTCTTGATGGACGTTGACTACTTAAAGGTTTCGGTTTTCGATCAAGACAGGAAGTTTGACAGATAGGCAAATGTCGGGTCGAACCGCGCATCGATCGGGCCCCAATTCAGGCTGTAACGCGCTAGGTTGTCGGATCCTGTCGACCTTATCATCAGTTGGGCTTTATTTTTTATATTTAGGATTTTACTAAGGTCATTTAGTAGTTTTGTTATTTCGGAACTGATATTATCGCTCGCTTTTTGGGAAAGTCCGCCATCACCATCCCGCCAATTTTCATTTAAGATGGAAAAATCTTCTGCTGAGACAGGGTGATCTGCCAATATCAACATCAGCAGCATGGTTTGGTGGAGCGGTCGCAATTCGTAAAGAACCTTTCCGTAAATCTCTATGCCTGCTTTTGTGACATTCTTGTAATCGTCAAAAGTAGTCGGCTTATACTTGTATTTATGGCGGAGGCTTGGTAAGAGATCATCTTTAATTTTTTTGAGTAGTTTGGACAGCGTTTTGCATAAGGTGAAGGCGTCGCCGCAGATGGACTTGCTGTCCTTATAGATAAAGGCAGGAGGGAATTTGTTAACTGAGGGTCGGATCTTGGAGCAGTTGTAAAGGGCATTTGTGAATATCGGTATTAATTTCGTAGAAAAGTGGGCTATGCGATCAAGGTCGCTCAAAAAGTTTGGTGTCCAGACTATTTCTCCCAAGGTTTTCCCCAGACTGTAAAAGGGGTCTATCTGGCCATCGTTGAGCAGCAGGCATTGGCAAACGGAACGTTTTAAATCCCCCAGATATTGCTGAGTAAGGGCAGAATAAAGTTGACCGAATGCTTGGGTATCGCCTGTGTCATGGGCGATTTCAGTGATATGGTCGTACATTTGCGCAGCCTGGTGGTGGCTAAATATTGGAGGGAATTGGTCAACTGCATCAACTGAATCTGGTGATAATGGCGGTGTAGTAGCGATATCCGATTGACTAGGTTCCGTAGGTGAATTCCCAAGGCTTTCTTGTGAGCTCTCCGGTCCTCCTAAGAAAAAGTTGGCTACTTTCAACTGGCACCTACGGCAAGCGGCGACGGTCTTTGCTGTCTCCTGCTTCCTTGAGTTGTTTTTCGATTGGTCGCTGTAGTCTTCCAGGTACCGCAGAATGCAATTGAATTTTCGATTTAGGTAGTGAATGTCAATCTTCCACCCAAAGTCTTCATTTTGCATTAGCTCAATGGAATCAGTGGCCTGGGTGAAAAAGGCTGGTTCCAACTCGCTGAGAGTGTAGCCAATCTGGAAATTAAGATACTCGAATGGGAGAATAAGGTTTTCCATGTAAATCCTTAGCGCTTGATCTCACCCGCATTGGGCCATGATGTCTACCAACATCGCGTGGTTTTTTTCCGCGTAAATTTCAACGATGTCTGTTCTAGCATGGCCGAGCCCCAGTTGTGCCGCTTCGACGCCAAATTGTTTGCGCAAACGTGTCGCGAATGTGTGTCTTAACTGGTAAGGGTGCCACGAAGGGATAATCTCTTCCGTCTGGAGCTTGACTCTTTCCCGGTTGATTTTCGCGATGCCATATTTGATTGACCTTCGATAGCTGTCGATATCGTACTGGTGGCCCGGCGCTTTTTTCGGCTTCTTTCTTGCGGTGATACTTTTCCGTTGGGTTCGTCGCTTCAACTCGCACAGGTAGACCTTGGTTTTGCGGTTTCGGTGGAGGAAGCGTTGCTCATCTCTCCATGCCTCAGCCTCAGCCGGGGAGAACAAGTAAGACTCGAGATTTCGGTCCAGGAATGGTTTCAATATTTGTTGGGCTTTAGGGCCCAGTGGGACAACTCGCTTGTGCCCGCGCCAACTGTTCTTGTGGGCAGGGATTGAATAACTCCAGATCAATTCGGATTGGTCGATATCGATAGGCCGCATCCCCAAAACCTCGCTGGGGCGCATACCGGTGAGAAGTTGGATTTGAATGATTGCTGCTACTTGTGGCGAGACTGCGCTGATTACCGGTTCTACATGCTTCAGTTCGACCGGTTTGACCGGCTCTGATTCCCGGGCTTCTGTTCTGCCGCGCTTCAGTCCAGGAACCGCTTGTAATCCGTGATGAACCGAAGGGTGCGCCAGTTCTTCTGAAACTGCCCATTTGAAAATTCGTTTTACTCGCCCGGTGCGCCGGTTCACTTCATTGCGACAGTATCCCTTTTGGACGAGATGCTGTTGGAAGGATTTCAGTTTTAGTGGACCGAATTCGTCAACAGGCACATGGCCGAACAGCTCGGTGACCGGCCCAGCCACATCCAACATGGCGCGATACTCTTTGCCAGCTTTCGGTCCATGTGAGTAGTACACGCGCGCGTACCGCAAATAGGCAACCAGCAGCTCGGAGACAAGAAGTATTGGGTTTTTCGCCGTGTTGGTTGGCTCAACTTGGCTGGGAGGGCAAGCGAACCCATGGCGGGAGAGTTCCGCGATCAGTAATGCGTATTTTCTGTGGCTTTCCGGGGAATTGAATTTGCCGAGATAATGGCTTTGACCCCGAATGATTACCCGGGCTTGGCCGCTTGCCTTATGAAGCTTGTACGAGGGAATAGATTTTCGAGACATCGAGCCGACCTTCAAGGAGGTGCAGTCGGAAGTGGTAGAACTACCACTTTGGACCACCTTTCCGGTCGCTCTGTTGGGAGGCCCCAACAGGTTCGTAATCCTTTACGAGACTGGGTTTAAAGAAACTGCACCCAGTAGGATTCGAACCTACAACCTTCGGTTCCGTAGACCGATGCTCTATCCAATTGAGCTATGGGTGCGTCACTTTGAAATTACGGCCAAAACGCCCAATTGTCAAGTAGCTCAGACTTAAGTGAAAACGGACAGTTGTTCAAGATTTCCGGCTTTTCTGGTCGGATGGTACCAAAAAAGAAGAGATTGGCCGTTTCGACGATCAAACCGGCCCCGCTCTATGAACCTGGCAATTAAAACAGGCACATCCATTTGCCATTTTTCAGCCAAGGGGAATGATTGGTCAAGACCCGCAATGGGTCTGATCATCAGGAGGATGACCCATATGCTCAGGCTGACGCGCACCCTGCCGGCCATTGCTGCTCTAGCGGCCATAGCAGGCTTTTCCAATGCACAAGGGGTTCCCCCCCGACCACCCGCCAATGCACCCGCCATGGCTTCACCCGGCTATCCTGGCACGAACATGATGGCAGCACCGAACATGCGCCCCATGCCTAACCCAGGAATGAACGCTCCAGCTCCAGCACCCGCCGGCTCACCGGTAGCCAATGGGGTGATTCCAGAGCCGATGGCGATGGGCGCAGGCCAATACGGCATGGGTTCTGGCTACGACATGTATCAGCCCAATCTGCCCAACTATGCTTGGCCGACTTATGCCCCTTATAATAACTATTCCCGGGTAGCTTATCCGGAATACTACCCCTACGATGCATTCCCTTTCATCGGGCCAACCCACCCGTTCCCCAAAGTTCCAACCGGCTGGCGCTCTGTGAAGCTCGAGTGGAACGACGGATTCTGGTACTTCAGCAAGCTTGGCACCAAGCACGATTACTGGCGCCTTCGCTTCTGGTAAAAAAAGTGGCCGCAAAACGGCCTATCAATGCAGCGTCTGTGTAGGACGCACGGCCTGGAAGGTTTCGAGGGCCTTCCAGGCCGATTCATTTTATATGGGAAATATGCCTTGGGGCTGGATTTATCAAATCACCGTTTGGTGGGTGTGAAACCCAATTGCTTGTCAAGCCAAGGAAAACTTTCTGCCCCTTGCACCTCGTGGCCACCCGAGAAAAAAGCGATGCCAGTTTTTTCCGGCATTTTCAGGCGCGAATAAAACCGGCGAACCCGAGCGAATTCCCAAGCCACCATCTCGTCAGTTCCCACACCATCATCGTGTCCGCGTTCCACCAAAAATGGGCGCGGGGCAATCAGCCAAGCCATTTCAGCATAATTGAAGGTGTGACCCAGGTTGAATTCGAACATCTCGTATTCGCCCGTGTACAGGTAGCTGCCCGGGAAATCATAGGAAACATTTTTGCCTATCCATTCGTTGAAATCACCCGAACAGATCGACAGGCAATAGCCAGGTAATATCGCTGGCACCCGCATGGCTGTTTTTCCGCCATAACTCAGCCCATAAAATGCGATCTTTTCTGGCTCTGTCCAAGATTGCAACTTGAGCCAGTCGATGATCCGTTCGTGCTGGCGGATGATGAAGGAAAATAGGGACAGTTTGATAGGGTTTGCCAGTCGTTGCAAAACGCGGAATTTGTCCTGGCCAATGTAACAGTTCTGCGGTGCGAATACGATATAACCACGGTCGGCTAGTGTCGCGCCAAACGAGTTGTAATAGGCGGTGTTTTTTTCGGGTTCGCACACATCGCTTGGCCGGCCCTCCAAGCCATGTTGGCACACCACGACGGGCCGTTTTTCCCCGGGCTTCAAATCGTTAGGTAATAAAAGGATTCCATAAGCAAATACACCTGCCTCAAGGTCCAGAGTGACTTCAAACCCCTTCCAATTCTTGCCATTCTTCCACGGGCGAGATTTGGGGTTCATGGGCAAAGACGGTGGGGGCAGTTGCCCTATCACCTCCTGGTGGAAATAAGTGCGCAGCTTGCTCGCTTCCGAAGGGAAAGTATGCGGGTTGGCAGGGTTGGCCCCTTTCCACAACAAACTGCGGGAGTTTTCACTGGTTCGCCAAAGGCGTTGGCAATATTCAATTACCCCGGCAACTTGGTTTCCCTCACGCAGTGTGTTGTTAGGAAGGTTTTCGCCTGAAAGGGTCGGGGGTTCTGATGGCTGGATTGTTTGGTCTTTTACGCTATTTTTTTCTCCCAATACAGTTTCAAGAAAACGGCCAAGGAACATTTTTGTGTGCTCGGTGTTAGCTTCCTTTTGTTGACTTGAATCTTTGGGTTTGTCTGCGTTTTTAGTTTCTTTTTCTATAAAGACCAGTTGGGGTGCGGTTTTTTCCTTAGGCCAAATATGCAAGTCAATACGGGCTTTCTCTGCCATTGCCAGTTCCAAGCTGATGGCGGATAGTTTGCCCGGGGCGGCGCCTGCCCGGTTAGGCGCCTTGCCGGGCCCTTCCCAGGTTGGGCTGGGGCAGTTTTCCAGAAGCACATAACGGGGGGCGATTAATTCCACTATTTCGGCATCTCCCAAATGATTGAGCAGATCCCAGGTATTGCGGTCAATCGGTTCGGTCCACATGCCTTCCCGCGGGCCAAAAGCGCCTCTCACCCAGCACCCGTCTATGCGCTCGTCCAGAGCCGCACTCATCATGGCTACCCTTCCGCCATCGCCATACCCGACCACCATCAAAGGTTTTTTGTCTTTGGAAAGGAGCCAGCCAATTGCGGCTCGGGTGGCCTCAACCTCCAAGCCAAGCGGCGTTCGGCCCATTTCATAAAGCATGCGGTAAACAAATTCTCGGTGCGGTTGGTTGGTGAAACGATTGAGCTTTGGATTGCCGGAATGGGTGCTTTCACGACTAATGATTACCGGAATGAGAACCCGGCATCCTTGCGATGCCAACTGCCACCCCAAGCCAAGGGATTTGCTTTTCTCGGTAATACCCGCGGTTTCTTCGGGTGTTTGGTCAGCATGGGGCCAAAGTATGCAACTCGATTTGGCGGGGCCGGACGGTTCAATCAGTAAGCCTTCCCAAGGCAGGTCAACCAAAGCGTTCCAGCGAACCCGGCTAACCTTGACGCCATTCTTTTCAACCATCAAAGCAGGCTGTTCCGGCCCCCCCACCCATTGGAAATTGGCATTTTCATGGGGTTTTTTCTGAACACCTAGGCTAGATCGCAATTTTTCCTTGCGTTGCGAGCGCAACTGGGCAACAGCCTGCGGGCCTTGCCTTAGAGCTTTCGTTGTGGCCTGTTGGCGAATTTTCCCGGTTTGGGCCGTTTGTTTTTCTAGATAAACTTGTATTCCTTCCACCATCTTGGCGGCTAAGTCTCCCTGGGCGGTCAATTCCGTGGTGCCAGCAAGAGGACCGGAAGCCTGTGATTGGCAAACCACCCGTCCCGGAAAGCTGCAGACGACAGCAGTGACCAAAAAGCCTAGGATTAACTTCCTGACATTCCATGGCTGAGATGGTTTAGCGGCACACATGTGGTATCCCTCGCGTCTGATGAGCCGTCTGGAGCTGGTCTCCAAGCCTACACTCCCGACAGTTTCAGACAAGCCCCAAGGTTTTAATCCCTCCACCGATCACGAGGCTGTCCCGGGCTGGAAAGTAGTCGGCGCACTGCTAATCCTTTATTGCTGTTGGAGCACCACCTATCTGGCTATTCGGATAGGGGTGAAAGACCTGCCCCCGTTTTTGTTTGCGGGAACCCGTGTTACCCTCGCCGGTTTTTGCCTTTTGGCAATGCTTGCTCTAACTGGCGGCTGGCGCGCTGCCTGGATGAGTCGCCGCGATTTGATTTGGACGGGGGTGGTAGGCCTATTTCTTTTTGTGGGCGGCAATGGGTTGGTAACAGTTGCTCAAAGGAGCATCGAATCGGGTTTGGCTGCGCTGCTCATTGCAACCACGCCTCTATGGATGGCACTGCTGGAATCCATCTGGCCCGGTGGTGAGCGATTGCACGGCGCAGGGTGGTTAGGGTTGGCCTTGGGCATGGCGGGCGTGGGCTTGCTTGCTCGCGGCCAGCAGGGAGAGACTGCAGGCATGGCGTTGGTGCTTTGCAGCGCCTGCGCTTGGGGTGTTGGCTCATTCATTCAGCGCAAATTGAAACTGAGGGGCTCACCTTATTTACATGCCGGCTGGCAAATGGTGTTTGGTGGAGCCGCTACCACGCTGATAGGCCTAATTATCGGTGAGCAAGGCCGAATCACTGCAGAGGCTATCACACCCAGGGCGGTGGGAGCTTTCTTTTACTTACTGGTGGTCGGGTCGTTGATTGGCTTTGTGGCTTATATTTGGTTGCTAAAGCATGTGGGAACCGCTGTGGCGGGAACCTATGCCTATGTGAACCCGGTGCTAGCTGTAATTTTGGGCGCTTTGGTGGATGGAGAGCAGGTGACCCCCTTCATGATCACCGCGGTCCCTTTAGTTCTTTCCAGTGTGGCATTGGTGCGCATGAAACCCAAGGCAAAAGTTGTCCAAGCAAACGCTAGGGTATAAACTTGCCAGTGCTTTAAAAGCAGGCCAGGGGTCCAGAAATGAAGCCAGCCGGCTGGTTGAAATGGCTCACCGCCTTGGCACTTTGCCCGGTCTATTTTGGCGTGCTTGCACTGGGGGTAATGGTTTTGGGGGATGAAGATCACATCCCAAGTTTTAAAAGACAAACCACGATAAGTCGGGAATTGGCCGAAATGGTGGCCCTTGCGGTGCTTCATGCTGCACACCCAACAGCCGCTGATCCAGTATTCACCAGTTTTGAATGGAATAATCTGCCAAGTGAAAACAAAACGAAAAACCTGATTTTGAATGTGAAATACAAGGGGCGGCTCACACGAGCCGACTACTCTGCAAAAGCGGTTCTCGAATTAAAACCCAATGGTGTTGAAGGCGGTTCACAGCCAATGCAGGTGGTGGCAATCAACTACGCCGATGACAATAAAATACCACCCAACCGGCCTAATCTCGATGCCCTAGTCAAAAGGCTTAACCGTTAGGTGAAGGGATCATTATTTGGAGGGAAATTTACGCTCATCCTTAGGCAAAACACTGCGGATTTCTTCAATCATTGAACTGGTTTGAACTTTTCGTTTTTTAAGCACCTCAATGCGACGAATTCCCCGGTTTTTTTCCGGATGGTCAGCGCCCGTGTCTATCAGTGCCATTTCGTGCTCTAATTCCAATTCCAAAAGATAGTCACACAACCTTTGATAATGGCCGACCAGCGAGGCCAATTCCACCACCCGTAAATCAATGTCAGGGGGATAGTTGATCCCTTGGGGCAGGGGAGGAAGTGATGTACCAGATCCCTGTGGAAAACCGCCTCCTGGAGCCACAATGGTGGCTTCGGTTCGCTTGGGAAAGGTTGCCTTGGGGATTTCTTGGCCATTCGCCATAAAAATAAAACAAAAAAACGGGCAAAGCATGGAATAGCATCCTCAATATGCCCGATGCCGGCTCCCAGTTTTGAGAACACCGGCATCCGATCAAGTGGAATGGTTTTCGTGATCAAACAGGGACTGGTGCGGTCACTGTGACGGTGAAGGCCGTGTCGGTGCTATGGCCAGCGCGGTCGGTTGCGCGCAGCACAATGATTGATGTGCCGGTTTGCGTTGCCGAGTAGGCCAGGGTGAGCCCGTTGCCAACAATGGTGGGTGTAACCACATCGGGGTTGGAATTGCTCACTACGGTGAACCGTAGTTGTTCGCCCAGCGACACAACGCTAGCGGTGTTGACTGTGTAATAGTTGGGATTTTTGGTGTCGGTGCTGGCCACCGGTGATGGCTTGGTGATGTCCTGCAGCGGCACATTTTGCATTTCGCCGGTTGGGGCAGTCACTGTGTAATTGGGCCCGGCGTTGATGGTGTCCACCCGGTCCATTCCTGTTCCCACCATATTGGCGAATACCGTGAATCCGCCGTTTTGGTTGTCCAGGTTGACTGAGTTGTTGGCAACATTGAAGAAAAATTCGCTGGTGGCACTGTCGGGGTTGCCCCCAACTTTGGCCATAGCCACCGTGGAACGAATGTTCGACCGCAATGGGCTGAATTCGTTCACCACTGGAGGATTGGTGGCGATGTGGGTGAACCCTGTCACCTTGCCATCCGCGTCGGTGGTGGTTGTATAACCACCACCCTGAACCACGAAGTCGGTTACCGAGCGGTGCCAAATCGTGCCATCATACTTCTTGGAATCCACATAGCTGAGGAAGTTGTCAACGCTGAGCGGTGCCGCTTGGTCCAGAAGTTCCACGAGCATCGTGCCATCGGAAGTCTTGAGCTGAACCAAGGTGTTGGCTGCGTTCGGGTCTGCAAACACGGTGGCCAAATTGATGGTTTTGTTGGCAGCACCTTGAGTCACCGTTTCATCGGAGATCGGATTGATTACCTCAGGGTCTACATTGCCCCAAGGATTATCGGGGCTTGGGTTGTAGAAAAGAGTTGTAGGGGCTGGGGCAGAGTTGGAAAAGCTGGTGAAAGTGTAAAGGTTTTTTGAGAGTGCCACATCATAAATCTGGGTTTGGCCCTGGCTGGGGCCGGCAGGGGCAACCATCACTTGCTGCCGGGGTGGTTGTAGGCCGAGAGACGCGCTGAAGCCACCGGTGGCCACGCTCACGCCTCCTTTATACCCCTCGGCGAATGCAAGGAAAGAAGTGTAAGCTGTTGTTTCCGTGCCCTTGAACAAACTCACGGTAGGAGTTCCACCCACGCCCATGCCAACAACTACATCTTCCACATCTGAATTGGAAAAATAGCCTGTGGCCACGCTAACCCCGCCTGTGAAGGAGGAGTCAAAAGCGTAATATCTGGAAATGGCGGTTGCGCCACCGGCGTTGCTGAAAATAGCGATTGCTGGCGGGCCGCCTTGGCCCGCCCCCACTACCAGTTCATCCGCGACATTGCCCGTCACATTTCCCATCGCCACCATCACGCCACCGTTGAAGCCCTGAAAGGCGGTGACGCTGGTCAATTCCGAAAGCGTGATGGTGCTACCGCTGACAGTTGGCTTGAAGATGGTCACTTTGCTGGAGCCGCCCGCACCCGAGCCAACCGCCAAATCATTGATTCCATCGCCGTTGAAGTCGCCAATGGCAACCGAGGCGCCGTTTGTGTTGATTCCTGCGAAGGCGTCAATGCTGGCCAAAAGGGAGCCGTTGGCACCATTCCATACTGTTACTGAGTCAGACCCCGCTGCCGCTGCGCAGGCGATATCGTCCACACCATCCCCGTTGAGATCGCCCGCTCCGACATTCACACCACCACGGAAACGAGGATCGAATGCGAAGAAATTGAGCAGTGTTGTGCCGTCTTTGCCACTCACTGCGGTGACAGTGGGGTTACTGCCTGCAAGGCAGGCGACTACTGCGTCGGTGTAGCCATCGTTGTTGAAATCGCCGCTGGCATTGGTGAGGCCACCCGAAAAACCGGAGGGAACCCAACGGTTTTCGAGCCCTTCCAATCCCAAACGGATTGGCTGCTGCCGTTTGTTGTGGGCTTTGGCTGCACCTGTTTTGCCAGATTTGAAAAGATTGGCAAACCAAACTGCCAAGGAATTGTGGCGCATATTCCTGCCTCTCCTGCCTGAACCCGAACGAGGGCTTTGTTTGGGGCGAAGATCTTTCAGGTGCGTCGCACCTGAAAAATCACGCAACGCCAAATCCCTTTTCATTTATCGGCAGGAAGGGGTTGGCTAATTCAGTACAACCCGCACGATCGGCATTTTCCGGCCTACCGTTATCTTCCGCCTGTCCAAGCTTAAGACGAAACAGGTTGATTCCGGGTTCGGTCAGGATGTGCGAGTTTTTAAAAAAGCTTAAAGCTTCACGGGGGCAGGCGAGCCCTTTGCTCCCAAAACCAAGCCAAGAAAATCGCCAGTGCCCACTTTTGTTGGCAGCGCGAATAGTTCGCCGTAGGTGAAGCCGCATTTACTTCCATAAAAAATGCCATGCCCGGTGAGCATCCGTTCAATTTTTTCCAGTCTGGGGCCATCAAATTGGCTGGCATAAGCCCGCACAGAATTCAGTTTCTGTTCCCAAGTATCGGTCACATCCACAACAAATTCGCCCGCCCAAGAGCGGTTTTCTGCATCAAAAGGAAAAGGGGCATACACCAAGTGCTCAACCCTAAATGGCTTGGTTCCCTCAAATCTATCATCCCAATGAGTGAGTTGCGAGCAAAATCTAGATGCCTCTATGAGAAGTTGTGCCTGATAATGGTCTGGCGATGCGGCTACGGTGCGACCAGCAATGCCTAGAACCACTTTGGGCCTTAATTTCCGGAACCAAGTAGCTAATTTGAAACGATGCTCCGGGCAATCCATTAAAATTCGGTTTGGCAATTCTGCATTGAACCGAAGGGGAATGCCTAGAATTTCAGCGGCTAGTCGGGCTTCCCTTTCGCGTTGAAGGAGCGTTCCTCTGGGGGTGGGTTCACCGTTGGTTAGATCCAATATGGCCACTTTTGCGCCAGTTTTGGCCAGTTTTGCCAAGGTGCCGCCGCAGAGAATCTCCAAATCGTCCGGGTGGGCCCCAACTGCCAAAACATCAATTGGAGATTCCGGGATCAGGGAGATGTGTGACATGTTGGTAATCCGGCGTAATCAATTTTGGCATTAGAAATGGGTTTCACCATTATTTAATAACCTAGGGACTTTAATGAGGAGTGTTACATAAATTGGACAATTCAACCCAAAGTTGGCCAACTGAAGAGGTTTTCTGTTCGGGTGACTTGCAGGGCTCCCCTCAGTTTTTACCAGCTTTTAGTTCTTTCTTGGTTTGGAGTTTCATCTGATGCGTGTATTGCTGGTGGAAGATCATAAGCCTCTCCAGCGCAGCGTTCGGCAGGGCCTCGAGGAAGAAGGCTTTGCTGTCGATGTCGCTGGTGATGCCCACGAGGCTGATTATAAAGTCCGTACCGCCCAATACGATGCTATCCTTCTCGATTTAATGATTCCGCTAGGTGATGGATTGTCCCTATTGAGGCAGTGGCGCAAGGATGGGATATCTACGCATGTGTTGGTGATGACTGCACGGGGCGAATTGGAAGATCGAGTCAAAGGTCTCGATACCGGGGCCGACGACTACCTGGTGAAACCGTTTGAGTTGACCGAGCTATTTGCCCGCCTGCGCGCCTTGATTCGTCGCGGTCACCAAATGAAAGACCCGATTATTCGCATTTTTGATTTGGAAATCGATACCGCCGCTCGAATGGTCAAGCGCAGTGGCAAGGTGATTCATCTCACCCCGCGCGAATACGCTTTGTTGGAGTTCCTGGCGTTTCACAGGGGCCAGGTTGTTACCCGAACCATGATCTGGAACCATCTTTACGACGAAATGGATGAGGCCACTTCCAATGTGGTGGATGTCTACATTCGCTATCTTCGAACCAAGCTCGACAAAAACTTCGAGCCAGCCCTTATCCTGACCAGATGGGGTGAGGGGTACATGATGCGAGCAGAGGATACTCCTGCCGAATTGGGCAAGGTTCCATGAATTCCCTTCGTCTGGTTTTGTCAGGCTGGCTTCTCGCCCTTTTGGCCGGTTTACAGGCCGGGGTTGGTTTGCTGGCCTACACCAATGCCAGGCAGGTGGTGCTCGAAAAAACGGCCACCGCCGAAGAGCTGGAATTCAACCGCAACGAAGAGCGCAAACATGATGAAGCCGAGCGCATGGATCGGCAGTTGCTGGACCAAGCGCTCACCTTGGCGCGCCTCATGCAGGTCCATCTCGATTGGGGCAGGGTTCGTTACCGCGAATTGAATGCGTTGGGTATGGTTAGTCTGGCCACGGCCCCCAATGGATTTGTTCTATTTCCCGGTTGGTTTTCAACCCAATTTCGTGGGCCGCTTTACCCGGAAGTGCTGCGCCAGGTTCCCGAAATCAGGTTCAATCGCGATGAGTTGACTCAGCAGTTGAATGATGTGACCGAGTATTACCAAGTCGATACTGTGTGGGGTAGTACTTTCCGCTCCGATTCATTGGCCGGTGGCGGCATGGCGATTGATTTGCGAGCTTTTGCCCCAGACAAGGTTTTGCACTTCGAATTCAACGATTACGAAATGCCCAACAAAACCCAGGTTCGCAGGGTTCGCTTGAAGGCTCCATCCAGCCGGCTGGTTCCCACAGGCCCCGGCTTCAACATGCCTAGGCCACGCCGCGAGGGGGCAGGGCGGGGCCAAAACCAGCCACCAGCTACGCGGCTGCCAGAAGATCAGGAAATGCCTTTGCGCCCATCGGTTTTTATCCAGTGCGCCTACCCGCTGGATTTGCGCGACAAAATGGAAGCCGATTTCGATGCGAAATTTGCCGATGCCAAATCAAATCTTTATGATGAACGCGATTTCAGTCTAAGGCATCTAGCATGGCAGTTGGGGCTTATTAGTTCCACAACCTTTTTGTTGGGGGCTTTAGGTACCGGCCTGTTGGTCCGTTGGGCCCTCAAACCGCTCAGGCGCCTTTCCGAAGCAGTGAGCAGAGTGACCGAGCGCGATTTCAGGCTGCAAATTAACAAGGCCGATATGCCTGAAGAATTGCAGCCCATCTCTCAGCGTATTGATGTGATGCTAGGCCAGCTTGAGCGCGCGTTTCTCCGCGAAAAGCAGGCTACGGCCGATATCTCCCACGAATTGCGAACCCCGCTGGCGGGGATCATAACCACCCTCGAGCTGGCACTGCGAAAAAACCGCACCGAGCAGCAATACCGCGAGTTTTTAGCAGATTGCAAAGAATCAGCAGGCCACATGGCACGCATTGTCGAAAAACTGCTGGCCCTGGCGCGTTTGGACGCAGGCACCGCCATGCTGCAGGCCGGTGATGTGGATTTGGCCAATATAGTCGAGGAATGTTTGGAGGTGGTGCGTCCCCTAGCCCGGGCGCAAAATATTGAGCTGATACATGAGGGCGATGCCTCTTGTATGCTCCTGACCGACCCGGACAAGCTCCGCGAAGCGCTGCAAAATTTGCTACACAACGCCATCCAATACAACCGCAAGAATGGCAAGGTGATTTTGCGACACAGTTCCACCCCGGGTGAGGTTTTGATCGAGGTGGAAGATACCGGCATTGGTATTCCGCCCGAGGCACAAGAAATGATTTTTGAAAGGTTTTACCGCCTCGACCCGGCCCGCAATACAGATGGGTCCAGCGCGGGTTTGGGTTTGGCTATTGTTCGCAGCTTTGTATCGCTCATGGGCGGGACCATAACGGTCGAAAGCCAGCCTGGCGTGGGAACCATTTTTCGAATTCGCATGCCGCTAGAAAAACCCGGTTCAAAAAGCCCCAAACGTAACCAGCCCGCTCTGTCGGTTTGACCAAAATCCATCCGAGCCTGCCCGAAAACCAATGTTTGCCAACCGCAATCCCAAAAGTGTTGTTTCGTACTTTCTTGGCCGATAGGCCGGCGATCCATGGGGAAATGACCGCTCCATATTGGACCCGCCATTACTTCTAAACTCCAAACAAAAGGTGGGAGCCAATCTATCATGGCTCCCACCTTCGTTGATCCTCTCGAACACGATGAGAATTACCCCACAAATGTACCGCCCGTGTAGTCAAGCGACGGCGTGCCGGGCCCATAAGCAAAGAAACTGTCAACCACAACCGATCGGTTTTGAAGAGCGGCTTTGCCATCAAACCTGACAATATTGGGGCCAGCACCTGGGCCAGGACTTGTGATAATGTCGTCTATTCCGTCGCCATTAAGATCCTGAACAGTACCAACTCTCACGCCTCCTCCAAAGGTAGGGGCGTAAGCATAAAAGCTGGCTTTTACCGTCTGGGTTCTGGCTTCAACTATGACAACATGCGGCGCCGCGGCGCTGGCACCGGTGATAATTTCTGTATACCCGTCGCCATCAAGGTCGGATGCTGTGATACTAGTACCCCCCTTGTATAGCGGGGAGTAAGCGTAATAACTTTGAAGGACAGCCCCGGTTGCCCCGTCGAAGCTCACAATATGTGGAGGGGCTCCAACCAAGGGGGCGGTGATGATGTCCATTTTGCCGTCGCCATTCACCTCTCCGGTAGCAACGCTAACACCACCCAAGAACTGAGGTGAGTAAGCGTATTGACTGAAGAGGGTTGTGCTCAAATCCAAGCCGCTAGTGGCCACCACATGGGGTGGCATGCCAATTCCGGAGGGGGCAGCAATCACATCGCCGTACCCATCGCCATTGATATCGCCCACTGCCAAGCTTAATGACATCGGGAACCCGGCTCCAAACGGATAAATTGAACCCAGTGGGCTGAAGGTCGCACCATCATAAATGGCTATTTGGCCTCCAACTCGGGGCGAATACAAAATATCTGCTACGCCATCGCTATTCACATCGCCTTTTGCCACGGTGAAACCACCAGTGTAATCTGGTCCAAATGGCTGAAACACCGTCATTTGTTCATTGGTAACCCGATTGAACATTTGCACAAATGGGCCCGACTGCGGAGCAACCAGGTAGAAGTTTTCCTTGGTCTGCTGGAAGGCGGTCAGGGTGGTGGTTCCTGAGGATGCGAGGTAGTTGGTGGTGCCAGCATATTTGGCTTCATACACGAAGGTGCCAGTTTGCTGGGGTGTGACGATGAATGTGGCGACATTGCCTTTGAGAGTGGAAGATCCAATTTTTAAACTGTCTAGATAAAAACTAACGCTGCCAGTGGGATCCACTGACGGGTCTTCAGCGCTGTTTGTCAGGGTGGCAGTTAGGGTGACCGGTTTGCCTACTTCAATGCGGGCAACGCTCGGATTGAGGGTTAGGCTAGTTGCGGCCTTGCTCACTGCAACATTGACAGTGTTGGAGATGGAGCCTTGATAATTGGTAAGATCACCCGTGTATTTTGCCACCACATTCATGCTTCCAGCTTCCAAGCCAAAGGTGGTGTAGGTGACCGGTTGGGGATTTCCATTCAGGTCAATCGAAATGGGTAGGCTTTGAACAAGAACCCCACCAGCGTAAAACTCCACAGATCCGCCCGAGTAGGCCGGAGGGCCGTTGGGGGTGACGGTGGCGGTAAACTGAACAGGGCTCCCATACACCACCCCGGAAGCAGGGCTGGCGGTAAGCACCGTGGTTGTTGTTCGACCAACGATGGTCAAGGTTTGATCTTTCGATGTTTCTCCCACATAACTGCCGCCGTTTCGGTTGTAAACCGCCACAATGCTACTGTCACCCAAGGGCAACATCGACGGATCAACCGTTACTGTGTAAGTGAGGATCCCAGCAGAACTTGGGGTCGGCGGATTCACAGTCGCAATAGTTGTCAATCCATCCACGGTTTGGAAGGTGACAGTTCCGGTAGGTATTCCACTAGTGATACTATAGCCAACGGTGGCGGTGAAAGTGACTAGGTCACCCCTTTCCACCGGGGCAGGGAACGGGCTGAGGTCAATGGTTGGGATATAGCCAATTTCTTGCAAAACAGTGTTGGATGTGGAGTCTGAGAACTTTTTCGAATCCATGGTGACAAAAATGGCCCGAATGTTGTAATCACCAAGGGCACTGATTTGGCCAGTTGCACTAAATTCAGCGGCACTATCTACAGAAGCGGTGGCAAATGTGGTCCAAGCCCCTCCTGCAATCGGTTGCCTTTGAATATTGATAGTTCCAGCCGGAATTTGGGTTGAAGGTGCGTAGTTAATGGTTCCAGTGAAAAGGATATCGGTGTTAGGTGCCTGGACTTCTGGATTACCAAGGTTGAGGGTGGTTGTCGTGGCGGCAGGGCTCACATCAATGGTGAATGTGTTGGTCTGGCTGATGGCGTAGTTGGTGTCGCCCGAATACAAGGCAATGTAATTGTTCTTGCCGGTTGGCAACACATTAAGGTCATTGGTGTTGACTACCAGTTGGACCAGTCCACCCAGTTTGAAGTCGGTAGGGCTGATTGGCACAACCGAACCGGTTGCATAAACAATTGATTGATTGTCAGCGTTTACCAGGGAAATGGTCCCGGTTATTCCCGTGTTTGGAACCTTGTTGTCATTCCACTGCACCTTGGCCGTGATGGTCAAAGGCACGCCGTAAATGGAGTTAAGGTATGGGTTGGGATATCCCTGATTTGGCGCGGCAGGGATCAATGAAGGACTAACAATAGTAGTCTTGGTCGCGAATTGCACCTCGTAGGCGCCCATGTCAACCGCCAGATTGATCAGTCGCTTCACGCCACGTGCATCGGTATTCAGTTGAATAGGTTGCCCAGTGTTATAAACCGAGCTGTTGCCCGAATCGCGAGCCGGACTTAGGCGATCAAGTGCAATGGTTAGCACATTTCCCTGCCCCTTATCCGGGAGGGTGCCGATAGGTTGGGCTGTTAAAAGCCCGATTTGCGGCCCAAGGTTGTTTTGCAAGCCATACACATCAAAAATGGGTGCTGTGTCAGAAGTAGGTAAATCACCTTGGGCTCTTGGGGGATTGCTTGGGAAGCCGCTGGTGTAGGCTGGATTGAAAAGGTTGTAGCCTGAGGAGGTGAAATTGGTCCCCTTGTAGGTTTGATTGGAGTCTGAATAAGCAACGGTGCCCATGTAATTAGTCAGAGAGGGATAGTTGATACCGATATTTCGGGTAAGGATAGTGTTCAAGAGGGTTGTCGTTGACCCGGAACCGGTGTTGTTGAAAAGGCCTCCGGTGTCGGTGGTGTTCACCGGGGAAAGCCCAAACCGGACATTCTGGTAGATGGAGTTGATGGTCCTGGCTTTGCCGACGGAATAAGGATTGATCAGGTTGTTATTGGTGATGGTTACATTTACCAACTGGGCGTTGGTGGTTCCCGTGAAGGCCCTTTCCTGAACCGTGTTAGGAATGGCGGGATCAACGCCTGCCGCAATAATCAGGGCGCCACCCTGCAGCCCGTTGCCTCGGCTGGTGGTGCCTACATTGCCACTGCCATTGAAAAAGAACCCGCCATTACCATTGTTGCGGCCAATTTGGATGTTGTTGCTAAGGTTTTGGTCGCCCACAACCAAGTTGATGGTTTTGGACGCGGATTGAAATCTCACCGGAGCCACGGCATAGGCCTTGGTGCCTGCCGTGTAGGTGGTAAAAGTCAGTGTGCCGGTGTTGGAAGATAACCCGATTTGAGCATTGTCGGTGTCTTTGTTTTGCACGATGGCGACATCGTCATTGCCATCCTGATTGAAGTCTCCAACAGTGAGGGCACGGGCGGAATCTCCCACCGTGGCCTTGGTCCAGTTGAAAACGGCGCCATCATAATCCAACAAAGTAAACACATTATCTGCGGCTTCGTAGTTGGTAACAATAATGTCTTTCAGGGTGTTGCCAGCACCATTGAGATTTCCAATGCCGATGGCTGTCAGTGCTTTGTCTCCGGCCGTGGTGGTGGGGCCCACCGAAAACTGTCCGGGATTCTTGCTGTCATTGATCAGGATACGAACATTGTTGGTGGTGGTGGACAGCGCGGCGGCAATGTCGGGCCGGCCATCGTTGTTCAAATCACCAATCGCCACGGCTGCTGTGCTTGAACCTACGGTGTAGGCAGTGCTGGTGAAAACGCCTTTCGAATCCGGTATGGCTATTTGAATATTCCCGGTGGCGTTATTGTTACCTAGGACTAGGTCGGCCCTCCCATCGTTGTTCAGGTCCGCGGAAGCGATGGCTTTGGTGCTTCGGCCAAAGGTGTAAGGGACAGGTGTGTCAAAACCCATCCAAATCCCATTCGTAATTCCCTTATTCAGTAAAACCACCAGATTATCGGTGGTGGTGTTTCCGGACGATGCAAGGTCAATAAAACCGTCGCCATTGAAGTCGCCGGCCGCCAAACCTGTCATTTGGGTGGCGCCGGTGAGTATAAAATCAGGCGTGGTAGCAAATGTTCCAAAACCTGATCCTGTGCGAATCTGCAGGTTGAGCAGATCCTGATTACTTCCCAGTGCAATATCATCGAACCCGTCCTTGTCGAAATCGGCAGCGGTCACGGCATTGATGAGAGCGCCGACATAAGGATTGGCGGTTGGGGAGACTTGCTCAACTGTGTTCTCGGTGATGGTTAAATTGCTCAGCGTTATGGCTGCGGTTTGCGCGTTGTTGCTGGTCAGGTACATGGCCCCGCCACCGGCGTACTGTGGCAGTGAGGCTGGCGGTGGAGGGCTGTCGGGGATTTTGGTGTAGGCAAAAAATTCAACCTGGCTGGTGACAAGATTTTTGTTGAAATAGCTGTTGGTGATATTTGTCGGGCCACCAGAATATAAAGCTCCGCCGCCAGTGTTGGCTGGTGATGGCATCAATTCCGGATTATCGGCGAAGTTGGTTGTGTTGTCAGAGGCTTCAATCAGTGGGAAGTGGGTGATAGCCACCGAGTTTTCAGTGAAACCGCACTGATCAATGTTCAGGGTACCGGCGTAGTTGAAGATCGCTCCACCGCCGGAGTTCAGGTTGTTGATGCCTGATTTGGTGACTTTGGGGTCACCAACGGCGTTGCGCAGGAAAAGGGATTTGGTAACTGTCAGGTTACTGCCGTTGTAGGCGAAAATGCCCGCCCCACCCTTGTTGGCGTTGGCCCCGCCGTAGCTGGTCGGGTCGATTTGAATACCTTCAGACCGATAATTGTCAGCGAAGTAGCAATTGGTGACCGTGGTGCTGCTGCCGCTCAGGGTGAGCGCACCGTTCGAAATGTTAGTAAAATAAGTGTTGTTGATGGAGGTGGTCCCACCCTGAACCGACACACCATTTTCCCCATCATGAAAGGCGGAAGAGTTGATGCTAAGCAAATTACTAAATGATCTAATTGATAGTCCACTCCCTAATCCTAAAGCACCAGTGAAGGTTGAATTATTGACAGTAAGTTTACCACTACCGTTTAGATAGATAACCTGTGTGTTAGAACCATCAAACGCACAGTTGTCAATCGAAAGGTCGCCTGCTCTGCCATCTGTTCCGATAAAAGTAGATGCACTATTGTCAAAAAGGCAGTTCGATACGGTTAAATTTCCCAAATTTTGCAGAATGGTAATTAATTTGGTATCTCCAAAATGGATTCCGGAAATATTCAGATTTTGCGGAGTGCTGTTGATGAGTTGGGAAACAATAATATCGCTGGCCAGCCCTTTTGCAGGATTGGCAAATACTGCTCCGGTCCCCTTGCTGTTGCCTATGGCTGTCAAGAAGGAACTGCCAGTACCACTGCTTGAGAGTGTCCCTGTGAAGGTGCTGTTGGCTCCTGGGTTGACTACTGCCACCTGAGTGATGTTACCGGCGCCCCCAATTGCCTGAACCTGAAACCGGGCACCACCAGTGAATTCGGTGGAGCCTTGATCTAGGAAGTCACCCACTTTAAATCCGACACCGCCATTTGCGATCTGGGTAGTAGAAACTGAGGCGAAGCCTCGATCCGATTGAAGGATCAATTTATATTCGTTGTTCCCTGTGGTGTACCGTCCCGGTCCCACGATCGTGATGTTGTTCTGCTCAATCTGCAAAGCACCTAACGCACCGTTGAGGGTAAGTGTTTTTGGCCCCTCTCCCTCAGGGAACAGACTGTCTGCAAAACGGATTTCATCCCCAGAGGTTGCCAGGCGTTCAACTGCCTCGCGGAATGATCCCGCCAGCGGGTTGGTAGGGTTGGTGCTGTCCAGTAAATTGGTGACCACGATCACGGCCGGTACTTCGCGGCTTTCCAAGGTTTCAAGCACCAAGGTTTTCTTCCGGCATACCTTGGTGCCCGAATTGCTTTTGAACCAATTCAGTGGGTTCCAGCCGGTGGTCTTCTGTACCATGATCAACCTCTTCTCTGCGCCTGTCGCTGGCGGGGCGGATTTGGAGGAACCAAAAACCATGCCTGGAAGTCATTCCCTGACCGTACTCATCGCATGGAATCGTCGTCTCGGGCTAAATAACTTAAACCTTGGTAATGCCATTGCTCGGTCGATTCGTCAATGATGCCCGCACAGATGGACCAGCCGGAATTACCATGCCGATAGCCGCTAATGCATTCGGCTAGCCATTCTGATCGGGCAGACTTAAGACGATCTTCAAGGTCTGTCGGTTCAAAATGGGTCCTAAATGGCCTAACAGTTATTAGAACCTAGTTCCCTGAATAA
>Ga0255133_1000013_pt1 | contig 47108 bp, 40 predicted proteins | sample Law_Law_RepB_8d_FD_188553 | JGI IMG/M metagenome (GOLD analysis project Ga0255133, IMG submission 188553) | Freshwater microbial communities from St. Lawrence River, New York, United States - Law_Law_RepB_8d | ecosystem: Environmental > Aquatic > Freshwater > River | place: USA: New York... | reverse complement strand
GCCCTGCCCAGCTTGCCCACCACCTTGGAAAGCAAGTCGCCTGCCTCGGCGTCTGCAACGGCAGCCCTTAGGGACAGGATCAGGTTGTTCTTGTGCACGCCAGCACACAAGGCCCAGTCGACCTCCTCAAAGCGAATAAGGAAGTCCACTACCTCGGCAGCCATTTCAGGCTGGGGCAGGTCATCCACCCAACTGATGATGAGCCGGTCATAAATGAACGAGTTTTGTAGCCCCTGAAGCAGCCCGTTGAAGTAGGTCTGGGGCAGCCTGGCATTGCGAATGCGGGCAATCAGATCTTTGTTGGCCAGAGGGTAAAGATGAATCAGGGCCTTGTCATCCAGCGGGCTGGCTTCGCGCGGGTAACCGCATAGCTCTGTTTCAATGCCATAGAGGAGGGCTGTGGCCAGACGTGAAGTGGGTTCGACCTCCTGCTCCCTTAGGTAACTGCTCACCAGCGAGCAAGTGGCACCAAGCGACCGGCGCACATCGACAAATTCGATTTCTTCAAGATTTCCCGGAGTGTCATGGTGGTCGATCACGGCCACAAGCGGGACATCATCACCCAAATGGTGGCGGCCCGTGTTGGGTTGGCTGTCTACCATTACCACCGCCTCGCCTGCCTCCCAGGTGATCCCCTCGATCGGCTCGAGCTCGATATCGAGCAATTCGACCATGGCTCGGTTTTCCGCCCGCGAAATGAGGCCGTCACGGGTCAGGCGGGTGGGAATTCCAAGCTTGGCTTCAATAAGGTGCGCCAAGCCCATCATGCTGCCCAGACTATCTGGGTCGGGATTCACATGGGTAACCAAGCTGACGCGTTTGTATTCGCTCAACTGGGTCAAAAACCGGTCAGATCGTCGTGCCATGGTGCTTTTCTGCCCAGGTGCGGGCTTGAATCCCTTCGTCAGGTTTTTTGTTTTGCCGACTCGGGATGGTTTGTTTTCAGCCATTGGAGTTGGCCAGCTCCCAAATTCGATTCCATTGTTCAGGGCTGACCGGCAAGACCGAAAGCCTTGGCAATCGGACTAGATCCCAACCTGCCAAAAGCGGGTCGGCTTTGATTTCCGCAAGTGAAACTGGGCGAGGTAACAGGCGGATTGGGGCGACTTCCACGGTGGGCTTGGAGCCAGCTAAGGCTTTGGGGGGAACAGCCGGGCCGGATAAAGCGCGCATTTCACCCACAACAGCTTTTTCTTTGCCTGTGTGGTAGAGGAAAATTAAATCATGTGGCCTAATCGCCTGCAGATGCTTGCAGGCAAGTGCGTTTTCCACGCCGTCCCACCAGGTTGAGCCATCAGCTACCAGGTGCTTCCACCCGAAGCTTTCCGGCTCCTGTTTGAACAGCCAGTGGTTTTTTTTGGCCATTCCTTGTGCGCCAGTCCCCGACGCCTGAGACAATCTTGGGTTCGGGCGGCGCCCGAACTCGATAACCCCGAATACTATCGCCAGTAGGGGGTGATTATCAAGCCATTCAAACAAGGATTAAAATAGGTGGCCTGGGATATCTAGGGTTTTACTATCAGGTGCGGTTGTCCAGCCTTCCATTCGCGGATCTCGCCAATTTCAACAGCCGCAAGTGCTTTTCTGGACTTAAGTTGCGCAATAAGCTCGCTTGCCCTGTCGGCTGCGACACTAATGAGCAGGCCCCCGGAGGTTTGAGCATCAAAAAATACCTCCAGTCGTTTGGGGTCGGGGTTGGATACCAGCTGAAGGTGGGGGGTGACATACTCCCGGTTGGTTTTGCTGGCACGCGTGAAATATCGCTTTTGGATGAACGGCTCCACGCCTCGTAGGAGAGGCAAGCTGTCCAAATGGATAACCGCCTGCTTGCCACTACCTTCAGCCATTTCCAAAAGGTGCCCGCATAGGCCAAAGCCGGTGATATCGGTCAAAGCGTGTGCCCCACCAGAGGCCCGCAAGGCGTCGCGACCGCTTTTATTCAATTCAACCATACTGGCGCAGGCCTCGGCCAACAATCCATCCGGGCAGCGCCTAGTCCGGTGCGCGGTGGTGACAAAACCGGTGCCCAATGGCTTGGTGAGGATCAGGCGGTCGCCTTCACGGGCGGTGGCGTTCGTCAATATTTCGTCGGGGTGCGCAATTCCCGTGACCGAGAGGCCAAACTTGATTTCCCGATCGCGAACCGTGTGGCCGCCCACAATGGCCGCACCCGCCAAGGCGCAGCGCTCGGCCCCACCGCCCAAAATATCCCCAAGCCAAGTGAGGCCTGGGTCGGTGTCATCGGGATAGCCGACCAGATTCATGGCGGTTTTTGGCTCGCCATTCATGGCATAGACATCACTCAACGCATTTGCAGCCGCAATTTGGCCATAAATGAAGGCATCGTCAATTACGGGAGGGAAAAAATCGACAGTTTGAACCAGGACAAGATCATCCCTGAGCCGGTAGACTCCCGCATCATCGTGGGTGCGGGTGCCAACCAGCAGGTTGGGATCATTGACGGGAGGCAAGAATCGCAAGACCTGCGAGATGCTCCCAGGGGGTAACTTACCCGCTCAACCCGCACAGGAGGCGTAGTCGATCAACCGTTTTTTTCTGCCAAACCAGGCCATAAAAAGGCCCCCTGCAGCATTGTTTAATACCAACAGGCATTGTAACAACGCCTCAGGGGCAAAGTTGAATGACAAATTAGAGGATGGAGCCGGAGGCTAGGGTTCAGGCCAGCTCGGACACGGCTTTTAGGGCCCATGCCTCATCAGGGAACTTGCCTTCTTTCAGCTTGCTATAAACCAGCTTGCCATTCACCGTCAGCTCAAAGCAGCCGCCATCGGAAGGCTGCAGTTCTAAAGACGAAATTTTCTTTTTCAGGGCGCTGAGCAATTTTGCCGTCAGACCGACGGCTTGGGGCTCGTAGTTTCAATTACTGCAATAACGCAAATGAATTTTCATCTGTCAGACTCCTGTTCTCATAATAAAGTAGGCCTTTCGGATGCCTACTTGCAACTTATCATCGACAAACCGGGCTGGTTCCCATCAATCGCCCCAATAGATAACCACAAATCCGTTGTATTGCTGTAAAAAGGAAGCAGAACCTGAAAGACCCCGGGTAGGCCCATGATTTCACCGGTCACCATCATCCGTTCGGTCAAAGAACGCAAAGAGCGCTGCACCATTTGGCCCTTACGGCAGCATCCGTTGGTGCATGTGGCTGGTTACCCGTTCAAAAACAAGCCAGAGGTAGGGCAGGCAACCCTTTTGTGGACCGAAGGCCCACCCCTCAGTGCGGCAGACAGTGGCAGGCCCCTTTTGTTGTTGGATGCGTCTTGGCGCCGGGCTTTGGCTATGCGTGTTCATTTTCCCGGGTTGGAGTGCCGCAGCCTGCAGGGAATAAAAACTGCCTATCCCCGGACTTCACGCTATGGCACCGACCCAGAAGACGGACTGGCAACAGTGGAAGCCCTATATGCCGCCTGTCGCATTTTGGGGCTACCCACCGAGGGGCTACTGGATCATTATTTAAGGGCAGGGGACTTTTTGGCGGCAAATGGCTGGAATCAGTCTGGTGCCCAAAAAACTCCTGTGGATGTGGAGTGAAATCGATGCTCGCTTTAGTGCTGTTGCCTTGGCTAACCCTGTTGTGCCCTGCTGAAAATCCGGAACTGGCCAAGCCCCTTGGCAATGCCGGGGGAAATCGGCCCGAACTGGAAAAAGCCTTGCGCGAATCCACCACGGAAGAGCGGCCCGGCATGGAATTCCTCATCGCTAATATGCCTGATGCTGATCTTAAAAGCATTAAGTCTGGCTACCTTCTTGAAAACACCCGACTGGCATACAAAGCAAGACGCGAAACACCATGGGGCAAATCCATTCCCGAGGCGATTTTTCTCAACGATGTGCTGCCATACTCCCATGTGGATGAAACGCGCGACCCTTGGCGCAAAGAGTTTTTTGACATGTGTATGCCCATGGTGAATGGCTGTAAAACGCCCGAGGAAGCGGCGCGCAAATTGAACGCGGAACTGTTTGGCAGGCTCAAAGTGAAATATTCGACCAAGCGGCGCGCGCCCAACCAAAGTGCCAAGGAAACCCTGGAAACAGGCTTGGCCTCCTGCACTGGGCTATCCATAGTCTTGGCAGATGCCTGCCGGGCAGTTTGTGTTCCAGCCCGGTTGGTGGGTACGCCCCTTTGGTCCAACAAACGGGGAAACCATACCTGGGTGGAGGTTTGGGACAAGGAATGGCACTTCACCGGAGCCTGCGAACAAGATCCCCAAGGCCTCGATCGCGGCTGGTTTGTGGGCGATGCCTCCCAAGCGAAGAAAGATGTATTTGAGCATGCGATCTATGCAGCCAGCTTCAGGCGTTCCAAGGTGTGGTTCCCCATGGTTTGGGCCATGCGTGACCACCAAGTTCCCGGCGAGAATGTGACTGACCGTTATGCGAAAAAAATAGCCGGGCCAAATCCCACCGTGCGCTTGATGGTTCGGGTGGTGGATAGCGACGGCAAAAGGGTGACACATAAAACGGTGGTATCCGGGCCTCAATTCAAAAAAGAGGGCGCCAGCAGGGGTGAGACCAACGACACCAACGATTTTCTGATATTCGATTTGCCTCGGGCAGTTGAAATCGAAATCGAGGTGGCGGGCGTGAAACAAAAAGTGAAGACCTCCGAAACTGACAAAGAACAATTGGTGGAAATAAAGCTGGGCAAATGACCCAGATGGTTGGCCTAAAAGTATTTTGGGGGAGGTTTTATGCGTGGATTTTTTCTGGCAGTGGTTTCGGTCGCGGTGCTGGTAATCACGGTTCGGGCCGAAAAACCGATCGAGGCAGGCAAATCGAATGAAGCCCTGCAAGGTCTTGCCAATGCGCTGAAGTCTGATCAAGCGAGCTTGGAAAAATTGGCTAATGAGCCGTTTGCTGCCACGCCTCTCACCAAGGAAGATTCGGCTAAGGCCCGTGCGATGCTGTGGGCGGCCCATGTTGAAAAGCTAAAAAAAGAGCGTGCGGCAGAGCTTGAAAAAAAGGAATTGGCAGACGGCACGCTGACCATGCCGTTTTTCACAAAAACCTTTGGTGAAAAACCGGCAACCGGCCGAAGCTTGTGGATTTCCATGCACGGTGGTGGAGGTGCGCCTGCCAAAGTGAATGATGGGCAATACGAAAACCAGAAAAAGCTATATCAGTTGGCAGAAGGCATTTATCTGGTTCCACGCGCCCCCACGAACACCTGGAACCTTTGGCACGAGGGGCACATCGACCGCATGTTCGCCAGGCTGGTCGAGGATTTTGTGGCGCTTGAGGGGGTTAATCCAGACAAGGTTTACATCTTGGGCTATTCAGCTGGTGGTGACGGTGTCTACCAGATGGCACCTCGCATGGCAGACTGGTGGGCCGGGGCCGCCATGATGGCCGGACACCCCAATGGTGTGCCTCTTTTGTCGGTGCGCAATGTGCCTTTCGCACTGCAGGTTGGCGCCAAAGATAACGCCTACAACCGCGCCAAAATTGGGGCCGAATATGGTGAGCAATTAGCAAAACTGCGCAAGGAAGATCCAAAAGGCTATGAAAACTTTGTTCGCATTCGCGAAGGCAAAGGGCATTGGATGAATCTGGAAGACAAGGAGGCCCTTCCGTGGCTGGCAAAGTTTGACAGAAACCCAGTGCCCGACCGGGTGGTGTGGAAGCAAACCGGCACCCCGCACGACCGCTCTTATTGGTTGGCCGTTCCCAAGGGGAAAGCCAAGGGTGGCTCGCTGGTCGTGGCCGAAAGGGCCGCTAATAAAATCACTATCACCAAAGCGGAAGATGTCGAGCGCTTGGTCATTCGGCTTGATGATCGCATGATTCCGTTCCAAGGTCCGGTGGTGGTTGAACAGGCGGGCAAAATATTGCATAGCGCCCCGGTCACACGCACCATTGCCACCCTGGCCAAAACCTTGGCCGACCGGGGTGATCCCAAATTGATGTTCGATGCCGAGGTGGAAGTGATTTTGGCTGGAAAATAATCTCTTTTTGCAGATACTAAATTGCAAGGGACCGCGCAGGAGTAATACCCGCGCGGTCTCTTGTTTTGGTTAGTGACAAATCAGATTTTCAGCAACCCGGTACTGTCGCCCAGGTTTTCCCGCTGTATTCCAGCTTTGGCCAGCATAGCTAGCCAAAGGTTGGTGATGGGGGTTTCCTTGGGGTGAATCACATGACGGTTGCCTTCCACGCCTAGCTTGGAGCCGCCCAGCAAGGCAACTGGCAGGTCATCATGGTTATGGCGGTCGCCATCTGAGTTGCCCGAGCCATAGGCAATGAGGCAATGATCGAGCAGTGATCCTTCACCCTCGCGCACAGCAGCCAGCTTGGTGCCAAGCCGGGCCAGCATTCCAGCGTGGAACAGGTTAATTTTGGCGATCTTTTCCTGTTTGAGCCCGTTTTTCCCGTGGTGAGACAGGTCATGGTGTCCATCTGGAACCTGCAGCCAAGGGTAAGGGCGGTTAGAGCCCTCATTGGCGAGAACAAAGGTGGCCACCCGTGTGGTATCGGTTTGGAAAGCCAACACTAGAAGGTCTGTTAGCAATTCCAGATGCTCGCCGTATGAGGCGGGTACGCCCTTGGGCCGGTCAATCGGGGGCTTCGCTGGTGGGGGCAGCTTTTCGGCCCGGGCCATGCGAAGCTCAATATCTCGGACACTGTCGAGGTATTCGTCGAGTTTGCGCTTATCACCGGCAGAAATCTTTCCGCGAAGGCTACTAGCGTCTTTGGTGACCGCATCCAGCACGCTTCGTCGCAGACGGTCTTTGTCTTTGCGGTTTTCGTCGGCCGTCGCGCCAAACAGCCGGTCAAATACCTGAGCCGGGTTCACTTCTTTTGGCAAAGGTTGCGAGGATGACCGCCAGGCCATGGTTGACGAATAAACACAGCTATAGCCGGAATCGCAATTGCCTGCCATCGCGCCGGCCTCGGCGCCAATCTCAAGAGAGGGCAAGCGTGTGAGGTGGCCCATGCCGCCAGCGGCAACCTGATCCACCGAAATTCCTGAGCTGATATTAGTGCCATCGGTCTTTCGGGCTTGGCACCCCGTGAGAAATGCCGACAAAGCCCGGGCATGGTCACCCGGACCATCACCATTAGGCCGTGCCTTGTCAGCGGTCAAACCGGTGAGAACAGTCAGTTGGTTTCGAACGGCTTCCAAAGGCTTTAGGGTGGCGGGAAGCTCTGTCAGCTTGCCTTCGCTGTTTGGCCGCCAGTTGGGGAGGTGAACTCCATTGGGAACATAAAGCCAAGCCAAACGCACAGGAGGCTGCCCTGCCTGCGCGGGAACCATGGTGCCGGTGGCTTTTGCCAATGATTCAAGCCAAGGCAAGCCAATTGAGGCACCCAGGCCTTGCAATGCCATTCGCCTGTTGAATTTTGCCATGGTTCTCTCTCCAAAAATACTGCTTGGTTCAACCGCCAAGCAACTCGTGTACAGCAATTCTAACACATGCAATCAAGGTGGGCGGTTTTGCAACAGGTTATTCAGTGGGTTCTGCCTCGCGTCCCCGCTTTTGGCGGAAAGGTTGGCTGTTTACCACGGCCTTGACCATGGCGCTGAACTTGTAATCACCCTTTTTGGTGGCTTCCACGATTTTTTCTATCGCTTTGCGGTCAGCCGGCGTCAATCCCCGCCCTAAGGCATATACCAAAAGCCTTTCAGCCATGGTCTTCACAAATTTATCCTTGTTTTCAACCAAATAGGCACGCACATCCTTCATGCCTGTCACCTTGCGGTTGCCGGGCAATTCGCCTGTGGCATCAATGGGCTGGCCATCATCTTTATCACGCAGCGCACCTAAGGCGTTGAATGCTTCAAAGGCAAATCCAAGCGCGTCCATCTTCTGGTGGCATGTCGAACAGGCAGGGTTCGACCGGTGCAGTTCCATGCGCTGTTTCAGCGTCTCTGCCTTGGCGCTTTTCGCGGTTGCTTCCAATTCGGGGACATTCGGCGGAGGTGGAGGCGGCGGGGTGCCCATCAATTGTTCCAGCACCCATTTGCCCCGTTTCACGGGTGAAGTCCTTGTTGGGTTGGAAGTCACCGACAATACGGCGGCCATGCCCAATACCCCGCCGCGGGGCTGGTCTCCCAATTCAACCCTGACAAACTCTTCGCCAACTATCCGTTTGCCATTATCAGTCTTTGGCTTGGCCCCAACCTTGGTCCCTTGGGTGTCAGCAATGCCATAGTGTTCTGCCAGCCGCTGGTTCAGCCAGGTGTGATCACTGGAAATGATGTCCAGCACGCTACCATCTTTTTGAACCAGCTCCTCAAATAGTTTTTGCGCCTCGGTTTTCATAGCCCGACGGAGCTGCTCGTTGAAGGTGGGAAATTTGCCACGGTCTGGTTGAAAGGTATCTAATCGTTGGATTTGAAGCCACTGTGGGAAAAAGTTGTCAACCAACGCCTTCGATTTTTCAGATTTCAGCATGCGGTCAATCTGGTTATCCAGGTTGACGATCAGCCGGCCATCCTCCGCAAGGCCCATCAGCTCCCGGTCTGGCATCGTACTCCACAAGAAGTACGACAATCGGCTCGCCAATTGCAGCTCGCTCAAGTCGTACGGCTCGTCGCGTGCGGGCCTGTCATCGGTTTCAACCCGAAACAAGAAACGCGGCGAGCAAAGCACCACCAGCATGCCAGTCTTGACGCCAGCCACCCAGTCTTTTCGTTTTGCACCTTCTTGTGTGGCCAATTCAATAGCCCCATCTAGTGCCTTGCCATCGACCTGGCTCCGCCATGCTCGCTGGGCAAATCGGGTTAGAATTTGGCGAATTTTCTCCCCGTCAGTTAGTTTGTCATCAACAGAAAGCAATTCACGCAGCTCTTGAGGGCGTGAATCTGTTGGGCCTTCAATTTCAGCCCATTCCACCATGACCGACCTACCATCACCCGGGTTTTCCAGCCGCAGCCCAAACTGGTGCTGTCTTGGCCGCAGGGTGGTTTTGGCCTCGATCACTCGCGGGTTCTTTTCGTCCCCTTCCAGAGTCACCTTGGATAGGACCCGTTTGTCACCCACCATGATGGCAACCTCGGGGGTCTTGCCACCACCTGGTTTGCCATAGGCCTTGTAGCGCAGGATGTACTCGCCCTGCTCGGTCACCTTGTAATTCTGAAACAGTCGGTCTTCCTTCAGCTCCCTAAAACGCTTCACCTCTCCGGGGGTTTTCAAGGCTGGCTCAAGGTAGCGTGAGGAAAGATTGCGTAGGGCGGGCTTGGGAGCTTTCAACTGGATTGATTTGTCGAGGGCCGATTCTGCGGCGGCAATATAACGCTCCATCAAAACCGGTGGCAGCGATAATGTTTCTGCATTGTTGTCAAAACCATGGCCGATGTCATCGGAAGGGAAGTCGCCCGCAGGGTTGAAATCAACACCCAAAAGGTCTTTCAGGGTATTGGCATATTCCACCCTGTTCAGTCGCCGTGGTGGAACCAAACCCGGATCAGGCTTGGCCAACCGGTCTGCCGCCTCGAGGATGCCATTCACCTGATTGGTGAAATTTTCAATTTCGGCAGGTGTTGGCCGAACCTTGCGCGAAGCTGGCGGCATGTCGCCCCCTTGCGTCCGCTCAACCGAATGCTCCCAAGCTGCCCGATTTTTTACCACCGACGCAGGGTCGAGTTTTTCAAGCGAAAGGCTACCCTTGGCCTTTTCCCCCTGGTGGCATTGAATGCAGTGCTTGTGCACGAAATCCCCAAGGGGTGATTTGGCGCTGGCTGCGGGAGTCTGATGGCAGGTTTCGAGCAACAGAATAAACAAAATCATGAGGCGAGCACCTCTAATGGCAGGTGCGTTAATATTAGCCAATGTGCCTCAACATATCCACGCCAGCAGCCTGACCTTTCATGAGAAACAACTCATGGAAGGTCAGGCTGCCGCTTAAAACCGACAAATCAGCCCACTTGGGCGTTTTCCACCTTAATAATCACCCTAAAACCCAAATCTTTTTGCTTGGGGGCCTCCCGGTGGGCCGCCATAAGCTTGAGCCATTCCGGGGGATTGGCTCCCTCCGGGCCAAAGTAAGACATGGCGACATTTTTGTGGAAGCACCGCTTGGGGTGAGATGCCTCAATCACCATGCGCTGTACCAAAACATATTCCCCAGATTCCACCACCGTTGAAGTGGGCTCCAACCGATCGTTGATGAACACCACATCTTTGCCGGTGTGGGTGCGACCGTTGAAGCTGGTTCCCAGCACGGCGCCCCCATCTGAGAGCAAGGTCGCTTCGGCGGTGGTCAAGGCCGCAAAGCCATCACCATCACGCGAGCACCAAAGCTGTCCAACCAGAAGGGAGTCAATCGTCAATTTCAGGCTGCCGTTGCCTTTAATGTGCAAGACTTGGGTAACTTCGCTTACAATTTCACCCCGAGAATTTTCAAGCGGATTGCCACCTGCGGCAACAGCCCCGGTCATGACAATCGCAATCGATTCTGCCTTAGACACATTCACATCCAGCGCGGGAATGTGGGTGAAACCATGGCCATTTTGGTGGCCGTTGGCGGTGCCGGTGCGCTGGCCGGGAACAATTTTAGGTGGGCCTTCGGCTGCCAAAACCTTGGATTTAGTCATTGCCGAGCCAACCAAAGCGAATCCACCCAAAAAAAGCGATGCGTTTCGACGATTCATGGTTTCAATTCCAGGGGGAGGCAGGGCTGCGCTACAAAGTCGCCCGAAAAGACTGGCGGGTCTTTTCACCTGCTCTCAGATCGACAAACTACAGGCGTTTTCTTCAGCGAAGGTGGCTTAATCGATTCATTTTGCCCAAATGGAAAAAATGGACCTATGTTTTGTGAAATATGCTGATCATTTTTAAATGAAAAAAAGCACACGGATATTTTGTCAGGAACCTTGGACCAAGGGGTGGTAATGGTTGACCAAAGCATTACCCAATATATTTTCGTGAGGATAGCCATGCCCCATGTGCTGACGAAAACCTTCGCCAGCCCCAATCCCTGCTAATGCTCCCCGGGCTTTGGCAAAATCACGCATGGCAACCAAATAATGGTCCATCCCATGCTGCCGGGCTAACCAGTCTCGTTGGCTGGCATGACATGCCAGCATCTTTTCCTTCAGATCAAGCGTGGTACCAATGTCCACAACCCCGGTAGGAGCAACCGGACGACCCAGTGGGTCGACTCCGTCCAGCGGGTCGCAGTAATAGAGTGCCGGAATATGTTCCAAGGCTGGTGCGCCCACCCGGGGGAACAGGTTGGGGACTGCTGCGTTGAAGCACCCCGCCCTAGCCAGAAGGCTGCCTACTTCATGGTCTGCCATGTAATCAGCCGGGCTATGGGCCAAAACAAGGGTAGGCCTAACCCTTCGCATCAGCGAGACCACCCGCCGCAAGGGTTTGGCAGCATAGAAAAGCAGCAAGTCTCGCTCTTCCAGGCAATCGTAACCTGCTTGCAGTAAGTCAGCCGAGGCCCGCGCTTCCGAACGGCGAATCCGCGAAATGGCGGCACGTCCCAATTCAGCAGAACCGCAGTCGCCAGCGGTGAAGGTGGCAATATGACATTTCCAACCCTTGGCTGCCAAGTGCGCCAAAGTGCCCGCACAAAGGATTTCGGCATCATCCGGGTGAGCCAAAAGGCTCAAGACCGTTCCCGGCGAGCACTGGCTGGAAGCCATCAACGCAACTCCTAATGGCAATATTATTCCAGTGGTGGAAGGGGGAGGGTTGGCGGCCTTTCCTTCACCGTTTCGCCATCACGGCTTTCAACAGCACCCTTCGCGGTGGAAGAAATAATTTCGGAACGCCGCGGCCAGTCATTCTGGTCATAGTAGTCCAGCATGGGGGCAATCATGGAAACAGCTTGGAACGGTACTTGCTCATCCAGCTTGGTCAGCAGGGTATTCAACCTGCGCTCCACAGCCAAGTTTGCCAGTTGGCCCAAAACCGGGTTGCCCGTGGCTGAGTTCAAAAGATTTCCTGCCAACATGTGGTTGCCAAAATTGCGCGCCAAGTATCGCTTGGCGGCAGAAATTTGCGGGTCTTCCTGCTCTTTGGCCAACTGGGTGTAACGCATTTCCAACAGATAGTTGTCTTCTTGGATCACATCTTCTTTGCCATACTCGCTCAGCACTCGCAAGTTGGAATCACTAAACCAACCTTGGCGTTGCTTGGGCTCGAGCAAAACTTTCTCACGGTAAGCCAGCAGGGAATCGGGCCGCCGGTAAAGTTTCAAGGCATCCCGCTCATTGAGCAAGCTCTGGAATCGGGAAAGGGTATCAGCCTCGAAGAAACGCTTGCGGGCTATTGCGAACGCAGGATTCTTTTCAGCCAAGGCGCGAACATAGTGCGGGCCAAAATTACTCATCTGCCGGTAAGCATCGTATTCGCGCAGGTAAAAATGGTCATACCAAGATTGCCGCATCTCGGGAGACCAGTTGATTTCAGGTTGGCCATGCGCGGCCGGAGCGGAACGAAGGGCCATCTCCAACCGTTCGGGCGAACCCTCGAAGCCGGCCTTCATCTCCGCGGTCATCAGGAAGGTCTCACGGTAAAGCTTGGCGTTGTTGTCTTTGTTGCGCTCCTCCAGAGGGTCAAGAACCATGTGGTTGGATTTCGCAATTTCACGCCAAACCCGCTCTGTTTCGGCCAAATTCGGCCCAAGATAAGTGGCACCTTTGCCCAAGGTGATGGGCCGGTTGGCAATCCAGTCTTTCAGCACATAGCCGCCACCCTGGCCCAAGGCCAAGGAGCTACCCGAGCGGGCGAGGTCAAAATCGCCTTCATCCGGGTCGAACCAGCCTTCTTGCATCAATCGTTGGCTAACCTTTTCTTGCATCAATCCCGGTTGGGTGCGGAAAATCATGGCTGCCATATGTTTGGGCTTACGCTGGGCAACGCGGTCCAAAATTGCCGAGGTTGACCCGGGGAACTCGCCAGCCTTGGGCAGCGGCTCCTGGGCATAGCGATACCAAGAAAGAGCCGTGGCCCATGCGTCAAACTGGTCATTGAGCCACTGCTCGGGTTTGAGCGCGTTGTACTGCACAGGGGCTGAAGGATCATATTCCTCGTTCACACCCGGCACACGATCTGGCTTGCCCGGCAGGGCCGGAAAACGCGCCAAAAGATTGGTGTTCAGGGCCGGCAGCGTGTCGGCAGCGCGCCATCCGTTGGCACCCGGCCGGCGGTATACCTCGGTGTCATAAATCGAAGGAATGCCTTGGCTGTCTTCCAAAAATCGGATGAAAGCATCGGCGGTATCGCAAACAAATTGGGTCCGTCGACGCGCCCGACCACGGCCGCGCTCAACCTTCACATTCAAGTATTCAGGGCGGGTGCCTTCACGCAACCTGCGGGCAAGCGAGGGATAGCGCTCGCAAAAAGCTGTTAATTCACGCTCAGCGCGATCGAAATGGGCTAACAGCTTTTCGCCTGCGGTGGCAGCGACAGCCGGGTCGATTGCATCGCGTTTTTTCAATAGAGCTTCCACTTCAGCCTGGGTGGTTGCAACGGGCAGTTCCAGCACTTTGTCACCACGGGCTGCACGGAAACCGGCCAAGGCCGCATCCAAAGCATTGGCTTGTCGGTATTCCTCAAATTTGGTCTCTGGCAGAAGCGTGTACCTCACGCTTTCCTCGCGGTCGCCTTGCTTGATGGGGGCAACAACAACACGGTCTGTCAAATAGGGCAGGCTGCTCATGGCACCCCACAGGCCACCAGCCAAGGGCGGAACCACGAACAAGCCGGTCGAGCCTTGGTCAGTTTTATCCATCCATGCAATGGCCCGCTCGGTGGTCGACATTGCCAAGTCAGCAGGAATTATTGCCGGAGCGGTTTTCTCCTCGGGCAAATTCAGCACCGTGTCGATTTCGGCCTTGCGGGCAACACGCAATCGCAGTCGCCATTCGGCCAAGGGGTCTGCCTGGCGGATTTCATCGCGCGCCGATTGAAATCGGTTCCAGCGAACTTCCCTTCCGGGCTCGCCCAAAACTCCCTTTTCGTCAAACACCTGAAAACGCCTAGGTTCGCGATCCACCGGTGGCACGCATGCCAACTGGAAAAGCGAACGCATGATGTTGGTTTCGTCAGACTGGTTAATTTTGTGTTGTTGGTAAAGACCCAGATTGAAACGCAAATCCGGGTTGAATCGGTTGCGCTTGTCGCCTTCCGCCAGCATCTCGCAGCCACGAGCGAGGTAATATAGCTTTTCGCGGGGCCGGTCCACTTCCGCGTAGACGTTATAGGCGAAATTCCAACTCTGGAAGAGCCAAGGGGTGATGAAGTGAGGCTGAAGCTTGGTGAGCGAGCGCACCACCAGCTCCACTTCGTTCCACCGGTTTTTCTTTTGCAGTTCGGTGGCCTCGTACCAAAGGTAAGCCACCGCCATGCCGCGCGAACCGGTCAAGGCCAACTCAACCGCCCGGCCGGTAAGCTCCACATTGCCCACATCCTGCTCGCGCAGGCCGTTTCGCTCGGCATAGGGGTTCAAAATTCGGTCGCGCCAAAGCCATGCGGCTGTCAGCAAAACGCCCATCGCCACGAGGTAGAAAATTTGACGATTCATGCCACCGCTCCGCCCGGATCGGGTTGGTTCTTCCGTGTTCGCCAGCCCTTATGGGCCACCATGTCAAAAATCAGGTCGGCCCAGCCACTTCCCGTTCGCGAAGGGCATGGTAGCCCAGCAGCAGCCAAGGGAGTAGATAAGCCACAGTACGAATGGCGTTTGCCGCCAAATCCGCACCACCAATATTGAATCCATTGCTCACATATTCCGTGAACGAAAGCGATTGAACCTCGGGCAGGAAGTTCATCAGCCCACCCAAAAATTCGCGCAACACCCGGTCGGTGTTCATGATCACATTGTTCAATGCGGTGTTTTCCAACTGCTTGCCAGCCACCTCGTTCGTGATAAGGCGCGACAGGTTCTCAAGCGGTCCGCCACCAGCCACGCGGCCAATCACCAAGGCCAGCAAGAACTCTTGGAACTGGCCCAGCATGAACACAAAAAGGGCCACAAGCAGACTCACAACTCCCGACAAATAGGTGCTCAAGACAAGCGCCAAAGTGGTGACCAGCAAAATGCGAAGCCACAACCCCATGGATGCCTTTGCAAAGTTCCAAGAGAACCTCAAAGCGTCGGCCCCGCGACTGGTATCGTCTTCGCGGAAGTAAAAGTCATAGCGGGCCATGCCCACATATTGGGTGATTTCTTTGCAGGTCACGGTCACGATGATAGGCGGCTTGTCCTCTGGCCCTGTTTGCGCATTCACAAACAGCTTGCCCGGTACCTCAACGCTGCCCGTGCTGAAGTCGTAAAAGGTGATCGACGCTGCCGGTTGGAAGTAGCCAAATTTCTCGGCCAGTTCGTCAGTCGTGAGTGCGGGCTTGCCTTCGCGGTCACGCGATTCCCGCTCCAAGCGCAATTTTTCCGCATCATAATTGCGGGTGGTGAATGCCATACCAATGCCCACACCTTGGTTTTCAAAGCCCTTGGTGGTGCGGTAAATGTCAAATGTGAATTCCGCGGTGACCGTAGGGCGACCTGCAAGCACCGAGGGAAGGACGGTGAAATCCCAAATAGCCTTGGGCTGGCCGCTTCCCGGGGTGGCTGCCGAACCAGATATATACCCACGGTAGGCCCATTCGCGGCCCACATTGTCGCCTTCGCGCTCTGAACCGGTGTTTTCGTAGTGCAAAATGCCATAAACAGGAGCGCGAGCCTTCAGGCTCTCTTCAGCAGCTTCAGGACTGACACCGCGCAAGATGTAAAGCAATCCCGCCCCGGTGAGGACTATCAAAATGAGCGTCAAAAGCGACATGTAGCCCAATAAACGCCCTAACAAGATCTCTACCCGCTCAACTGGCTTGGTAACAATCAGGAACAATGATTGGCTCTTGATGTCAGCAGGAATGCCAAACGCTGCAAGCAGAGCGCTCACCATCAGCAAAATCACAGTCATCGCCCAGAACACAACGGTCACATAGGTGCGAATCTGGTCAGAAGATTTGGAAGGAATGAACCACGAGCCAAACAGCAAAATCAAAAGCAAGCCTGTGAAGGCATAAAGCACCCGCTTACGGATGGCCTCTTTGAAGCTCAATTTCGCGATGGCGAAAATCCGCCTGAAACTCAACCGGGGAAGGTTCAACAAAAAAGGCAACGAGACTGCCAAGATCGAAGCCAAGGCGCTAAACGCCAAGACATCATTGATCCATTCAGGCCGCATCATTGCGGATATGGCGGCGGGAGCGGTCTTTTCAGGATCATAATTTGGCCACAAAGGCTGGGTGAATTGGGCCAGGCTGAAGATATCCAGTCCCACCATGGGAAGTGAAAGCAGCCCCAAAATAGTGAAAGCCAGTTTGGTTCCCGGGCTCAGCCTCGAAACCTGTTTCCAGCCGCGGAAAAGAAACCACAGCAAAAGGCACAGGCTGGTGACCGAACCAACAGTCAGCAAGTAATAACGAATCGCATACCAATCGAGCACCCTCGATATGGTCAGCGGGTCCCGTTCAAGAGACAGCACCGCAAAAGCGGGCTGCAAAAGCGGGTTCATCGAGTCTAATAAGCCGGTTGCCATGCTTGTCGCCATAAAAGGGACCATCTGGATTTCGGGCGGTTACCGGGAGTCGGGGGGTGTCGGGGTTATTTCTTACCGGCTGGTTCGTTCTTTCCGGTTTGCTCGCCGGGCAGGAACCGCCTGCCAGGTCGCGCCTTGCTTTCTTCCACAATGCGCAGGAAGTAATCTTCTAAGGTAGTGGTCGGGTTACCCACGGTGTCCAAAGTGCCGCCGTGGCGGGTGAGAACTTCGCGCAGGTCCTTCTCTAGCTCAGGGGTCAGCTTCACTTGGCTGGCGCGCATTTCCACACGCATGGTGTCCTTCAGCAGGTCGCTCACATGCCCGTAACTCTGCAAGTCGCCCTCGTGGAGAATGGCGATGCGGTCGCAAATATCCTGAACATCTTCAAGACGATGGCTGCACATGATGACAGTTTTGCCTTCATTGCGCAGATCACGGATGAGGTCCTTCATCCAGCGGGCGCCAAGAGGGTCAAGGCCCGAGGTGGGCTCATCCAAAATCACCAGCTTTGGGTCGTTGATTAGGGCCTGGGCCAAACCAATACGCTGGCGCATACCTTTCGAGTATTCACGCAGCTGGCGCTTCTTGTCTCGCCCCAAACCCACCCGCTCAATCAGCTCTTGCGAGCGCCGCACTCGAACCGAGGCAGGCAGGTCAAATAGCCGGCCATAAAAATCAAGCGTTTCTTCCGCATTCAAAAAACGGTAGAGGTAAGACTCTTCAGGCAGATAACCGATTAGCTCGTTTTTGCGCACATCGGTGGTCGATTTGCCCATCACGGTTGCTCGCCCCTCGGTGGGGAACAACAGGCCAAGCAGCAGCTTGATCGTGGTGGTTTTTCCAGAGCCGTTTGGCCCTAAAAGCCCGAAAATTTCACCTTGGTTGACCTTGATGTCCAAGGCTCGCAAGGCGACCTTCTTTTTCCTCCCCCAGAAATCGAGGAAGATTTTGGTCAGTTTTTGTGTCTCAACCACAGGCTCGGCCATGGATTCGCCTCGCGCGAAGTGTCTCTGTGCTCAATAGAGTAGTGTGGTGGACTACCCCACTACTCGCATACGGCTTGAACCGTTCTTAGGTTCGAAAATCACTTGCCTAGCCTTTGGGCGGGGCCGGTTAAGTGGATTTTGCCACAGTCAACATGATAGTTGGCCTAAAAGTCTGAGCAAGCTGGGAAGCGACCTCCTTCCAAGTCTTAACCCCAAATTACCGTGAAGGTTGTGCGAAACTGACGATTAAAACGCCACAACTGATTATCTATGTATATCTTTATGTATCTATTGCTGACTTGTTGTTTGAAGGGTGAACAAGGTTAAGGGTGGAAAGTGCTAATTTTATATGGTACTTTTGAATTGCCTCGGCTTGCTGCGATTGGACATTAGTCATTCCGCCCCACGCAGACTTTTCGTTTTTTAAGCGACAATCCCCCCAGTTTACAAAAACGGTTTGGTTTCAAAATGATTCAGGCTTTTTCGCCACTGATCTGGCTCTTCTTGGCATTGTTGGTGCCCGGTGCCGAAAACGCATTGCCCAATTTAAGCAAAGCCCCCACATTCGAGCGCGACATCCAGCCCATTCTCACCCGCCATGGGTGCAACGCCGGACCCTGCCACGGTAAAGCTCGCGGGCAAAATGGTTTTGCCTTGTCTCTGTTTGCCTACGACCACGATTTCGACCATGCCTCCATCTTCGGCCAAGCCAGAGGGCGTCGTGCCAACCCCGAGTCGCCTGATGAAAGCCTCCTGCTGCGCAAAGCTGCAGGAAGCATAGCTCATGGCGGCGGCCGAAAACTACCAACAGATCATGCCGATTATCAAGTCTTGCGCGCATGGGTTGCAGCAGGCGGCCCACGAACGCCCGAAAGCGCACCTAAGCTTTCAAAAATCACTGTTAACCCAGAACGCCGCCTTCTAGAGCCCAAGGCTTCGCAACCCCTGCAGGTCACCGCTCATTGGAGTGACGGGTCCACCACCGAGGTGACCTCCTTGGCGCTGTTTTCTTCCAGCGAAAGTGTCATTGCCGCGGTCGACCCCAAAGGCATGGTGAAGGCCGGCCCCTTGCCGGGCGAGGCCGCCATCATGGCCCGCTACATGGATCAGTTTGCAGTTTGCCCCATTTTGATACCGCAAAAATCTTCTGCCAAGCAGGCTAAAAGTGACTGGCAGGCCAATAACCGTATCGATTCGCTTGTGCTCAATAAATTAAATGAGCTGGGGTTGGAGCCAAGCGGCACCGCCTCTGATGCCATGTTCTTGCGCCGTGCACACCTCGACATCATTGGCACGCTACCCACCCCCACTGAGGTGGAGGCTTTTCTGGTGGACCAATCCACCACCAAGCGGTCTAATCTGGTCGATACACTCTTAACACGACCCGAATATGCCGATTTCTGGGCCAATAAATGGACAGACTTGCTCCGCCCCAATCCCTACCATGTGGGCATCAAGGCGGTTATGAACTACGATGCGTGGATTCGCGACCAGTTTCGCCAAAATCGCCCGTATGACCAGTTCGTGCGCGATATTCTCACCTCCAAGGGCAGCACCTTCGAAGACGGTTCAACAGTCTTCTATCGCAACCGTCGTGAGCCCGAAGAACTCACCACCATGGCTTGTCAGTTGTTCTTGGGAATTCGCCTCGATTGCGCCAAATGTCATCACCATCCTTTTGAGGTGTATAGCCAAGCCGATTTCTTCAGTCTGGCGGCATACTTCAGTCGTATTGGCCGCAAAGGGGTTGGAATTTCGGCACCCATATCGGGTGGCGAAGAAACAATACTTGTTGCATCCTCTGGTTCTGTGAATCATCCCATCACCGGCAAGCTGATGCAGCCTGCCCCACTCTATGGCAAAGCTCCCGAGGTTGCCCCAGATACCGACCTGCGTGAGGCTTTCGCGACATGGGTCACCTCCCCCGAGAACCTGAACTTTTCCAAGGTGATGGCCAATCGTGTTTGGGCCGAGTTGATGTCTCGCGGCATAGTCGAGCCGGTTGACGACCTTCGCGCCACCAACCCGCCAACCAACGGCCCCTTGCTGGATCATCTGGCCGAAACTTTCCGTCAGGGCGGCTACGACATCAAAAAACTTATCCGCCACATCTGCGCTAGCCATACCTACGCTTTGGAATCCAAGCCCGAGGAAAACAACAGGCTCGATAACCGCAATTTCGCCCGCCACTACCGCCAGCGCCTGCGCGCCGAGGTTCTGCTCGATGCCGTAAGCGACATCACAGGTGTGCCCGAAAATTTCCAAGGAATGCCCCCGGGTTCCAAAGCCATCCAGGCTTGGACAGTCCGTTTCGAATCGCAGTTTCTCGACGCTTTTGGCCGGCCCGACCCCAATCAAGACCCACCGTGCGAGCGTTTGGGCCAAACCACGGTGGTGCAGGCCCTGCACCTGATGAATTCGCCCAATCTTGAGCGCAAGATAAGCGAAGAAAAAGGCAGGGCCAAGGCGTTGGCAGACGCCATCACCACAGGCAAGAAGCAACCCGGCCAAGTGGTGAGGGAACTCTACCTACGCGCCTATGGCAGGCCTCCCTTGCCAGCAGAAACCGAAAAGTGTCTCAGCCAGCTTGAAAGCCTCACCAAAAAAGGCCTCAAGAACCGCGAGTGGGTTGAAGACATGATGTGGGCGCTGTTGAACTCACCTGAATTCGTTTTCAAAGATTAAAGGGGTAAACCATGGCCAGCCACAAGCGAGCTCAATTTCACGGCCCCAGCCGCCGCGACAGCTTGCAACTAGGCCTCACCGCCCTGCTCGGCGGCGGCTTGGCAACCGCCCTGCGGGCAACCGATGCCATCGAGGTCAACAGGCCCGCAGTCGCAAAAGCATGCATCCTCATCTGGATGGATGGCGGTCCCACCCACTACGAGACTTTCGACCCCAAGCCCGATGCGCCCGCCGAATACCGTGGCGAATTCAAAACAGTTGCCACCACCACTCCTGGCGTGTTTTTTTCAGAGCACATGAAAAAATTGGCCGCCCAGTTTGGCAAGTTGTCTGTAATCCGCTCCATTCGGCACGATCAGGGCAACCACGGAGCCGGCAACCATTACATGATGACCGGCGCGCCGCCCCGCATTCCGGTCGGCTGTGGCGCATTTGTCAGCTTCCATCCCAGCATGGGATCGGTCGTTTCCCACGAGTTGGGCGCGCCTGCCGGGGTGCCACCCTACTTCAGCATGTCTGGCATGGCCCGGTCGGGCGGACCCAACTTTTTGGGCGAAAGCCACGCTCCCTTCGTGGTCGATGGCGACCCCAACAACCCGAATTTCCGTGTGCGCGATGTGCAGCTCCCCTCGGGTATGGTTTCGCTCAGGCATGAGCGTCGGGCCAGCTTTCGTCGCCAAATAGATACCTACCGCCGCGATCTCGACAAGGCCGTGGCAGACCCAGCCGTTGCCCTCGACCAGCACTACAACCAAGCTGCCGACCTGATGCAATCGGAGAGTGCCCAAGCCGCTTTTGACCTCACCCGAGAACCGCTGCGCGTGCGTGAACTTTATGGACGCAACGCCTTCGGCCAGCGTGCCCTTCTGGCCCGTCGGCTGGTGGAGGCGGGTGTCCCCTTCATCACCATCAACGATGGCGGTTGGGATCACCACTCCAAGCTGTTCGAGGCCCTGAACAAGCGTTTGCCTGCATGGGACCAAACCGTTGCAGCCCTCATCACCGATCTGGACCAGCGCGGCATGCTCGATAGCACGCTCGTGATTGCGCTGGGTGAATTTGGTCGTACTCCCCAAGTGAATAAAGATGGTGGTCGTGACCACTGGTCCAACGCCATGAGCGTACTCTGGGCGGGCGGCAAAACCCCAGGCGGGCAGGTTATCGGCAGCACCGACAAAAAAGGCTTTTCAGCTTTTGAACGGGTCCTTTCGCCCGAAAACTTCGCCAGTACCATTTACCGTAAACTGGGAATCAACCCGGACAAACTCCTCTATTCGCCAAACGGGCGACCAAACCTCATTGTCAGTGATCCAAACCCCATCCGGGAGTTGATGGGATGATGCGGCCAGGAATTTCAATCGCGTTGCTGGCGCTGATTTTAGCCACCAACAACGCCAGTGCCGCCCCCAGTATCGATTGGCTTTACCCCGCCGGCGCAAAACGCGGAACCACCGTTGAGGTCACCGCAGGCGGCAAGCTCGATCAATGGCCAGCCAAATGGGTCTGCTCCAATCCAGCAGTTGCCATCAAGGCCTTGCCAACCAAGGGCCTCCTTGCTGTCACCGTCGCCCCGGAGGCTTTGCCCGGGCCTTGCCTCATTCGAGCCATCGATGAGACCGGTGCTGGCAACGCCAAGCCGTTCATTATAGGTATGTTACCAGAGCTGAAAAGCAGAGAGCCAGACGACGAGCTTGCTTCGGCGCTGTTGGTTCCAGTTCCCGCTGTGGTCCATGGCAGGCTTGAAAAAAGCGGCGATGTCGATTGCTTCGCTGTCGAATTGAAAAAAGGCCAAACCCTGGTTGCCTCCCTCATGGCCAACCATTTACTGGCAAGCCCAATGGATGCGGTGCTGCAGGTGGTGAGCCCGCAGGGCTCCGTTCTTACCCAAAACAACGATGCCAGCAACCTAGATCCGGCAATCGCCTTTCTAGCACTGGAAAATGGTACTCACATTGTGCGCCTATTTGCCTTTCCAAGCATGCCCGATTCTTCCATTCGCTTTGCGGGGGGCGATGCCTATGTTTATAGGCTCACTCTCACCACTGGGCCTTTTGCCCGCCATGCCTGGCCCCTTTCAGTCAAGGCTGACAAAAAAGAAGGCCTTAGTGCTCTGGGTTGGAGCTTGGGTGATTTTGCCAGTTCGGCCAAGAAGTTGGCCTCAAACCCTTCCGGCCAAGTTCTCGCAGGTTCCGACAACTGGGCAAATTTTGTCCCGCTCATGCTTGCAGATAGTGAGCCGGTTCTTTGGCGGCAGGGGCTCGACAAACCGTTGGACCTGCCCGTTAGCCTTTCTGTCAAAGCTCTGGGCAAAGAGGCCGCCATGCTGAGAGTGAAATTCGCTAAAGATACAGAATACCAACTCGCAGTTTGGTCCAGCGGGTTGGAGCTCAACATGTTCCCAAGCGTTCGCTTGATCGATCCCGCTGGAAAACTGCTTCAGACCCTGGAACCAAAAGAATTGCACACCGATCTGGATACCACTTTCAAGGCTTTGACCGAAGGCGAGTATCGCATCGAGATTCGTGAGGCGCACAGCATCATCAGTGACCGCCATGCCTGTCTGGTTCATTTGTCCAAGCTCACACCCAACTTCAACCTCAAGCTGGGTGGAGAGTCCGTGGTGGCAGAGGCTGGCAAGGCTGTCACGGTTCAGGTCACGGTAGGCCGCATGGGCGGTTTGACCGGGCCACCTGTTTTCAGGCTGGAGGGGCTTCCAGCCCAAATCCCTTGGTCCACAGAGCCGGATAAAGATCCCGCAAAACCCTTTAAAATCAATATTGGCCCTGTAAAAGATGCCAAAGCTTTCACAGGGCCGGTGAAGGTGTTTGCCAAGGTTGGCAACCTTCCAGAAAAACAAGCATGGACCGGATCGTCTTACCCGGGCCTTCAGGTCATGGAAACCTGGCTTCACCTTCCCCCGCCCAAGCCGGTTGACAAACCGTCCGATACTCCAAAAAAAGTACCGCCAAAATAAGACAACGGTAGGTCATATGCCCAAAAAAACACCCCCGCCAATAAAGGGTAGGGGTGTTTTCATGTTTTGGCAAAGTGCCGGTTAGTCACGAGGTGACCGACGATTCAACTTTTCTACCTGGTCGAGTAGTCTTTCCACATTCCGTTCCAATTTGCTCAATCGTTCTTCCATGCCACGCATGGCCGACGGTCCACCCTGGCCCATTCTGCCTGGTCCACCCATTCTCATTCCACCTTCCATGCCACGCATGGCTGGTGGTCCACCCGGGCCCATGTTGCCTGGGCCACCTGGTCCACCCATCCCCGGTCCACCCGGGCCCATGTTGCCCGGGCCCCTATTGCCTGGGCCACCAGCAAAATTACGAAACTCTTGGCGGTTGCCATCGGGGCTAATGAAAAATCCTTCAACCCGGCCCTCGCCACTAGGGCCATCCATTCGGCGAATCTCAACCCGCATCTCGCGGCGCTCTTCCCGGTTGTTTGCTCCGCTGTTGCCCATTTCTTTCAGTTTGGCACGCAGTTTTTCAGCTTGTTGGCGCAGTTCTTGAGATTCACGCTCCCGTCGGCCCAATTGCTCTTCAATTTCGCGAATTTGGATTTCACTGGAACGCCTGTTTTCTTCACGCTCACGGCGCTGGTCATTGCGCTCGCGTTCGACTCTCTCTCTTTCCTCGCGTTCACGCCGCTCGCGGGCATCGGGATTTTCACGCTGTCCGTCGTTGCGCTGCTCTTTAGGTTTGTTCGGGGTATCTTGGGCAGAAATAGGATTGGTGGTCACCACCGCAAGGCACGCTATACAGGTATTCGCCAAATGACGAAACCGATTCCTAGTCAACATGTTCCACCTCAATTGCAAACAGGGGAGAGCGAAAACGCGACCTATAAATATAACAAATGATTTATTATGGAGCAATGAGACCCGCCCACTTGAGGGCCTGAATCAATCCTTGTTTTTTTCCAAATTGCCGGAAGGCAATTCCAACTGTTTGAATCGGCGCTCCAACGAATCCAAGGCCTTGTTCAAGCGCTGAATCCGCTCTTCAGGCCATGCTTCTTCCCGGGTGGTTTGCTGCAGGCGAATTCCTTCCGGGCGTTCTTGCGACAACTGTTGTTTCAAGGCTTTTGCCCGCATGTTCAATACTTGAATTGCAGCGTCATTGCTGGCGATTCTTTTTTCCAAATCTGCCAATTCCTTAGTCGTTTGCAGCAAAGCATTTTGGTCCTTTTCCGGTGCCACCAGGTCAGGCATAAACTTTTCAAGCCAATCTGCAAGTTGAGCCTGCTCAGTCTTTTGCTGCTGTTTTGAATCGATAGTTGCTTTCTTCAAGGCTTCCGCTTTTTGTCGCTCAGCCTCGATCTGAACTTTGGCCTTCTGTGCCTTCTCCTCAGCCTCTTTGAGGGCGGCTAATTCTTTTTGAATCCGTGCCTTTTGCTCGGCTTTCCCAGCCTTTTCCACCTCATTTTTCAGAGCGTCGCCGGGCTTGGTGGCATCTTGGGCCACTGCAGCACCCGCTAGCACAAAGGAAAGAGCAAATAAGTTTCGAGCTAGCCAAGCTAAAGACAGTCTCATAATAGCCCCCGGTTCTTTTTACCCATTCTACGCTGGCCCCCAAGGCGATGCCACCAAAAACCTTCCACAAGGCTTTGCTTCCAAGTTCCCTAAGATAAAAGTGTGTGTGTGAAATTCATCGGGGGAAATGGTTCTAATGGCATTGTTGGTTGCCGACAAAGTGGGGGTTTGGCGCGGGACCGGGGCAGGTCGCCGTCAGGTTGTTAGTGAAATCAGTCTCGAGGTGCAGGCAGGCGAGCTGTTTGGCTTGCTGGGCCCCAACGGGGCTGGCAAAACCTCTCTCGTTTCTGTTCTCAGCGGCCTTGAGCAACCCGGTTCGGGCTCTGTCTGGCTCGAGGGGAAGCCTTTGGCCCAGGCCGCACCCGGGAGAGTGGGCCTGGCACCTCAAGAATTGGCTTTTTATGGCAACCTAACAGGCCGCGAAAATTTGGAGTTTTTAGGCAGGCTCTATGGTCTGTCAGGCAATCGCCTCCAGGCAAGGGTGCATGAATTGCTCGAAAGTGTCGGCCTGATTGAGGCTGGCAATCGGGCTGCCAACACCTATTCGGGTGGCATGCAGCGCAGGCTGAATTTGGCTCTCGCCTTGGTGAGCGACCCCGCAATCATTTACCTCGATGAACCAACTGTGGGCGTTGACCCCCAGTCCCGCAACCTGTTGTTTGAACAAGTGCGGCGGTGGAACGCTAGAGGGCTCACCATCCTCTACATCAGCCATTACATGGAAGAGGTGCGAGAACTTTGCCCACGCATAGCCATCATGGATCACGGCAAAATAGTAGCATGCGACAGGGTCGACACCCTGCTTTCAAGCCAGCAAGGCACCCTGAGGGCTCAAGTCGATAAAACCCTGCCCCCTGAACTTCTAGCTAGCTTGCAACTCACTCCCCAACCTGGCCCCGATGGCTGGCTAACTTGGAAATGCTTCCAGCCCTTGGATGTTGCACCACGGTTGGTGGCAGGGGCTCAATCAGCAGGCTGCAAAATATTGCGCCTGGAAACCTGCCCAGCAGATCTGCAGCAGGTGTTTTTGGGCCTCACGGGGCATGCGCTTCGCGATGAGTGATCAAATCAGCAAATGGGGCCTTTTGTCCGCGCTCTGGAGTAAGGAGTGGTGCCTGCTGGTGCGTGATTCGCGCTCCCTCATGCTGCTGATACTATTGCCGCTCGTTTTCATTCTGGTGCTGGGCATTCTTCTGGGCGAAGGTTTTGGTCGCAAAGCGGATGACCGCATTCGCGTCAGTGTGGTCGACCTCGATCAAGGCGATGGCCCAGCTTTTGAAGGCAAAAGCTGGGGCCATTGGGTGCGCGAAGACCTTCGTCAAACTTCCGACATAGTTTTGGAAATCCTCCCAGATCTTGCCACAGCGCAAGAGTTGGTCAATTCACATCGCCGTGCTGCGGTGATGGTTGTAGGTGCCGATTTTTCCCAAAAGATCCAAGCCTGCTCCTTCCTCAGCGATGGCATCAACCCCTTCGTACGCGATGGCGTGGCTATGGATCGTGTGGGAGTTCGCATGCTGAAAGATCCGCGCCAAATCGCCACCGCCGGGGTGATGGAACAAGTGGCCCAGGTCAGTCTGCTCCGGGTCGTGCTGCCTTACATGATTGGCAAGGCCTTTGAGCGCCTCAGCGACCCGGATTTTATCGACATATTGGCCAAAAATGTCAATTTGCCAGTTCCACCTACCTTGAAAATCGTCCTAAGAAAGGATGTGGTGACCCTATCGGAACTGCTGGCAATGGCCTCGGCAGGTAATGCCGATCTGGAAAGGCAATTAAGGGCCAAAGCTGGTTCCGGGGTGCAAAAGTCCATCACCACCCAGTTTTCCCGCTACAACCTGCTGGGCAAAACCTGGGCCACCCTCACCCGCAGCCAAGCCACAGGCGGGGCGACCGAAAGCCAATATGTGGACGAGTCGGGCCACGGGCTATTCAACCGGGGCGCAGCACGGTACCAATTGCTGGTCCCCAGTTACACAGTTCTCTTCAGTTTTTTGCTGGTGATGCTCGTTGGTTCGCTGGTGGTTGCCGAGCGTCGGCAAGGAACCTGGCAGCGCCTGCGCCTTGCCCCCCTCAACCCAATGCTATTGTTGCTAGGAAAAGGTTTGCCGGTTCTGGCTATCAGCCTGGCTCAGGGTGGGTTGTTGCTTCTGGCCGGTAAACTGGTGTTTGGCATGCGCTGGGGGCCTGCGGATATGCCTATTCTCCAACAAGTGGCCCAGTTGATGCCCGTTGTTTTGTCTGTATCGCTGGCGGCAACGGGTTTAGCCCTGCTCGCTGCAACTTTGGCGAAAACCGAATTGCAAGTGGCCATCTATGGTGCCCTGCCCGCACTGGTTTTGTCCTTGCTGGGTGGCTGTGTGCTTCCCACTGAATTGTTTCCAGAAAGTAGCCGTTGGATCGCCAATTGCACACCTCAGGGATGGGCCTTGGTGGCTTATCGCGAGTTGCTTGATCCAGATCCTACCAGTGTGCCCTCTTTAGCCACTATGGCCCAGGGATGCTTCGCCTTGTTGGCCTTTGCGGCCCTTTTCTTGATGGGCGCATGGTGGAATCTGAGACGCCTCTGGCACGCGGGAGCCTCCGCGTGAGCCCAGAACTGCCGGAAATGCGGCAAGACCAGGTCGAAGGCAGATGGGTGCTGATCAGCCCCGGGCGGGCGAGCCGTCCCATGCCGCATGAATCCTCTTTCCTGGCAGATGAGGGAACCTGCCCTTTTTGCCAAGGCAATGAATCACTCACCCCTCCCGAGGTGATGACCGTTCGTCCGGCTGGCGCGCCGGCGAACGGACCAGATTGGACCGTTCGTATCGTACCCAACCGCTACCCGGCGGTGATTCCCGGCCAACCAGTGGTGATAGGCCCAGGTCAGGTGAGCGCTGTGGGCGTGCATGAGGTGGTGGTGGAATGCCCCGGGCATGTACCAACCGCCACCAGCTTGGGACCAACACATCTGGAAAGCGTTCTTGGCCTGGCTAGAGACCGCGTGGCCACCTTGTCTTCCGATCCGTCTCACGCATGGGTGCAGCTTTTCAAAAACGCCGGGGCGGCTGCTGGTGCCAGCCTATTCCACGCTCACATGCAGATTCTGACGGTTCCCGAAGTGCCCCACCGAATTGAGGCCATGTTGCAACGCGCCGAATCCATGGGCCATTGCCCGGTGTGCGAGCAGATCCGGTGGGAGCTTGAAAAAAAGATTCGAATTGTAGCTGAAAGGGATGGCCTGATCGCCTTCTGCCCGTTTGCCTCGGGATTCCCGCACGAGGTGTGGATCTGCCCCACCGCCCACCAGCCCCATTGGGAAGGGATGCCAAGCAAGCTGCTAGATGGGCTAAGCCGTTTACTATGGGAGGTTCTATATAGCCTGGAAAAAAGGCTGGGCCTGTTTCCCCACAATCTGGTCATGCAGGGGAGCCCGCGCTTCCACCCGCTCGCCCATCACGGGCACTGGATGTTGCGAATCTTGCCCCGCTTGAATGGTATTGCAGGCTTCGAATGGGGAACTGGCATGCTGATCAACACGGTGGCGCCGGAGGCGGCGGCGGAGGAATTGCGAGGTTAAAACATCAGATTTTTAGGCAAACCAGTTGCCTTCGTCTGGGTATTATGCAGGTCTTTTTTCTTTTTGCTGGCAAATCTAAAAGGATTTTGGAGCTCGGTTCAAAATGGCTGTGTTTTAATTCGGAGCTGTATCGTTTGTCGGAGAAAGCGATCTACCAAAAGGTCGCCCTGCCTAGCATGACTATTCTCGGTTGCCGACCTTACCATCCAGATTGTGCGTCAATGTTTCGTGGAAAATATTCCATTCGGATTGGCCGACGTGCCGGATTTTTTTTTCGAGCAATCGCCTGGTGTTTGGCAATTGGTTTCCCTTGCGATTATGGTAGTGATTAAAGCCGACCTCCCAAGTAGCGTACATGTCGTCGGTGGCTTTGGTGTTGGAGCAGACTCCCTGCATATCGCCGGTATTCAGTTGCAAGGCCAGAAGTTCCAGCGCGGCCATATACCTTTGGGCGTTTTCACCGTACAAGTCCACTCCTTGGTTCCATGCCACTTCCATGGCGTGTATTGCTGATGCCATGGCGAATTGTGAGTGATGTCCGTTGTCACGGCAGGTTTCCTGGGTGAGACCATCGGCCCATCTTTTGGGTCTGAACCAAGCTTCGCTGTCAGGCTTGGTGGTATCCGAGGCAAGATGGATATAGTTACGGGTTCGCGATCGCAGCCTGCTGATTCCAAGCTTGAATTCATTCTCATCCTCACAAAAAACGGCTATGTGCATCATTGCGTCGATCTGGGTCAGGTCGACATTTCCATTCCAGGTGCTCATGGTGTTTAAAACAGGATAAAAATGCTGTTTGAACATCGTTTGAACCATGGCCAAATCGGATGGCTTCCAGCCCTTGTATCCGCGCAGCAATTCGGCTGCTGGGCCAAGGAGAGACCCGATCCATCCGCCTAGCAAAAGGTTTTGGCCGGCTACGGGTGAATATCCTTTGAAATCTTTCCCCCAGCGGTTCAGGATGTCGATGGTGTTTTCGGCGTATGAGTCGTTCCCGGTGTACCACCAGGCAAGGGCATTCGCATAGGCAATCTGTCCATGTTCCTTTTGGCCGTTTTCGTCGGTGGGAATGCCTTTAATGGGTTTGCTTTTCGCCAGCATAAGAATGCGGTCAAAGTTGCGGGTCCAAGGCTGTTCTCCGGCCTCTATCTTTGATTTGACAAAAGCGAGGTCTGATTGGTTGTGCGTGCCACCCGGATGAATGAAATTCATTTGGGCGCGGGACATGAGGGGGCTGCAACACATATGGTAAAAGGCAAAAAAATAGACGGCGGCGTGTGTTGTTTTTTTTACTGCAATTAGGCTTAACAAACTGATAATCCTTTTTGGAGTCCCTTGGGTTAAGAATGCCGCAGGCAGCCGAATGCTGTTTAGCGATAAAAAAGGATCATTATTTGATAAAATTAGTTTTGGTCCGAAGCTCGTCTTCATATGGAATCCGAATGGAAAGAGCCGTTTTCACACGGCATTGTCGGGGTTGAGGCGCCTTTTCAGTTTTAAACCCGAACTGGCTCGCCGTTTTATTTGGGGTAATTGACCGGGTCACCCCATCAAATCCTCCAGCACCCCGGCAGCTTTTGCCTCCGGAACAGTGCTGACCAGCTCCACCTTGCCCGGCCTTTCGGGCAGCACGAAGCGCATGGCGCCGCCCAAGTTTTTCTTGTCCCGCCGCATCACCGCCAGGAGCGGTTCTACCGGGCCCCTAGGCACCCGCACAGGCAGGCCGAGCCGGTCCAGCAGGGCAGTTTGCCGCTGGCGGAAATCTTCCTGAAGGAAACCTACCCGGTATGCCAGTTCAGCCGCGCAGACCATACCGGCCGAAACCGCCTCGCCGTGCAGCCACGCTCCGTAGCCAAGCACCGTCTCAAACCCGTGGGCAAAGGTGTGGCCGTAATTCAGGATGGCCCTGAGGCCGGTGGTTTCGCGTTCATCGTCACGCACCACCGCAGCTTTCAACTCGCATGAACGAGCAACCAAGCCTGCTGTGGCGGGGCAAGCTGCCAGGTTCGATTTAAGGTAGTCGGCGTGCTGTTCCAGCGTGTCGAGCAGGGTTGGATCCAGGATAACCCCGTATTTCACCACCTCGGCCAGACCGCTGGCGGCCTCGCGGGGGGGCAGGGTGGTGAGGTGGTCGAGGTCGATCCATACCCCGGCGGGCTGGTGGAAGGCACCCACCAAGTTTTTACCTTCGGGCAAGTTGATTCCAGTTTTGCCACCCACCGAGCTGTCCACCATCGACAGCAGAGTGGTGGGGATCATCACCAGAGGCAGTCCGCGATTGAAGCTGGCCGCGGCAAAACCGGCCAAGTCGCCCACAACCCCGCCACCCAAAGCAATGACACCTGTGGAGCGGTCGGCAGGCAGATTTGCCAGGGCCGTCCAAAGAGACTGCAACTGCTGCCCGCTTTTCGATGCCTCGCCCGATGGCACCGCGTAAAGCCCGACGCGCCAGCCAGCTTGAATGAGCTGATCCGCCAGGTTTTGCGCCTGGGTGCCAAGCCGCGCATCATGCGCCAGCAGCGCCAATCGACCTTGGACAAGCGGTGTCAAAAAAGAAACAAAACCGGCCGAGCCCCGCCCGATGCGAATCGGGTAAGAGCGCTCGGCCAGTTCCACGGTAACCATCAGTTCTTGTTCGGCCACAGTCACTCCCCGGGTGACCCGGCAGCGGCAATGTAGTCACGGTTCAGTCGGGCGATCCAGTCAGCAGAAATTTCCTTCGGGCAAACCGCTTCGCACTCGTACTGGTTGGTGCAATTGCCAAAGCCTTCCTTGTCCATAGTTGTCACCATCGACAAGGCCCGGCTATCCCGCTCGGGCTGCCCTTGGGGCAGCAATCCCAGATGCGTAACCTTGGCGGCGACAAACAACATGGCTGAGGCGTTCTTGCAGGCCGCAACGCATGCGCCGCACCCGATACAGGCGGAAGTATCCATCGCCTTTTCGGCAGTCTCCCTGCCAATGGGCAGAGTGTTGCCATCCACCGCCCCGCCCGTGTTCACCGACACATAACCACCCGACTGGATGATCCTGTCAAAAGCGCTTCGGTCGGTGACAAGATCACATACCACCGGAAAAGCCTTGGCGCGCCAAGGCTCAATATAAATCGCCTCGCCATCCCTGAAGTGGCGCATATAGGTCTGGCAGGTTGTGCCTCTGGTGGGCCCATGGGGTCGCCCGTTGATCACCAAGCTGCACGAGCCACAGATGCCCTCGCGGCAGTCGTGGTCAAACGAGATGGGGGCCTTGCCTTGGGCCAGTAAATCGTCATTGACGATGTCCAGCATCTCAAGGAACGACATGTCCGGCAAAATGTTCTTGGCGGCAATCGCCTCCATCTTGCCCGGAGACTTGCGGTCTTTTTGCCGCCAAACATGCAATGTGAAGTTCATGGCTTACTTGTAACTCCTCACGGCCAGATGGACATTTTCATAGACCAGCGGCTCGGCGTTCAACTCGGGCGCCTTGCCTTCGCCTTCGTAGCCCCAGGCTGAGACAAAAGTGAACTTGTCGTCGTTGCGCTTCGCCTCGCCATCTTCGTATTGGTGTTCCACACGGAAATGGGCGCCACAGCTCTCGTCGCGCTGTAGCGCATCGTGGCACATCAGTTCGCCAAACTCCATGAAGTCGGCAACGCGTGTGGCATGGTCTAGCGCCATGTTGAAAGATTCGCCAGAGCCGGGAACACTCACATTTTCCCAAAACTCCTGCCGCAATTCGGGCAGGCGCTTCAGGGCCTGCTCCAACCCTGGCTTTGATCGGGCCATTCCACACTTGTCCCAGATGATTTTGCCAAGTTCCCGGTGGAACTGGTTGGGGCTTTTCTTTCCCTTCACACGTAAAATCTTGTCAATCCGCTCGCGGGAGGAGGCCTCCGCTTCCCGGAAGGCGTCATGGTCAGCCTTCACCGGCTGCAGCTTGGTGCTGGCCAGATAGTTGGTGATGGTGTAAGGCGCCACAAAGTAGCCGTCAGCCAGCCCTTGCATCAGCGCGCTGGCACCCAGACGGTTGGCACCATGGTCAGAGAAATTGGCCTCGCCCAAGGCGAAAAGCCCTGGAATGTTGGTCATCAGATTATAGTCCACCCACAGCCCACCCATGCAATAGTGCACCGCCGGATAGATGCGCATCGGGTTTCTGTACGGGTCTTCCGCCGTGATATGGGCGTACATATCAAACAGGTTGCCATAGCGGTTGGCTATGGTTTCCCGGCCCAAACGGCCGATCGCGTCGCGGAAATCAAGATAAACCGCCAGGCCGCTCTCACCCACCCCGCGGCCATCATCGCAGGCCTCTTTCGCCGCCCGGCTGGAGATGTCCCGCGGTGCCAGGTTGCCAAAGCTTGGATATTTGCGCTCTAAAAAGTAGTCGCGCTCGCTGTCAGGAATCTCGTCGGGCCGCCGTTTGTCGCCGTTCCGGAGCGGAACCCAAATCCGCCCATCATTGCGCAGCGACTCGCTCATCAGTGTCAGCTTGCTCTGATGGTCCCCGCTCACCGGAATACAGGTCGGGTGGATCTGCGTGAAGCACGGGTTGGCAAACCACGCACCCCGCTTGTGCGCGCGGAATGTCGCGCTCACATTGCAACCCATCGCATTGGTCGACAGGTAAAACACAGGTCCATAGCCGCCGGTGGCCAACACCACTACATCTGCGGAGTGCCTTTCCAGCTTGCCAGTCTCCAGATCACGCGTGATGATGCCACGCGCTTTGCCATCAATAATCACCAAGTCTTGGAACACGCAGCGCGAATGCATCCGCACCCTGCCCGCATGTATCTGCCGGCTGAGGGCCTGGTATGCTCCCAAGGTGAGCTGTTGCCCCGTCTGCCCCCGGCAATAAAAAGTGCGCGACACTTGCGCGCCGCCAAAGCTGCGGTTGTCCAACTGTCCGCCATATTCACGGGCAAATGGCACACCCTGCGCCACGCACTGGTCAATGATGTTGCGACTCACTTCGGCCAGCCGATGCACATTCGCCTCGCGGGCCCTGAAATCGCCTCCCTTGATAGTGTCGTAAAACAGCCTCCACACGCTGTCGCCATCGTTCTGATAATTTTTGGCTGCATTAATACCACCCTGCGCAGCAATCGAGTGCGCCCGTCGTGGCGAGTCTTGGTAACAAAAACTGTCCACCTCGTAGCCCAGCTCGGCCAGGCTGGCCGCAGCCGATCCACCGGCAAGGCCGGTACCCACAACCAAAATGCGGAACTTCCGCTTGTTGGTCGGGTTCACCAGCTTCATGTCTGCCTTGAAGCGCGTCCACTTCTCAGCAAGTGGCCCCGAGGGGATATGGGCATCTATTCCCGATTTGATAGGCGCGCCATTGGTGGCGCCATTCGTCGGATGGGTTCCCGCTGGCTTAGCGGGCGCTTCCACGGTCATGACTGCACTCCCTGTTCAAATTCGCCTTGGTTCAAAATGGTCCATCTATTTTTCGGGTTGTCGGGCCCGCGCCTAAACATTAACAATGCCCAATAGGCAGGCTAAAACGATGAGCGAATTGCCAGCCAAAACCACCAGAGCAATCACCGGGCCCATCAATTTCGAGGCCCCACGCAGCTTGCCACGGTTCAGACCCAAGCTTTGCATCCAGCTACCCGCACCATGCCACAGATGAGCACAAAGTGTCAGTTGCGCCAGCATATAAATGCTGGCCACCAGCGGCTGCTGGAAGCCACGTACCACCATTTGATACACGTCTTCAAGGTTCTCCTTGCCCCTGGGCTCATAGGCACCCTTGAAGGTGTCAGGGTCGGTCAATCCCAAGGTGAAATGGGCTAAATGGTAGGCTAAAAATGCAAATATCACCAGCCCCGTCAACAGCATGTTCCGGCTCGCCCACGATGCTTGGATCGTGTCTTCCACCACATAACGCACCGGCCGCGCCTTCCTGTTCTCCTGTTTTAGAAGAATCGCCAGCGCCAAATGGGTCACAAAAAGTGCCAACAAGCCAAGACGGGCTACCCAAATCAGCGCCCCATGCCCGGCCTCATGCAAAAACCGGGCATACTCGTTGATCGCGTCACGCCCCGCAAAAATGAGCAGGTTGCCGGTCATGTGGCCCAGCACAAAAAGCACCAGCAGCACGCCAGTGACTCCCATGAGAGCTTTTTTGCCAATCGAAGTCGTCACCGGGGCAAGCATGGCATTCATGCGTTTTTCACACCTGTCTGGCCAATTGGGTTGTCGCTTTTGGCCCGATTGGCCAAACCGTACAACCCGTGTTCCTCTATATATTTTTCCGCAGACCGTGGCAGCAGATAACGAATACTGCCACCCGCGGCAAGGGTCGATCGCAACCAGCGGCTGGAAACCTCAAGCAACGGCCCTTCCAAGGCAAGTAGACGCACCTGACTACCCAGTTTTTGCTTCAGCTCATCCAAAGGAGGCACATCACTTCCCGGCCTGGGCATCACCACCAACCCAGCCATCTCCACAAGCTTGGCCGGCTCCCGCCATCGGGGCAAATCAATCAGCATGTCCCCGCCCAAGATGAAAAACCACTGGTTACCCGGATGTTTGGCATCCAAAGCCATCAGGGTATTTACGGTGTAGTTGGGAGTGGGCAGCTCATGCTCGATACTGTCCACCTTCAGCCGCTCATGGCCAGCGGTGGCCAGTTGAAGCATATCGAGGCGGGCCTGAAACGAGGCTTGGGCTTTTTCGGGTTTGTGCGGGGCGGCCGCGGTTGGCAAAAACCACACTTCATCTAGACCAGCCTGCCACAAGGCCTGCTCAGCCATCACCAAATGACCCACATGAACTGGGTCAAACGATCCACCAAGCAAACCAATCCGCATATAGGCTCCCAGCACCCGCTCAAACTGAGGGAGCCAAGAAAGCATCCCTCAATTTAAGTCTAGCAATCTTTTGCCCATTTTCCCGTTTTTAACCAAGAGAAACGAATTGGATTTCACGGCAAAACCCCGCCTACTCATCCCTTTAGGCCCGAACCCACCAAGCCAAACCACCCAACAAAACCAACCCAACCCCCATGCTGATACTCACCAGCAGCCATTCAGCACGAGCCATAGGCTCTAGGGCAGGCTGATTCAGCTCCGCCAGAAGATCCCCACTGCTATCAGAATAGCTTTTTTCAGCAATATTTTGCATCGGTTAGCCCCCCACCGCCGAAGCAACTGCCGGCACACCATGGAAAAATAACCATGAGATTGCTAGGGCTATCCATAGTATGAATCCAAATAGGGCCACCAAGTAAACCAAGACAAGTTTTCCCAAACCAGGCGACCATAATTTGCGAAAGTCGGTGGCCAAACCAATTGCCAAAAATGCCAGCGCGAACAGCGGTTTGCGGAAGGCTTCGGTCTGCCCCTCAACTTTCTTGATGGACTCCCCCATTTCTGGGTGGTTCAGCCCCAAGGTCAAAAGCCCCACAAAAGCGATAAAAAAGCCAATCAAAAAGAGCGGCATCCGGCTAAACAGTTCCGTCCAGCGTACCTTCTCTATCACCCCTTCGGCGTTGGTGGCTCGTTCCTCAGGGAAGGCAAATTCCCACACCAGCGCCAGCACAAAACACCATACCCCAATAAACAGGTCAATGAACACCTTGATCAGCGTGGTCGCGGCCAGCATCAAGCTGCCTTCCCCTGGCTGATACAAAGCCTCGGTCACAGCACCCGCGGCAGTCGCTGCACCATCAGTTTTCACCGCCAAACCCATCCACGCTGCAGCAACCATCGGGTCATCCGGTAAAAGCCATTTGGCAAACCAGGGCAAAACTAAAAGCTCGATGGTTGAGAACACCACCACTAGGCTTGAAACAATCACAGGCACACCAGGCCGGGCCCGAATCGCCGATCCGGTGGCCATTGCGGCGGATACACCACAAATGCTAATTCCCGAGGCCAGCGGTGCCGCCCATTCGCGGGGGAATTTAAAAACCGTGCGGGCTAGCAAATACACCATGGCCCAATAAAGCAGATAAGCCTCGGCAATCGCCGCCAGACCGCGGGCGATCAATTCGCCAGCCCGCCCAGCCTGTCCCAAAGTTTTGCTGGCCAGTCCCACACCCACCAGCACAATCGCCGTCTTGATAAACAGCTCGGTGCTCGCCCCTTGGCGCAACCACCGACCAACACCCGGCAGCAAATTGCCCAGCAAAAGCCCCGCCAAAAGCGCCAGCAAATACCCCGCTTCACCAGTCAGACCCATCGACCAGCTAAGCCCAAAAGATTTCAGTTTAGAGGCATTTGTTGTCGCCAAAATGCCATGGTGCCCTAACACGAAACACCCATAGCCTAGTGCCAAAACCACAGCGTGGCGGCTCATGTTGGGCAATATCGCCTTGCCGCGAACCAGGTCGATGAACATCAAGGCTGCCAATAAAAAAACCAGCGTAGCCGCAAGGCTCATGCCCGCTGAAAGCGAAGATTTGGCATCCACCGTTTTGATAGCCTGCGCTGGACTCACCCACTCTTGAATCGAGGAGGCCCAGCCCCAAGGTTGGATCCCTGGGCTGAACAGCGTCGGTAAAGCTACCAGGGCAATAAAAAGTCCAAGGCCAAGAGCGAAAAGGTCGTCAGTTAAAACAACATGCTTTTTCATGAGATGAATGTAGCAGGCTCAAGAGATGTTTTCACGCGACATTCAATCATCAGATTCAGCAAAAAGAAAAGGAGGCCAATTTAAACAATTGGGCCTCCCTAAAAAATACGCTCAATATCTGTTTGAACCATCAAAATGGCAGGCCCGACTGGCTGGAGTCGTTTGACCCCTGACTGTTCAAACCCGGGTTCGGGCCAGGCATAAAATTGCTGATGGGTTGCGCCTGCCCTTCGGTTTTAACGCCACGCTGGGCATTGAAAAACTCGTCGCTGGCTTTCATCAAGGTCACCAACCGGCTATCCAAACTCAAGGGGCCACCTTGAAATACCCGGTTATCGGCCATTTCCAGCAGTACAAAAGGCAGCTGAATCGCCAAAACCTTCGCTGAGTGACCGATCAACTGGGTGCGTGGCGCATCCCAAGGCATCTCTCCGGTCGTGTCAGGAGACACACACTTGATCAACACGGTGGCGCCAATTTCCAAATCATCTTCCTGAAGGTTGCCCCGGCTCCGCTTGCTGGCTTTCCCAGTCCAATATTCCAGGGCTTGCTCGTCTTCCAGTGCTTTGATGCCCGGAAAACCGTCCACTAGCACTTCGTCCAGAGTGACAGCCGCCCGAATTCGGGCCATAAGGGTCTTAATCACCGAGCACGAGTTAGGTTGCGTCCTTCCGGCCCGCAAGCGCCTCAGGGCAACCCTTAGAGGATGATAGCTGCTCATGGTGCGGCCTCCTGTGTCAGTCTGGACCACCTTTGACAGGGGATGGTCTTGCCATTCTAGCGGATTGGGGCTGGCCTGTTTTTCCCAATAACTTCCCCGCTCAACCGTTAGCCAACCCATGCAGTTTGGGCAGCCAAAGAATATACGCACCATTAGCCCCAAATTTTCCCAAAAATAAACCATCCAAACGAAAAAACGCCGCTCAGCTATTCTGAATGCGGAACTAAATAGGGCAAAAAAAATTGGGTGACCAAAATGAATGTCCGCCAGCAGGAACTGTATAACCGGCTTCAAATCGTCCGCCAACGCATGGCCCAAGCCTGCGCCAAGGCAGGCAGGTCAAAAGAATCGGTTACCTTGGTGGCTGTGACCAAGACCGTCGAGCCCGAAGTGGCAGCAGACCTGCTCTCCCTGGGGGTGACAGATTTTGGCGAAAATCGCCCCCAAGAACTCCGGCGCAAAACCAACGCCGTACCCAATGGCCGCTGGCACATGATCGGCCACCTGCAGCGCAACAAGGTGGATAAAACACTCCCCCTCGTAGCCCTGACCCATTCGGTCGATAGCCTGCGCCTGCTCGAAGCCGTCGAGGCAGAGGCCGTTAAGCAAAACCGCAGTGCCGATGTTTTGCTCGAGGTCAATTGCAGTGGCGAAGGAGCCAAGCAGGGCTTCGAGGCCGACGAATTGCTGGCATTGGTTGAGAAGATAACCCAACTCAAACAAACCCGCATCCAAGGCCTCATGACAATGGCCGCCCTCACTCAAGATTCAGAAAATGCTCGCCCCTCATTCATCAAGCTAAGGGAACTGAAACAAAAACTGGCCGCCCTGTTGGCAGGTACTCCCCACACCCTGCAGCACCTTAGCATGGGAATGAGTGGCGATTATGAGGTCGCCATTGAGGAAGGGGCCACGCTTATCCGCCTTGGTACTATTTTGGTTGGGGACCTGCCAAACCCATGACCTGCCCCGTTGCCCTAACCGATCACAAAGAGGGCCTCATCGTCGCCGTTCGAGCTCAACCGGGTGCCAAACGAACAGGGGTGGCTGGCTTGCATGGGACCGCCCTCAAGCTGGCCGTCAATTCCCCACCGGTCGATGGAAAGGCTAACGAGGCTTTGCGTCAGGCTTTGGCTAAGGTACTCGCCGTTCGTCCAAGTCAGGTGGAACTGGTGGGGGCCCCCACCAGCCGCGACAAAAAATTTCTTGTCAGGGGCGTCAATCGGGCAGATCTCGAGTCCCGCCTGATCAGTTTGGTCAAACCAGGCTGATCCCACCTATGACCACCCGCACCTCCACCTTCCAGGCCCTCAGGCACCGCGATTACCGGCTCTATTTCTACAGCCAAGCAATCTCGCTGATTGGCACATGGCTGCAACAGGCGGCCCTGGTCTGGCTGGCCTACGACTTGACAGGCCTGAGCAGATGGACCGGCTTGGTTAGCATGGCCACCATCCTGCCAACAGCTTTTCTCGCGCCATTTTCCGGTTGGTTGGCCGATCGTTTTCCCAAAAAAAAGATCGTGCAACTGGCCCAAACAGGCATGCTGTTGCAGGCGGCCAGTCTGGCAGCCCTCGTCTGGATGGGCCATGCCACCCCCGAGCGGCTGGTTCTATGGAGCCTGTTCGCCGGAATGATGCAGGCCATTGATCTGCCAACCAGGCTCAGTTACATCAAGGAACTCACAGGCCCAGAAGATCTTTCCAACGCCGTGGCTCTTAACTCCATGCAGTTCAACCTCGCCCGTGCCTTGGGCCCGGCACTGGCGGCAGGGCTGCTCGCATGGGTGGGGCCAACCTGGTGCTTTGCCCTCAACGCCCTCAGTTACCTCGCCGTTTTGGCCGGCCTGTTCCTCATGCATGCACCAGGGCTGAAGGTGAAAACCCCGGGTGGCAGAAGCGGCATTTGGGAGGGCGTCCGTTTCGCTTCTTCCCATCCACCAGTGGGTGGGTTGCTCGTGCTGGTAGCCTTGGTCTCTTTGGCAGGTTGGCCCGTTTTGTCACTGCTGCCCCAATTGGCTGTCAGCCGGCTCGGCTGGCACGAGACGGGCTATGGCACGCTGCTTAGCGCGGTGGGCCTGGGCGCGGTGCTGGCCTCCATTTTGGTGGCCCGCCGCATGCATGCTGCATCGCCTTGGGCCTACCTGAGGGCCGGCATTGCCGTCGCCGCTGTGGGGGAATTGGTGTTGGCTTTTGCCACCCATGGATTTTTTGGTTTATTAGGGTCTTTTTTGCTGGGAATGGGCCTTATCCTATTCATTCCCACAGCCCAAGGCGTGGTTCAAATGGCCACTTCCGACAACCTCCGCGGCCGGGTCATGGCTCTTTGGACCATGGGAATGAGCCTGGCCACACCTTTAGGAAACGCCGTTACCGGCCCCCTGGCCGACACCTTGGGCGTTTCGGTTGTTTTAACGGGTATGGCCACACTCATGGCCTGCCTCTTGGCGGCCACCTGGCTAAATGACAAAACGGCCCTGCAAAATTAACCCCGCGCTATCAGGCGGCCTGGGGGGCCATGCTGTTGGCCGGATCACGGTCGGCGCGCAAAATGATCGCCTGGTCCGCATAGCTAATCCGGTGACGCACAGCAGGAAAACCAGCCGCTTCCAACCGACGGGCCACTTCTTCTGCCGGATAGTAATGAAAACGTCCAATCCGCGCTTGCTGCCGCAGCCAACGCCCTGTCCACAACATCCGCAATCCGTTCACAAATGCCTTGCCCGCTGATCGGATCCGGAAGGCCGACCCAAACGATTTTGTCATGATCGACACAAAATTGGGCTCGGGAACATTCACCGAAACCACCGCCCTGCCACCCGGCTTCAGCACACGCCGCAACTCGCTCAGCAAGTGGGTGTAAGCTTGATCAGTATACTTGCCTGTTTTTGGATCTTTGTGCTCGGCATAAGTGATGGCCAACCCACTCACCAACCCGTCAAAGTGGTTGTCCGGGAACTGGGCCAGACCTGCCGAGAAATTGCACAGCACAAACTTGCGCGCACCTTCAGGGCAGCTAGGGCTAAGGGCCTGTTTTAGATACAGTTCCTCATTAGCCGGATTGCAATCACTACCCACAATTTCTGCCAGTTTTCCATCAGCGGCAGCCCAAAGGCCTTTAGTCAGTTGGCCTGCACCGCAGCCCAAGTCCAACCAGCGCTCCCCAGCCCTGGGGTTGCACCAGCCAATCGTATCTTCAAGCAGTTCCTGATAAGGGATGGCCTTGTGCTGGTCCTTGAAGGCCTTGGCAGTTTTGGGTTGTAGCCAATGGTTGTCGGTGCTGTTCATGTTCATCCTTGAACGGGTTAATAAAGTTAAAAAAATCCTTTGAAATTCTCAGGCAGATTGTCGGGGGTAGATGGCGCTACTTTCCGAGACCAACCCCCGCACCTCGTGTGCCAGTTCCTGGCGCATCACTTCTTCCATGCGTGCCAAAGCCCGGGCGATGACCGATCCATCCATCGCCCGGTGGTCATAGATGATTCTGGCTGTCACTTGCCCTGTGGCCGATACCGGCCCAAAGGTGAGGCAGGTGGTCAAGGGCGACAACGGATGCAGGCTTTCCGCTCCTAATCCCGAATAAACGCTCAGGCCAAAAGTGCCCATGTGGTTGGCCCGCATCGGGCCAGACCAGTCCAGCGCGCTCCACCACAAAAGGCGTCTTATAAAACGCGGCAACTTGGCAATCCGCCTCGCCCTGCGCATCACGCCAAACTCTCCCGCAGGCAATTCCTTGAACTGGCGCAGTTTGGTCTCAATCTCACCAATGGCCATACTCTCAGGGTGGTGGATATGCCCAAACAGCACCTCCTCCTCCCCATCAACTTTTCCATCTTGGGGGGATTTGCTGACCGCCACGCTCACCACCGAGTGAGGGTGCTCATAGACTCTTTCCCACGGCCAGCGAATGATCGCTCGACGCAAAATGGGCATTTCCCGCGCGGTCATGGCAAAGGCTTTTAAAAACAATGCAGGCCAGCGCGGCTTGGGCGCACCCGGCCAAGCGTCAGGCACCTTCTCGCGTGCCTGATAAAGCTCAAACAAATCCATCTTCCGCTGCACCGGCACCGAGGGAACCTTCGCCGCAAAATACAGCAGGTCGCCAATCAGCCGTCGGGCTGGTGAAAGGGGAAGGTAATGGCCAAAATAACGTTTCAAAACAGCAAGCTCCCGAATTAGGCACACTTGTACCACTTTCGGGAGCTTGGGCTCCACAGCATTTTTAAGAGGGAATCAGTTAGGCCGCAAGGCTTAGGCAATATGGGCAAGAACGGCGTCGCCCATCGCTCGGGTCGTGTCTTTGCCGCCCAAATCCGGGGTGCGCACTTTGCCCTCGCGTAACACCTTAACCACCGCTTCATGGGCCGCTTGCGCCGACTTATCCAAACCCAAATGGCGCAGCAGCAACACGCCAGAAAGCACCGCAGCCATCGGGTTGGCAATTCCCTTGCCAGCAATGTCAGGCGCACTTCCATGCACCGGCTCGAACATGCTGGGGAAGGTTCGTTCAGGATTGATATTCGCGCTCGATGCCAAACCCACACTGCCGGTCACCTGTGCCGACAGGTCGGTCAGAATGTCACCAAACAGGTTACTTGCCACCACCACATCAAAACTCTCCGGCCTGCGAACAAAATCCATCGCAGCGGCGTCCACTAACAGCGAAGACGAGCTCACCTCCGGGAATTCCGCCCGCACAGCGTGATAGCACTCGTCCCACAAGGTCATGCCAAAGGTCTGAGCGTTGGATTTGGTGATAGATGTCAATTTTTTGCGTGGCCGCTTGGCCGCCGCCTCAAAGGCCGCCCGCATGATCCGGGTGCAACCCTTACGGGTGAAAACATTGGTCTGTATCGCAATGTCATCCGGAGTGCCCGGATACAATCGCCCACCAATCGGGGCATATTCACCTTCAGTATTTTCCCGATAGACAAGCATATCAATGCTGCCAGGCGCTTTGTCACGCAAAGGAGACTGAACCCCTTCAAACAAGAAGGCCGGGCGCATATTCACATATTGGTCAAACTTCCGTCGCATCGGCAGCAAAAGCTGGTGGACGGGAATTGTGTCAGATACCTCGGGTAGTCCTACTGCGCCAAACAGTATCGCATCATGCTTGGCTAGCACCTCCCAGCCATTTGACGGCACCATTTCTCCGGTCTGAAGGTAAACCTTCGAGCTCCAGGGCAAATGGTTCCAGTCCAACCTGGCATCCTGCAGTTTGGCGGCCCGTTCCAGCACCCGGACGGCCTCGTCAATAACCTCAGGCCCAATTCCATCCCCACCAATCACTGCGATACGAAAGGTTGCCATTGCAAAGGATCCATCAAAATGAGTAATAGCCCCACCTTGGGCTTGGTTTGGTTGATTTCCTACAGGAAAGCTTGGTCTAGAGCATAAACGGACACAGTCAAGGCACGCCGTGCCCATAGGCTGTGAAAACCACAAGTGCTAGCTAGCCATAGGGGGAGTGGTGTCATGGGCAAAAGTAGCCCAATTCGCTGGCAAAAACCCCGGTTTTTTGCACATTTAGCCCTCACTGTGGCTTTCGGCCTCCCCGTTTCTTTGAGCCTTACCGGCTGCAAAAACGCTGGGGGAACCGGAACCGCCTCGCCTATCAGCTTCCCTTTCAGTAGCCCAGGCCCAACCGCAACACCCGGGGCCACCTCGGCCGGCGCCACCGCAGGCATTTTCACAGGGGCCAGTGCTGCTAACAACGAGCGCGACCCGCTTTTGGGCCTCAGCACCTCGGCATCTCAGCCAAGGCCCATCACGAGCACTCCAAATGCGCAGAATATGCCTGCTTTGCCCAATCCAAGTGGTTCAGCAAGCCCTGCAGCCCTCACCGGCGGAACCAATTCAGCGCTAGATGGAACCGGGCGAAACGGTGCCAATCCGCCCGCCTCAGCCCCTGCCATCCGTATGGACCAACAACCCGGTACTAGCGGTTTTGCTCCAGTTACCGGGGCCGGCTTACAACAAACAAGCATGAATGCCGGCGTCGATGAATACCGCCAACTGCAAAACGAGTTGGCCCGGCGTCGGGTGGTTTATCAGCGCCTCGAAATGGTCAGCGAGAACAACTGGCGCTGCCTCGTCACCGTGCCAGACCCCACCAACCCCTCAGCCCGTCGTAACTTCGATGTGCGGTCAAATACCGATATGGGCGCCCTGCGCATGGCTATTCTCGAGATGGACAAGCAAGGCCAGCCGGCAACTCAGCCAGGCAGTGTCACACTGGCAGCCCCGGCCCCGGGTGTCGCCCAGGCGGGCTATTCGGTCGCACCTCTGGCATCATCAGTTTCGCCTATCCCCAACAACACCCTGACAAACCTTGCGGTTGCTCCAGCACCATTGGCTCCAACCCGCTAGGTTTTCACTTGAAAGTGGCGCCCATGCGTCCCACAAAACAAAAAATTGCATGCTTGCTCCCTATTTGCTTAAGCCTGCTTGCGGGCTGCGGTGCCTTTTTTTCAGGCAAATCCAAGCCTGAGGGTATCGATCAAACCACATTCTGCCAGCCGTTCACTCAAGCGGCGAAAACCGCCGACAATCCACCCCCGGGCGTGGAAAAACCGCTCGACAAAACCTTCACAGGTAAACCTGTCCACCAACTGCTTTCCCAAATTCGCTCAACTTGGGATTCCATCGAATTGCTAGACCAAGCAGGTCAGCCTCGCGATTTGGTTGTGGTTTTCGATACCGAATTGGGTCAGGTGGAAATCACCCTCAGCCCTAAGGCGGCTCCCAATCATGTCCGCAATTTCCTCGTCTTGATAAAGACCGGCTATTTCGACGGCATGCGTTTCGAAAGGGTGCGCCAAGAGGAAGTGATCGGGGCCCCAGAGCTTTCAGTTTCCAGCCTCGAGGCCGGTTGCCCCGCTGGTCTGGGCAACACCGGTGGCGGCAACCTTGGCTACTGGCTTCATAATGAAACCGCCAAATCTAAAAACGATCAGCTGGAAATGAAGGCTGGTGTAGTCGGTGCCTGCCTCAACGATTCACCCGATACGGCCTGTTGCAGGTTCTTTGTCTTGCTGGCGGATGCTCCCTCTATCAAGGAATCGCACACAGCCTTTGGCCGTGTTTCCAAGGGCTTTTCAGTCATTCAGGCCATCGCCAAAAAATCCCTCGAAGGCGGAGCCGATGGCGTTGAGCCTACCGTTATTCAGGGCGTAAAAGTAAAATAAGAATCTTTCAAAAAAACTTCTAAAAATTAAAAATCTGTTAGAAACTAATTTATTGGGAACTTTTTCAACTGAACAGTGATTGATTGTTGAAAAAAGGAACTGAATTTTGTTAGTATAAAAACGGTCGTTCGTAAGTGTTTATTGAAAAACATTTTAAACCACGTGAGCTAGCCGGGTTGGGGGAAGGTGGCTGTGTGTGGGGACGACATACACCCATTTTGAGGCAGGTGGACGGGGACGACCCATCTCCCGCCCTCAATCCGGCTTTTTAAATCAAACCTTTTTTGCAACCGGCTACTTGAGGCTTCAAGTGGCCGGTTTTTTTTCCAGAAGCCATCGCAAAACCTTGACCGAGAGCAATATAGCTCTAAACTAGTACAGTATGGAGTGAATTTGAGACTCAATCTCATTATGGTACCACGATGAACATAAAATTACGTCGTTCAGCAGCCTTCACGCTCATTGAGTTACTCGTTGTTATCGCCATCATCGCCATCCTAGTCGGCCTGCTCGTCCCTGCAGTTCAAAAAGTCCGCGCAGCCGCTACAAGGGCCCAGTGCCTCAACAACCTCAAGCAAATCGGCTTAGCATGCCACAATTACCACGATTCGCTCGGTAACTTGCCACCATTGGGTTCTTATTCTGCATTCCCTTCCTCTTCCTGGAGTGCCCACGCTAGGATTTTGCCCTATCTCGAGCAAGAAAACCTCCAAAAATTGATCAACTGGGACCTGCCCTACAGTTCGCAACCCACTGTCGCTGCGACCCGGGTGGCCAGTTACATCTGTCCCTCTGATCCAAACGACAAACCACGCCAGGACGGTGCTTTGGTGCACCGGCCCACCTCCTATGGGTTCAATGCTGGCATTTGGCGAGTTTGGGCCCCGAGTTCCGGGTTTAATGGTGAAGGCGCGTTCACGCTTCAGCGCGGCATCAGGCTGACAGATGCTCAAGACGGTGGTTCAAACACCTTGGCCCTGGCTGAGGTTAAAGCGTTCCAGCCCTACTTGCGCGATGCAGCCGTTCCAGCAGGAACCAACGACCCTTTGCCTCCAGCGCCGCAAAATATGGTTGGTTTTGCCGGCCAATTCAAGGCCGATTCCGGACACACCGAATGGGTCGACGGGCGTGTTCACCAAACAGGCGTTACCTGCCTTTGGGCTCCAAACACCCAATCAAAATTCACTGACTCGGCAACTGGCCAAGTGTTTGATGTCGATTTCAATTCTTTCAGAGAAGGGCGAGGCACTCAAACCACCTATGCCGGGGTTACCTCCCGAAGTTACCACTCCGGTGGCGTGAATAGTGTCATGCTCGATGGGTCTGCCCGCTTTGTCTCCGAAACCATCAATGTGGCCTCCTGGCGCGCCTTGGGAACTAGGTCGGGTGGTGAGGTTGTCCAGCTTCCCTAGTTGGTCGTTCCAATGCCATTGCAGGTTGTTTCAGCAGGGAAATCCAAGTAAAATACAGAAACAACTCCCGTCTCTACCGCCCCGGTGGGGCATGGCGGGTCGATAAGCCTCGTTGGCTTGATGCCAATGGGGTGCATTCTTCTGATTAAAAGCGGTGATGAACCATGCGAATTTCGCGATTTGCCTCAGCGGCTGTTCTGGTGGCAGGCTGGGTTGGCTCGGCTCTAGCGGCTCCCCCTTCTGCCAAAATCGAATTCAACCGCGATGTTCGCCCCATCCTTTCCGAAAATTGCTTCGCCTGCCACGGGCCTGACAGTGCCTCCCGCAAGGCTGACCTACGGCTAGACCGCCGGGACGATGCCATCAAGGCAGGGGCCATAGCACCCGGCAAACCCGATGAAAGCCCTCTGGTCGAGCGCCTTTTCGACGAGCGCCCCGACAAGATCATGCCGCCGCCAAAATCCCACAAAGTCCTCAAGCCCGCCCAAAAAGCCATTTTGAAAGCCTGGGTCGAGCAGGGCGCCGATTACCAGTTGCACTGGTCCTTCATCACGCCACAAAAGCCTGCGGTGCCCACCGTCAAAAACAAAGCTTGGCTCCGCAACCCGATCGACGGTTTTGTCCTGTCAGCCTTGGAAGCCAAAGGCCTAACCCCCGCTGCGGAAGCAGATCGGAACACCCTGGCCCGAAGATTGAGCCTCGACCTCACAGGCTTGCCACCAGAACCTGCCCTGGTTCAGGGTTTTGTCGCCGATCAATCACCAGATGCTTACGAAAAACTGGTCGATAAGTTACTAGCCTCGCCCCACTGGGGCGAGCACCGGGCCCGCTACTGGCTGGACGCCGCCCGTTACGCCGACACCCACGGCATTCACTTCGACAACTTCCGCGAGATGTGGAGCTACCGCGACTGGGTTATAC
>Ga0255133_1000012_pt1 | contig 47933 bp, 30 predicted proteins | sample Law_Law_RepB_8d_FD_188553 | JGI IMG/M metagenome (GOLD analysis project Ga0255133, IMG submission 188553) | Freshwater microbial communities from St. Lawrence River, New York, United States - Law_Law_RepB_8d | ecosystem: Environmental > Aquatic > Freshwater > River | place: USA: New York... | reverse complement strand
GGCCAAAGTGTCGCGCAGCGTTTCGCTCAACTCGGTTCGGGCCCGCCCCATGCTGGTGGCAAGGTGGCGATCTAGCTCCCCTCGCGTGGCCAGCCTCCAGCCTCCCGCAACCTCCTGCAAGATAAAAGAACTCTCATCCGCGGCCAGTTTTTGCCGCAATTCGCTTAGCCCCATCAAAACTTGGGTCGAATCGAGCCCCAACACCCCCTTGAACCGCTCCACAGTCAACGGCTCTTCGCTAGAGAACAGCAACGCCTCCAAATCTGCCTGGGTGCTAGTCCTTCGATAGTTCGCGCGCTCCGCTTGGTTAAATGGCAACACGCCTGGCAACGGAAGGGGGGCCTTGGCCCTCCGGGTCCACGCAGGCATAAATCCGGGCCGTTTGCGGGTGCCCGCATGGCCAGAAGGGCTGCTTCGCGGGTTGGGTTGGCATCCATGGAGGCGCATAATTTGCCCAAAGCCCCTATGTTTTCAGGTGGGCTCAAGCCGGGGTTCGGCTTGTTCCCGTAAAAATACCGCAGGTAACCTACAGTCTTGGCGTTTGGGCGCAAGGCGAAGAGATTCTGCACCACCTCACGGGCGTGTGAACGCTTCGGGTGTTTCGCAGGGTACTGGAGAAGGCATGGAAGAACTGGATGTGATTTGGATGGCCATTCTGGCGGGCACCCCTTTGGTGGGGGCGCTGTTGGCTGGCCTGGCTCCGCGCAAGTGGCCCGACTTGGGTGCTTGGATAACCGTACTGTCCACCGCGCTCAGCCTGTCGCTGGCGATCGCCATTCTTATTCAATACCGCTACGACACCCTCGAGCAGCTTGGCGTTTTGAACGACATCGAATTCCGCCATAAGGGCAGCCTCGATTTTCGCTCCTGGGCTGCCGACCGGAACCCTGACCCAGCGGTGGAGAAGTCAACCGACTGGGTGGGCCGGACAGCTTGGCTCAACCAGTTTGGCCTGGAGTGGCTGTGGGGTATGGACGGCGTTGGCATGGCCTGCGCCCTGGCCATTTCGGCCTGCGCCCTCAGCATTGCTGCGGTGATCTGGCGGCCCGCTGGTGAGCCGGGCTTTTGGCGGGCCACCTTGCTCTGTCTGGAGGCTGTCCTGCTGGCTGCCTGTACCCAGCAAAATTTATTCTTTTTAGGATTGCTCATGTTGCTGGCTGTGTTGCTGGCTGCACTGCTGTGTCGCTTCTCCGGTGCCCGGGTGGAGCCAGGCACCATGGGCAACCCGGCCGGCTGGATTTTGCGCCCGGGCTTTATCGCCGCCGCCCTCACCTTGGTGGGCGGGCTCATTCTCTCAGCGCAGGATTGCCACGATTTCGCACCCCCAGACCGGTTGGAAGAGGCCGCTTGGCGCGCAGTGCGTTCCACGCCCGGGGCTGCCTACAACGACGAATACGCTGGAGCCGAATTTCACACTCTCGATTTGACTTTGCTGGCCCGTCAGGCGCGTGCCTCGTGGCATGGCCATGACCTGGAGGCTTTGTCGCTCGAACGCTTGCGCAACCGCTTGCTGGCCGGTGACAAAGAACCACGCTACGACATTGCCGACCTGCTCAAGCGTGAAGAGGTGGGCTTCCAAGCCCGGCTCGAGGCTTGGAAAAACAGCTACTGGGTGGTTCGCGCAGGCTGGGTGCTCGCCTTGGCCTCGGTCGCTTGGCTGATTGCCGGGCTGGGTTATTCCGAGGGTGGCGGAGCCCGACCCGAAATCGACGGCGCCGGCGGCATGGCCCGTGCCATGCTCTCTTCTCTCTTCATTCTACTACTGTTGCGAGTGGTTTTTCCCCTCTTCCCCACAGCCTTCGCACCGGGCGAAAAGGGCGGGCCAGGCCTGGCGCTGCTGGCTGGGATGTTGCTTATGGGAGATGTGCTCTTCCGTTTGTGGACTGCCAGCAGCAGATGGCAAATTTCCGCGCTCTCGGCTTGGGGCATGGCCTGGGTGGCTTGGCTGGGTGTGTTTGCGTGGCCTTGGGGCGGACAGCCAGGCCCGCTCGCTTTAGGCCTCAATGGCGCCCTGCTGGCGGGGGTTTGCATCCCCCTGGGCATGGTTCTGGCCCGCGGACTGATGGTGCTGCGGCCCCATGACAAGGGCGCCGCCGGTGGGTTGGCCCTGTTGCTTCAGGCCGGTGCCCCGTTGTCGCTGGGGGCCTTGGCCATGCTGCCCGTTGGCAGGGCCCTGTTTGCCACCAGCACACTGGTGGGTGTTCTTTTTGTGGTCGCCTACGCTCTGTGGCTTTATGCGGTTGCCAGCAGGTCAGGCCTGTTTGGCAGCCTCGACAATCAGCCAGGTGCGCCCGTCACCGCGCCCGAGCCATGGAAATCAAGGCAGGTGCTGGTGGCTTTCTTATTGCCCGTGCCACTCATCCTCACCGGGGTGATCCCCTATTGGGTGGTCGCCTGGACCGAACCCGCCGCCACCTCGCAGGCCGACCTGCTTGAACGCATGCCGCAACTGGCGCCCGGCCAGGGCATGATCCAGACGAATGTTACAGGCAAGGAATAAGCTCCCATGAGCGACCAAGAAAGTCTGCCACCATTGGTGGACACCCACGCCCATTTGGAAGACGAGCGCTTTAGAGGCGAAGTCGATGCCATCATCGCCCGTGCCAAGGCTGTGGGCATGGTGCGGGTGCTAGTGGTGGGGACCACCCCGGAAGATAGCCGTGCATGCCTTGAGCGGGCCCGCCTCGAACCGTTGCTGGCTCCCGCGGTGGGCCTTCACCCCACCCACTTGGCAGACTTGCCAGACGATGCGTTCGAACACATCGCGGCGCTGGCGCAAGATCCGTTGGTGGTGGCGATTGGTGAAACCGGCTTGGACGATTATTGGAAAGAAGTGCCTCTCACGGCGCAGATCCCAAGCCTGCGCAAGCACTTGGCTTTATCGCGCCAAACGGGCAAGCCCATCGTCTTGCATTGCCGCGATGCTGCGATCCCATTGATGGCCGAACTGGAGGCCGACTATCAGGCCAATGGCCCTGTTGCTGGCGTTTTGCACAGCTTCTGTGGCGATCTGGCCCAAGCACAACAGGCACTGGCTATGGGGCTATATTTGTCCTTCTCGGGCATGATCACCCAAAAGGGCAACCAGGCTCTGCGCGACATCGCAGCTCAAATCCCCCAAGACCGGTTGCTGGTGGAAACCGATTCGCCCTACCTCGCCCCCCGCCCTCACCGCGGCCAGCGCAACGAGCCGGCTTTTGTCAGGCACACCTGCCAGATGCTAGCCGAATGCCTCGGGCTTGCTTACCCCGAAATGGCTCAGGCAACCACCAACAACGCCAAGCGTTTGTTCCGCCTCTAAAAGTTGTCTCAGGCTTTGGGAAGGCCCAAGTCTTCGGTGACCAAAAGAGGTTCAAACGGAAAGCGCGACGAGAATCGCTCGCGCCCACCCTGGCCCCTGTCCACCAAACAAACCAGCCCGCACACGGTGTGGCCTTGGGCCTGCAGCACCTCGATGGCTTGCTCGCTGGAGCCGCCTGTGGTGATCACATCCTCGACAATCGCCACCCGGCTGCCCGGTGCCAGGCGTCCTTCAAGACGCTGCAGGCTGCCATGTTCTTTAACCGCCTTGCGCACAAAGAAGCCTTCCAGTTGGATACCCCTCTGGTGCCCGCGCAGCACCACAGCGGCCGCCAGTGGAATGGCTCCCACCTCCAGGCCGCCTACCGCCGTTACATTCCATTTCACGATGTGGTCAAGGAACCCGTCGGCAATAAGGGCTAGTGCCTCGCCGCAAAAAAGCACCTGCTTGCTGTCGATGTAAAAGCTGCTGGTTTTACCGCTGGCCAGGGTGAACTGGCCAAACTTCACAGCGCGCTCGCGAAAAAGTTCCGCAAGCCGGTTATTGCCGCTCATGAGATTCCTCGGGAAAGTAAGTAAGTGCTTTTAGCGCTCAAAGATCGCCGCGTTCACACCCGGGTTTAGTTTAAGCCCCGGATATTGATACGACTCCAGCAACATGGGGTCTTCCCCCTCTTTCTGCGGCCAGCCATAGCACTCAATGGCGATAGGCAGGTGGTGTTCCTTGTCAAAGGTGATCACAGCCTTGGCGAATTCAAAGTGCGGCATCTGCTCGCGGGGGTGGGTGATATGAATCCGCCGGCAGGCGCGGTTGTCAAATGTGACATCTTCCAGCATCACCCGGTCCAGTTCGTGCGGCTCAAAACCCGCCCAATCCTTGCTGAGCCGCCGCACAATGTTCGCAATCCCCGCCTCGGTGATCGCATGTCGGCTGGTCGAGGCCACGCGCTTGTCCTTCAAATCCAAGCTTAAAAATCCCACAGCTCCCAGCAAGCCCGCGCCTTTGACTCGCATGCGCCCGGTATGTTTGCCTTCAATCCACATGCCTTCTTGGCCCGCCATGTTGCGGGGCTTGTTCCACTTCAGGGCAACCGAAAACGGCTCATGGCGCACCACCATGTCGATGGTGTGTTCAGGCTGCAGCTTCCCATCCAAAAATTCGCGTTTCAAAAACTGGCAGGTGTAGTGGTCCAATCGGGTCAGGGCCGCCTCGGCCCGACGGATAATCTCCATACACTCGGTCATGTCCTTACCATGGCTAGGATCAGCGGCGGCGGGATTGTCGGCGGTGGGGGTGTCGGTGCCAGCCGGCTGGGCGGGCGCATTTGGGTTCGAGCCGGGGTTTTGGGCAGGCGGAGCAGATTCGGCTGCCAGCAGCATCATCGTGGTAAAAAGGCCCAAGCCGCCATGCACTAACACCGCAAGGGCCCAAGGGGCGAAATTCTTGCGGATCATGCAAAGCAAAACATTGGTGTCAGACATGGTGGCTTCCCCTTGCGAAAACCTGGCATGCCCCGGGACAATCAATCCAGAGGGAATGGTGCGAAGCGGGTGTGGGAGAGCCACACGCCAATGCACACCCTAATTATTGTGCCATATCGTCCATCGATTCAACTATTGATTGTCCATAAGCAAACTTAGGGGTTTTTATGCCTTTTTTGGATCGCCAGCCTTCCCAACCTGCACCATTGAACCTTCAGACCGTGGTTTCACCACTTTTTGAGGAAAACGCCTACATTTTTGCCCTGCCTGGCTCCAACGAGGCCTTGGTGGTGGATCCGGGTTTTGACTCCGATTCCATCGAACAGTGCTTGATAGACCGTGGCTGGAGGCTGGCCGCAATTTTGAACACCCACGGCCATGCCGACCATATCGCCGGCAACGAGGCCATGAAGCGGGCCTATCCCCGGGCGCCCCTGATCATTGGCACCGGCGACGCCCCCATGCTCACCGACCCGGTCCTTAATCTGAGTGGCCTGGCGGGGGCGCCTATCGTTTCCCCCCCAGCCGACCTGCTGGTCAACGAGGGGGAAGCCCTGGACTTGGCCGGCATGCGCCTCGAGGTTTTGGAAATTCCCGGCCACTCCCCCGGGCATATTGTTTTTGTTTTTCGTCCCGAAACGGGTGACCCTATCGTTTTTGGTGGCGATGTGCTGTTCCGTGGCAGCATAGGCCGAACCGATTTTCCTGGTGGCAGCCACCAAACCCTCATTTCGGGCATTCGCAAAAAGCTGTTCAGCCTGCCCGAAGGCACCCTGGTCTACCCCGGCCACGGCCCCGTCACCACCGTGGGCCACGAGAAAAAGACCAACCCCTACTGCGGCGGCTGACCCCTTCAAGGGGGTTATCTGGCAGGGGCAAAGGGCGATAAATCTGCAGTTTGAGACGCTTCCCATGCGGGAATGTCACCTATGGGCCGCCATGATTGAGCCGCAACAGGCATCATCTTGCCATCTTGGGCCAGCAGGTTGACCAGATCGGTGATCTCGTATTCGTTGCGTGGCGACAAAAACGGCGTGTGGTTGAAAGCTCGCCCGGGGAAGAGATAGGCTCCCGTGTTGGCAAGCATGGGCCCAGGCAAATCTGGCTTTTCCACCAGTTTGTCCAGCGTGCCATCTGCACGCGGGAAGGCGATGCCGTATTGCTTAGGGTTGGCAACCGAGTGCGTCAGTACACCTCCCTCGAAGCCCCTTTCAGGAAGACTGGCCAATTCTGCCAGATCGGCAGTGCCAAAAAGGTCGTCCCCATTCAACACCAAAAAAGATCCGCCGCTCAATTCCCCCCGGCACGACCATAGTGCATCCCAAGTGCCGCGGGGGGTGGTTTGACGCACTGTTGCCCAGTTGGGGATATGTTTCTGGGCAGCCAGATATTCTTCCACCTGTTCGGCAAGGTAGTTCACCACCACCACCAGCCTTGTAACCTGCTTGGGAAGAGCCGAGATGGTCCAGTCGAGCACGGGCCGCCCTTGCACCTTCAAAAGCGGTTTCGGCACCGTGAGGGTGTGCGGGCGAAGACGGGTACCCAGTCCAGCGGCCAACAAAACAGCATCCATGAAAATCAACCTCGCACTAGTTTGAATTTGCCTTCCATACCCTGTCAGGTGGCTGGGCCCTTGCGGCCGGCAGGTCCGGCCTTGGGTTTGGGGTTCTCGGCGGGTTGTGATTTGGGAGGGGGAGAGGCAAGCCGTGGGCTTTTGTCTGGCAATGGATCGTGCCGAGCCGGGTCCGCCAGCAGGAGAAATTGCTCCTGGCTACGCAAACGCACCTTGCCAGTCTTCACCCGGCGGTACTCGCCAGAGGGCAAAAGCGCGCGCGCTTTTACATTGTCAGTCCTGGTCATTTCAAGGATCTCATGCACCACACGGTGCTTGAGGGCCGGCTCCTCGATGGGGAAAACTACCTCGACCCGGCGGCTCAGGTTACGGTCCATCCAGTCGGCTGATCCAATGTGCACACTGGGGTCGCCCCCGTTGCCAAAATAGAAAATGCGGCTGTGTTCCAAAAACCGGTCGATCACTGAAATCACCCGAATGTTTTCACTGATACCTGGAATCCCGGGCCGCAAGGCGCAAATGCCCCGGCAAATGATGTCGGTTTTCACGCCCGCCTGGCTGGCGCGGTAAAGCGCCTGGACAATCGCCGGTTCCAGCAGGCCGTTGATTTTGGCGATGATCCTCCCGCCTTTGCCTTCCTTCTGATGCTGGATTTCCTGCTCGATGCGGTCGAGCATGAACTGCTGCAGGTGGGTGGGGGCCACAACCAGTTTGCGCCATTTGGGAGGCTGGCAGTACCCTGTCAGGTAATTGAAAAGCAGCGAGGCGTCTTCGCAGAAATCCTCACGGCAAGTGAAGAAAGCCAAGTCGGTGTAGAGGCGGGCAGTCTGGGGGTTGTAATTGCCCGTGGAAAGGTGCACATAACGGCGAATGCCTTCATCTTCGCGGCGCACAACCAGCGCCACCTTGCAGTGGGTCTTCAGGCCCACAAAGCCGAACACCACATGCGCGCCGGCCTTTTCCAGTTCGCGGGCCCAAACAATGTTGCGCTCTTCGTCTAGCCGCGCCTTGATCTCCATCACTACGGTGACTTGCTTGCCGTTGTCCGCTGCCCTTTGCAAGGCCCGCACGATGGCCGAATCGCTGGAGGTGCGGTAAAGCGTCTGCTTGATCGCCAGCACCCGTTCATCGCGGGCGGCCTCCTCGATGAACTCGACCACATGGTGGAAGGTCTCATAAGGGTGGTGCAGCAGAATGTCTCCCGCGCGGATGGCCTCAAAAGGCGAGTGGGCGTCTTCAAAAGCGCGCACCGGATGCGGCAGGAAATGCGGGTCACGCAAATGAGGATAGCCGGGAATGGCATGGATCTGGAAAAGCCCGGTCAGGTCGAGCAGCCCATCGGTACGGTAAACATCGTGGATGTCGAGGTCGAGGGCCTGGCTGAGGAAAAACTCGGTCTCCTCGGGCGCGCTCGCCTCAAGCTGTAACCGCACTGCCATGCCCTGTTTGCGCTTGCGAATTTGTTCCTCAACAGCCTTGAGCAGGTCGTCGACTTCGTCGTTGTCAATTTCCAAGTCGCTATCGCGTGTGATGCGGAAGGCGCTCACATGCTCGATATTCAGGCCAGGGAACAGCTCCGGTAACTGAAGTCTAATCAGGTCTTCCATGGGTAAGAAAGCATGCTTCGGCCCGCTAACGCGCGGCGGCAGGGCGATGAACCGCGGCAGCACGCTGGGCACCTGCACCAGTGCGAACATCTTGCCGCCAGTTGGGCGAGCAAGCCGCACCGCAAGGTTGAGCGATTTGTTCAACAAGCGGGGGAAGGGGTGCCCGGGGTCAATCGCCAGCGGGGTGAGTACCTGAAAAATCTGCGACCGAAACATCTCCGCCATTTTGGTGCGGTCGTTGTCATCCATTTGGTCCAGTCGGCGTATGCTAATGCCTTCCAGTTCCAGCTTGCCAAGAATCTCGCGCAGGCATTGGTAGGTAGCCAGATTCATCTGCCGTACCACGCGGCCAATCTCTTCCACCTGCACCCGCACAGGCAAATGGTCCGCCCCACTGCCGTAAGAAACGCCAGCGTAAAGCTTTTGCTGCAATCCACCCACCCGCACCATGAAAAATTCATCCAGGTTCGATTCGGTGATTGCAAGAAACTTCAGCCGTTCCAGCAAGGGAACCGTGGGATCTTCGCCTTCTTCCAGAACCCGACGGTTGAAGGCCAACCAACTCAATTCGCGGTTGATGTAAAGACTAGGATCCTTCAGCGGGGTGTCAGGCCCGGGAACGAAAAAAGTGTCCGGTGAATCGACCATCCGTTATTTATCCTTGAAGTGATTTGCTGACAATACCGTGTGCGATCTGGTGATATATTGTAGCCTGTTATAAATTGTAATCGGATGTGGCATTTCAACGCCAGCACAGACCGGAGGTATTGACCGGTCTTAAGGGCCTTTTTTAATGCCAAAATCCATGGGAAGATGGGATTTCACATACTAAGGCCTTTTTTAAACAACCCGGGATTCTGAAATGGCTCAGCCACTGCCTTTTGTACTTAATCAACAAAACCACGACTTTATTCGCAAGCAAAAGTGGCAGGCGGCTGTTTTGCCCTTTGGAGCAACAGAGCCTCACAACCTGCATCTGCCTTATGGTATCGATTGCTTCCAAGTGGAGGCCATTGCCACCCGTGCCTGCCAGCATGCGTGGGACGCCGGGGCTAAAGTGCTGCAGTTGCCCGCGGTGCCTTTTGGTGTGAATACCAATTATTTCCAAATTCCCGGTGCGGTCGCGCTAAGCGTGATGCCCACCACGCTGCTTGCCATACTCACCGACATCACCGATTCCCTGCGCCGCCAGGGCATCAAGCGCCTAGTGCTGTTGAACGGTCACGGTGGCAACGAGTTGAAGCCGCTGTTGCGCCAGCTTCACCCAAATTGCGGGGTGTTTTTGGCCCTGTGCGACTGGTTCCGCATGGGGGCCGACATCATCACCGAGATTGTCGAGAAGCCAGGCGAGCATGCCGACGAGACTGAGACTAGCCTGGCTATGTCACTGGTGCCCGATTGGGTGAAGCTGGAGCTGGCAGATGATGGAGCCACCCGCAAAAGCACTATCGAGGCAATCAACAAGGGTTGGCTATCCATCACCCGCCCATGGCATATTGCCACCAGCAACACAGGTGTGGGTGATCCGTCCAAATCCACAGCAGCCAAGGGTGAGAAAATCCTCGAGGCACTTGGCAAGCGGCTGGGCAAAGCCCTGCATGATGTGGCCACCACGCCCGATTCCGATCTCTTTCCCTACGCCTGAGGTGAAGCCCGCTTGCAGGCGGGCCCTGCCTTTTCAACCATTGTGCTCGTGGCGGACGCCGCGCTCAGTAAGCAGCGATACCACCACAAGGGTCAGAAATCCAAGCGGTATGGAAATGATTCCGGGGTTGGACAGCGCCACAGGCGCCTTCAAGGGGTCAAGGCCATACAGCTTGTAAAGGTCCGGCGACAGCAGGATCAGTCCTAGAGCAGAGACCATACCCAAGGCGATGGAGGCGATCACCCCGGCTGCAGTGGTCCGTTTCCAAAACAGGATCATCACAATGGCAGGCAGGTTGGCGCTTGCCGCCACGGCAAAGGCAAGGCCCACCAAAAACGAGACATTCATTCCCTTGAATAAAATGCCCAGTGCAATGCCTATGGCTCCAATCACCAAGGCGGCTGCTTTGCCCAAAGTGATTTTGGATTTTTCAGGCAGTTGCAAATTGAGGAAACGGTCGGCCAAGTCGTGGGCCACAGCCCCCGATGCTGCCACAATGAGGCCGCTAACAGTGCCCAGCACCGTGGCGAAGGCAATTGCCGAGATCAGCGAAAACAACAGCAACCCGAACGACTTGGCCAAAAGTGGGGCCGCCATGTTGCTGTCGGCCGGATTGAGCACCCCGTTGGTCATTGCACCCAGACCCATGAACAATGTCAGAACATAAAAGAGCCCGATTGAGCCAATTGCCACTAAAGTGGATTTGCGGGCGCTAGCCGGGCTTGGCACGGTGTAGTAACGGATCAATATGTGTGGCAGTGCTGCGGTCCCAAGAAACAACGCCAGCATCAGCGAGGCGAAGTCCAGCCGCTCAAGAATGGTGCCTTCCAGCTTAAATTTCAGGCCCGGGCGCAAAAGGCGAGCGCCGGGGGTCTCTACCGGATGGTAAACGGTCACCTTGTCGCCGTTCGCAGCTTCAAATTTGGCCTCTTTCCAGGTGCGAACGGTGGTGTCTTTGTGCCCTAATGCGGCCAAAATGCCCACTGGCGATAGGGGCCCTGTGCTGGCCTCGGTTTCGCCCTTCAATTTGGCAATGCTGCCAACCTGCCGCAGTTTGTTGGTGCCCGATTCGGGCAGCCCGTTGATAAGGTTATTTCCACCGGCAGTGTGGACAAGGCATTCTCCCTCTACCAGACGGGTACCTGCATCACCTGCATCCACACGCCACCAGGTGCGCTTGGCGGTTTGGTCGGAAACCTCTTCAACCAAAGCGAACCTGCCCGCCTTGGAGGTGGTTTCCTCCAAAACCCGAAGGCCATTTTGCGAGGGGACCAGCGGCAGGCTGTTGCCGCAAGGAATGGTTCGGTGCTGGTAAAAGGTACCCCCATCGCCGCCCGGCGGGTTGGTAGACAAGCCCCTCGCACACACCGACCAAACCAGAATGAATGAAAAAATGATCAGCAGGCCACCTTTGAGAAACTGCACGTAGGTGGTTGAGGCCATACCCGCTGTGGCCACGATGATGATCACAATGGAGCCAACCATCAGCACACCCCAACGGTGCTCCAGACCCAGTAGCGGTTCTACCAGCACGCCGGCACCCACCATTTGGGGGATTAGATAACAAAGCGACACCACCAGCGTGCTGATGGCTGCCATTAACTGGATCCCGCGCGATTGGAAAGGCGCGTCCACCGCATCGGCAAAGGTGAATCGCCCCATGCGGCGCAATGGCTCAGCGATGACAAACAACGCCACCACCCAGCCGGCCAAAAATCCAATCGAATAAAGAAACCCGTCATAACCCGTGGTGGCGATCATGCCGCAAATGCCAAGGAATGATGCGGCCGAAAGGTAGTCGCCCGCAAAAGCGATCCCATTGACAAACCAGTGTATTTGTCCACCTGCAGCATAGTATCCGCTGGAGGTCTTGGTCTGACGGCCCAAGTAGAAGGAAAGGCCAACAATGAACAGCACAAACGAAATGAAAATACCAAGAACCATGGCTTTAACGCTCCACCTGGTTGTTTTGATTCAGGCGGACTTCTTCACGGCGGCAGGCGCGGTCATACCAAAGCGCCAAAACCAAAGCCGAAACGATCAGTGCCATGCCATAGACCACCGCTAGATTCAGCCCGGCCACAACTTCGGTTTCCATCACCGTGGGTTGCGCCAGGTTGATGACCACAAAAAGAACATAGAAGGTGGAGTAAATACAGAAGAGGCGCATGCCAAGACGCGATTTGTAACCGGCGGCAGGGTCTTTGCCAGTTTCAACCTGAGGGTCATGGAGCATGGATTGTGTCCGATAGTGGTTGACGGGCCCGTTCAGTCGCGCGACCGGCCAGCCTCGCGCAGGCTGGAAAGTTCCGCCAAAAGGGCTTGCGCCTTTTGCGGGTCAGATGCCCAGCGGTTGCGGGATTCCGCCGGGTCTTCCCTCAGATGATACAGTTGTCCGCTTGGGTTGCCAGCAGCGGCTGTTTCCCGAGCCGGGGCGGTGAATCCGCCGCTACCCAGTCCCTCCACCACTTTCCAAGGCCCTTTTCGATATCCGAACATGCCCTGCGACGAGTGCACAACCAAGCTGGGCCGTTTGCCAGGCTGTTGGTTCAGCAAATGGCCGGCCAGGCTGAAACTGTCTTCAAATCCTTCTTGTCTCAAGGGGATTCCCGCCAACTCGGCACAGGTTGCCGGAATATCCACCAGGCATGCCAGCTCCTCGCTGATACCCGGCGCAATTTTGCCCGGCCAGCGCACCATCAAGGGCACCCGGTTACCAGCTTCATGAATGTCGGCTTTCTGGCCCCGCCACGATGCGTTGGAAAGGTGGCCGAACTGTTGAATATCGCTAGGTTTCCAATGCCCGCCATTATCGCTGGTGAGAATCACCACGGTGTTTTCAGCAAGGCCCCTAGTTTTTAGTGTGTCTAAAAGGTCGCCCACCATGGCGTCCACCTGGCAAACAAAGTCGCCATACCAACCAGCCTTTGATTTGCCACGGAATTCTGGGGTGGGCATCCAGGGTGTGTGTGGCCCCGTAAGGGGCAGATAAAGAAAAAAAGGCTGGTCTGCTTTTTGATTTTGAATGTAGTTTTTTGCTTGCTGGTGCAATTCGGGCAATACCCCTTCATGGGTGAAGCCTTCAGCCAAAGCCCCCGCACGCCAATAGCCTCCTCCCCCTTCGCGACGCATTTTGCTAGCGCCAATTTTCCCGGTCAATCCGGAGACGAGGCTTGTGTTTTCAATGAAAGCATAGGGGGGCATATCCAGAGAGGCGGCTATGCCAAAAAAACGGTCGAATCCCGCATCCAGCGGCCCCGGGGAGAGGGGTTGGCTGTAATTAGTCTTGGGCACGCTTTGCAAGCCGAGGTGCCATTTGCCGATGGCGCAGGTGGAATAGCCGGATTGTTTCAGTTGGCTGGCCAGTGTTGGCCTACCCGGTTCGATCAATGCCGGGGAATACCCTTCCAAAACACCTGATTTCAGCTTGCCCCGCCAGGCGTAGCGACCGGTGAGCAAGCCGTAACGGGTGGGGGTGCAAACACCCGATGGGCTATGCGCATCGAGGAACCGCCTGCTTTCAGCAGCCAGTTGATCCATTCTGGGGGTTGGAATTTTGCTGGCCGAATTGTAGGCGCCCAGGTCGCCCCACCCCATATCGTCGGCCAAAATGACCACAAAATTGGGTTTGGTCGTGGGTGCCGCATGCAGCGTTGGGCAAGCAGATCCAAACAGCAGGAAAAATAGGGGTGCCATAAGAGCTTTCGTCCTTGCGCAGGCCCAACAAGCGATTTGTCAAAGCGCTTCCCATGGTCGCATAGTTACAGCGTGCGTGCTTTCTTTGGGCAATTAGTAATAGAGGGCGCATGAAAAAACCGGGTCTCTTGGAACTCAAGAAACCCGGGTTAGAAAAAAGTCGCTATTTCGGCTAGGGGACTAAGCCTTTTCAGGGGCTTCGAAAACTGCCTTGTAGGTGGCGCCTGCAAGCACGGCACCGATGATGGGTGCAACCCAGAACAACCATAACTGGCCCAAGGCCCAACCGCCCGCGAACAGAGCCGGGCCGGTGGAACGGGCGGGATTGACAGAAAGGTTGGTGACAGGAATGCCAATGAGGTGGATCAGCGTCAGGCCCAAGCCGATGGCGATGGGAGCAAATTCGCCCGGCGCGCGCTTGTCAGTGGCCCCATGGATGATGAAAAGAAACATGAAAGTGAGCACAACTTCGGCAACCAGAGCCGAAACCAGGCTGAATTTGCCAGGGCTATGATCGCCATATCCGTTGCTGGCGAAGTCGCCAACGCTGGTGAAGCCTTCCTTGCCCGAAGCAATAAGGTAAAGTACGCCAGCCCCGACAATCGCTCCCACCACCTGAGAGACAATGTAGGCACCCGCTTCAGAGGCCTTGAAGCGTCCTCCGGCAACCAGCCCGGCAGTGACTGCTGGATTCAGGTGGCAACCCGAGATATGGCCAATGGCGTAAGCCATGGTCAAAACGGTCAGGCCGAAAGCAAGCGATACGCCAACAAAGCCGATTCCAAGATTGACAGTAGCTGCGGGATCACCCAGCTTGCTCGCAAAAGCGGCTGCCAGAACTGCACTGCCACACCCGCCAAACACCAACCAGAAGGTGCCAATTGCTTCTGCGATACATCTTTTGGACAAGCCCATATCAAATCTCTCCGGTCATTGATGGTGAAGGGGCAACCAGGCCAACTTTCATTTGTTAATTATGCAAAATTGCAATGGAAAGAAAAGGAAGCAAAAAGAATTGGTCAATGAAGATGAATTAGGCAGCATGCAGGAAAATGCATATTATTGCGGAAATTAGTGCCATAAAGCAGGCAACCAGCCTTAAAACCTCCGACTACGCTGTTGTAAATATTCCAGGAGGGCGCTGCCAAAATTGACACTGGTGTCCATGGGCACAAAATCAATCTGCGCCTTGTGACATTCGTCCTTGAATCGGGTTTGGTGCGCTGACAGCGCATCCAAATAATCCTGCCGGATCGATTTGGCTTCCAAGGTCAGGGTGGCTGCTGATTCGATGTCTTCAAATTGACAATAGCCATCAAAAGGGAAGCGGGTTTCAGCTTCATCCAGAATGTTGAAGACAATCACTTCATGGCCGGAGTGACGCAAACGGTGCAGGCCTGCAATGACCGGGCCGATATCGGTCAGAAGGTCAGACAGCACAATCACAAGCCCTTTGCCCCGAGCCACACCGGCCAGTTGTATCAGGCAGGCGCCCAGGTCTGTTTCGCCATGGGGTTTCAGGTTGGTCAAGGTGCTCAACATGGAAGGCAAATGGCTGCGGCGGGCGCGTGGCGGCAGAATGCGTTCGATGGTCTTCCCACATACTGCAAGGCCTACAGGGTCCTGCTGGTAAATCATCAGATAAGCCAGAGCTGCTGTCAGGCTGATCGCATAGTCGAACTTGGTCATTTCCTGGCGGAAGGTCCAGCCCATGCTGGCGCTGGAATCAACCACCAGCCACCCCTGCATGGTGGTTTCTGCCTTGAATTTCTTGACATAGTATTTTTCAGTTTTGGCGTAAACATTCCAGTCGATGTCTTTGATGTCATCGCCGGGTGTGTATTTTCGGTGCTCCGAAAACTCGACCGAAAAGCCCTGGAAAGGGCTGCCATGCAGGCCGCTGAGAAACCCTTCCACGATAAAGCGGGCGCGCAGGTCAAGCCGGCTGACCTGCTGAATCACCTCAGGGCGGAGGTAGCTCTCCATGCTGCGAGGGTTGTCCTTCGCGGCTGCACCCTTCTTGTCTTGGGAAGATGATTTAGGGGGGGTTCCAGACACGGCGGCTTTTCCTTGGGACCACACATCCCACTATAACCGAAAACCGATTGGCTATGCGATCAATATTCCTGAAGCAGCAGAGTGCCATCCGCGCCCTTCAAGCCTTGGCCGTCCGCTTGCCAAATTCCATCCAGCTCAGTGGATAGGTATTGGCATAAGCCCTCGCAAAGGCGGTCTACGCCTGACTCGTCAGGTGTGTCTAGGCTGCGCATGACGGTGAAGAATTGTCGTGATTGGATGACCCGCTCCATCAGGTTTGGAGCATCTGGGCAATAATCGCAGGTTTCTACCCAAGCTGCCCAAGTGTTCAAGTCGCGACGAATGCCCTCTTCCTCGCAGTGATAGCGATCCAACTGGATTGGCCCTCCGGAGGGTGGACGAATCTCCAAGCGGAACCAGCCAGCGCCATCGGCCCCGAAATGGCAGGTGGTGCCAGGAAGCCATTGGGCCACCTTCTCGGCCAAAAGCACAGGGTCTATCACTGCTTCTGAACGGGCAAAAATTCGCATCCAAAGTCCCATGAGCTGGTGGTCCGTTTCTGGCGTTTGCAAAAGGGCCATGTTTGAAAAGTCATTTCACCCCAAAGGGGCTCAAGGCGCAAAGGAAGAAGCTGGAAAACACTATCCTTGTGCCTGATAACCCTACATGAAAAAAGGCGGCAGTTCGAAACTGCCGCCTTAGTAGGCAACGAAAGCCGATTAGTGATTATGGTTTGGCAATAATCTCGGCAGAGCTTTCGCCCTGCAGAGCCTTCATGAAATTGACCAGATCCTTCTTTTCGTCGGTAGTGAGCAGCAATTTGCGAGGAATGACAGCCTTTTGGCCATTCTTGGCTGCATCACGCTCAGAGGGCTCGTCGCGCATTTTATTGCTCAAATGAGGGTTCAGGTTGCCGCCCTTGTTGTAGAGGTCGACAACTGCTTCCAAGGTGGCTTCACTGCCATCGTGCATGTAGGGAGCGGTAGATAGCAATTGGCGCAGCCCGGGCGTTTTGTAGGCTCCAATCAGGCTGGCGTCTTTGTGCCCGGTTTCTTGGGCGCCAAAACGACCAAGGTCGGCACCTTCTGGCCATGCCCCATCTTTGGCTCCAATTCCTAGATTGTGGAATTGGCTGTCGGAATAATTGTCGCCTACATGGCACGAGTTGCAGCGCGCTTTGTTGCTAAACAGAACTTTGCCCCGTTGAATGCTGGCCGCAACCTCACTAATTTTGCCCGAATCGCTGCTGGCTTCTAATCCCAATGCCTCCAGCGCCTCGGTATCTTTCGAAGCGAGGGCATCCTTCAAAACTTTGGTGAAATCAGCGGCATTAGTCTCAAGCTTGCCTTCACCTTCCTCTTCCACACGGGTGCGCATCGCCAGCTCAGCGCGATCAACAATAGAATTGCCGGTCAGCACCAGCCGCTCATAGGCCGCAATCGCTTTGGCTGCGGCATCTCGGGTGGGAAGAGTACCAAAAACTTTGGCGAAAGCCTCGACATATTCAGGGTTCTTGCGCAAACGGCTCACAACCTGATACCAGGGATTTCCTTTGCCATCATGCATTTCAAGCGGGTTTTGGGGCGGCCCTTGGGCTTGGTGTTCCAAAGTTGGCGCGCGGCCGTTCCAAAACTGCAAGAGGTGGTAGCCGCTGTTGTAGACTGTGGGAGCATTCATTCCTCCCTTTTGGTCGAAAATGCCAGTCGAGGTTTTCAACTGGTCGGTAAAGCCCAACGCAGGATTGTGGCAAGAGGCGCAGGACACTTTGCCGTTGGATGAAATCACGGTGTCAAAATAGAGCTTTTTGCCAAGCATCACTTTTTCTGCGGTGAGCGGATTTTCGGTTGGTACTGGTGGGGCACTGTTCAGCCCCAATGGCACCTTGATGAAAACAACGTCGCGGGTGACCTTGTCGCCCGTGGCTGGGTCAACCGCTTCAGCCTTGCCGGTGTTCCAGAATTGCTTGAGATTGGCCCATACTTCGGGTTTCCGCGGGTCGCGAGTGACAAAAATCACTGGAACCTGCTTGGCGAATGGAGTCATTTTCGCTTGGTCAGGAATACCCGAAGCCGATTCGGCAATTTGGGCTGGAGTTAGATCATTGTCAGCGGCTGTCGATTTGACCACCGAAACCAAAACCAATCCCAATGCCAACCCATGGGTTAAATTCGCGATGTTTTGCCATGAAACCAGATTTTGGCATGAAAAAGCTGAAAGCATACGGAAACTTACCAAGATAGACCTCCCTACAAAAACTGGATGTTTCGCCATTGTATTGCTTCAACCGGGCGCGGCTTTTGACGGCAACAGAAAATTAAAAGACCCTTAGGCAAAAATGGGGCTGAGATTAACTAATAGGCGACAAAATTTCAAATTCCCGCCAAATTTGGCAAAAAAACCAGTGATCCATTATGCTAACGCTTGCCAACTTTGGAATAACGGTCCAACTGTGGTTCTGGAATCACTTCCAAAAGCTTTGTGATTATATCTTCCGCTTTCTTGCCTTCAGCCTGGGCCTGAAAGTTCACGCCAATTCGGTGCCTCAACACTGGCTCGGCGGCTCTACGGATGTCATCGATTGAAACCGAATAGCGGCCGTCCATGGCAGCGAATGCCTGGCCGGCCTTCACAAGATTTTGTCCCGCCCGAGGGCCTGCACCAAAATCCAGCCATTTGGTTGCAAAGTCGGGCGCATCCGGGGTGCCCGGACGAGTGGCACGCACCAAGCGGGCCACATAGTCCAAAACATATTCGCCCACGGGCACACTCAAAACCAGCTTTTGCAAATTCATGATCGCTTTGTTCGAAAGAATCTTTTCCAACTTTTCTTTTTCGCCCGAACGGGTGGTGGTCTGGAGGATTTTTTTCTCCTCCTCCAAGCTGGGGTAATCCACCCGAACCGTGAACATGAATCGGTCTAGCTGAGCCTCGGGAAGGGGGTAGGTGCCTTCTTGCTCAATGGGATTTTGGGTGGCGATCACAAAGAATGGCTCAGGGAGCTTGTGGGTTTCCTGTCCCACGGTCACCTCGCGCTCGGCCATGGCCTGCAACAGGGCCGCCTGAGTTTTGGGTGGAGTACGGTTAATTTCGTCTGCAAGCAAAATGTTGGCAAAAATTGGCCCAGCCACAAAACGGAACTCGCGACGGCCGGAAGACTCATCCAAAATCATGGTGCCTGTGATGTCGGTGGGCATCAGATCGGGGGTGAACTGGATGCGCTTGAAGGACAGCTCCATGATCTCGGAAAGGCTGCTCACAAGCAGGGTTTTGGCAAGCCCCGGCACACCAATGAGAAGGCAATGCCCGCGGGTGAAAATTCCGGCCAAAATCTGCTCGATCACCACCGTTTGGCCAACGATGGTTTTGCGCAGTTGGTCCATCATCTGCTGGCGGGTGGCAGCAAATTGTTGCAAATACTCGCCTATGCGGTCCTGGCTCACGCCTGACGCTCCTGGGGTGCGTGGAAATGAAACCTTGCCTGCAATCTAACCTCAACTGCCAAGATACCTTAAAACATTCTTCCTGTTATAGGGGAACTGTTGCTTAGCAGTCCGGTTCTTTGGTCAGCCCTTCAGTTGCAGAAGGGTAAGGCGATTGGCCAAAAGTCGGCTGACCTACCTAAGCTAACAGGGTAAGGATTGGGAGATTTGGGCCATGACGAAGGATGAAAGCCAAGGTTTGCCTTCCCAGCCTTCCCAAAGTGAAGGCTGGCAGCTTTGGCGGTTCAATCCGCGATTTTACCGTGCACGTAAAGGACCGCGGACCTATCAGGAGATTTATTGGGTTTTTGGTTTCGAATTCTTGGCCATGCTGGCCTTGGGGGCGGCGGTTTATTTTGGCAGTATCAAACCCAATCTTGAACAGCACCGCAAAGAGATGGAGATCCACAGGCGCCTGAAGGAAATTCGGGCCAACCCGGCGGGCAACAAACCCGCAGAGTTGGTTGGCGTCGAACAAGGGCCCTCATCCAAATAGCTGCCGGTTCAATTTCATTTCCATGGAGGGTGGCACATCATGATGCGATTTTTAATGGCCCTAGCGGCCTTAATGGCGGGGCTACTGCAACCGACTTGGGCCCAAGATCCACTTCTCAAGTCTGCTGTGGCTCTTTACGACCGGGTGCAAACCCACCAACTTGAAAATGGCCTGCGCGTGGCGCTGGTTCCCATGCCAGGTGCTGCCACCGTCACAACCATGTTGATATACAAAGTGGGCTCTGCCGACGAGTTACTGGACCAAACTGGCCTGTCACATTACCTCGAACACCTCATGTTCAAGGGCACCGACAAGCTGATGCCGGGAGACATTGACCGCGCCACTTTGAAAAACGGGGGTGCAAACAATGCTTTCACCTCGGAGGATGTGACCGCCTACCATTTCGATTTCGCAGCCGACCGCTGGGAAAAGGCTTTGGAAATTGAGGCCGACCGTATCCGCAACCTTCGCATCGACAGCAAACACGAATTCGAGCAAGAGAAGGGCGCGGTGATTGAGGAGCTGAAACGGAACGAGGATGAGCCTTGGGACTTGGAGTACAAGGCGATTTTGCCTTTGATTTTCACCCCCAAGGGGCCATATGGCCACTCGGTGATTGGTGAGGCCTCCCATGTTCGCGCCGCCCAAGCCAAGGGCATTTTGGCCCACCATGCCCGTTGGTATCACCCCAATAACGCCTTGTTGGTCATTGCGGGCGGCATTGACCCTGCCGATGCCCTGGCAAAAGCTAAAAAACACCTCGGCAAAATTCCTGCTGCCAAGTTGCCACCCCGTATGGAGCTGCCCGCCGAAAAACCACAACTGCCGGCACGCAAAACCATGCCTTCCAAATTCGAGGTGGCGAGGGTTTTGATCGGCTATCCCACTGTGGCGCGCAACCACCCCGATGAGCCCGCATTGGATCTTGCCTCAAGCATCCTTGCCGATGGCAAAAGTTCTAGGCTCTACCAGCGGCTGGTTGAAAAGGAAGAAATTGCCAGCGGTGCCAGTGCCACCAACGACACCGGGCGTTATCCCGGATGGTTGGGGGTGCAGGTGGAATTGGTGGCCGGCGCCAATCTGGCCCGGGCAGAAAAGATCATCGACGAGGAAATTGAAAAGCTGCTTGAAAGCCCGGTAGGACAAGCAGAACTCGACAGGGTCCGACGCCAGTTGCTGGCCCAAAGCATTTATTCACGCGACACGGTGCACGGACTTGCCCAAAGTGTGGCCATGAGCCTGGTGCTGGGCGATGGAGATGGAATAGCGCAGGCAAAGGCTTATTTGGAAGGTATTAGCCAGGTCACCCCTGCCCAGGTTCAGGCGGCCGCAAAAAAATACCTTGGACTCAACAACCGGGCCAAAGTGGTGTCCATTCCCAAAGGCGGGGACGGAGCTGGTGGTGGCGCAGGCAAACCTTCCAAGCCGGGTCGTTCTAATGTGCCCAAGCGTTCCTTGGATCAAGGGGCCGCCACGGCAGGCAATCCGCTTGCCGGGGCCCGTCGCGTTGAGCTGCCAAGTGGTGCTGTTGTGTGGTTGCTTGAGCGCAGGGACCTACCGGTTGTCAACCTGTCAGCCCGCTGGCGCGAAGCGCGTCTTTATGAACCTAATAACAAGGCTGGCCTAGCGCAACTGACGGGAGGCCTATTGGAAGAGGGCATCTCGAAAGGCGACTTGAAAATGGATGGCAAGGCCTTTGCCGAAGAACTGGAGGCCATGGGGGCCCAAGTGGGAATCAGCGCGGCCGGGGCCAGCCTGAGGGTGTTGACCCCTCAGTCAAAGCGGTCTCTTGAACTGGTGCTTGCAGCCTTGGAATTCCCCTCTTTTCCCAAGGATGCCTTTGAGCGCAATAAAAAGATGCAGGTTTCAGAAATACTCGAGTCTGAAAAACAATCGCTCCTGCGGGCCCGCGAGGCCTTGGCGAGAATTGTCTACGGAGCTGATCATCCAATGGGCCGAAGAAGTGCTGGCACACGTGAAACCGTGGAAAAGTTGTCCCGGGAAGATGTCCAAGACTTCCATGCCAAGGTATTCACCCCGGGTAACCTGGTGCTGACCTTGGTGGGAGATTTCGACTCCAGGGAGATGGAGCAAACCCTGCGTTCTTTGACCAAAGATTGGCCCGCTAAGCCAGCGCCCGCCCTTCCAACTCTGTCGTCGCCCATTCCAACCGGTGGACAAACTGTCAGCGAGGTGATCAGCATGCCTGAGACCGTCCAGCTTCAGTTTTTGCTTGGGCACCAGGGCATTCGGCGGGATGATCCGGACTATTATGCTCTGCTGGTGATGGACCATGTTTTGGGAACCGGGCCAGGCTTCACTGACAGGCTTTCAAGCAGTTTAAGAGATCGCGAGGGCTTGGCCTACACGGTGAGCGCGCAAATAAGCGGCTCAGCCGATCTGCGCCCGGGTATTTTTCTTTGCTACATAGGAACTGATCCGGCGAACTTCGCCCGGGTTGAAAAAAGGTTTCGCGAGGAGATAGCCCGCATTCGCACCGAAGAAGCAAAGCCAGAAGAGGTGGACGATGCCAAAAGCTACCTGATCGGCAGCCTTGCCTTCAAATACGATGGCGGCGCCGCTCTGGCCGAGCGTTTGCAGGCAGTGGAGCGCTTCAACCTGGGGCTTGATCACCTCACGGCATTCAAGGCCGAGGTGAACAAAGTGAACCCCGCTCGGGTTAAGGCTGTCGCAGAAAAGCACCTCCATCCCAACCGCCTCAATCGTGTCGCTGCCGGCCCGATTGATGAGCAAGGCAAGGTGTTGAAGAAGGTTGAAAACATCAAGTAGAAATCGGGCAATACAAACAGCAAGGGCGGCCCTCCCTGGGCCGCCCTTGCTGTTTAAACAGAAATGGGCGGCGGGTCGCCTGCGCTTTCCAAAGGTTGGTTGGCCGTAGCAGGGCTTGTTTCGCTACGCACAGGGATGAGCGCGACGATCAGCTCGTACAGAGCATCCTCGGCCAATTCGTGGGGCTTTAGGCGGCAATAAAGATGGTTTTCATCGGCCCGGCGGAAACGCGGGCTTTTTTTGCCCAACTCTGCCAGCAGGTGTGGGTTTCGACCCACCAGCACCAAATCAACCGGGCCACTTTCGCCCTGAGACCGGTCAAACTGCAGGGCGCTGATTTTCCAGCAATCCGCGCGCACCCGTACCTCCACCAGCCTGAACAGCCATTCCACGGTTGGGTGAATGGCCCCGAAGCGGTCGCGCATTTCCTGACGAAAGTCTTTGAGTGTTTCAAGTGTTCGCACGCGTCCCAGCCTGCGATAAACCTCGATCCGCGCTTTTTGACCCGGGATGAAATCGCGTGGCAGGTAGGCGGGCCACCCCAGATCCACATGCACTTCCAGCGGTTCAGCCAAAGGTTGGTTGCGCATTTGGCGCACGGCGTTGTCCAACAGTTGGCAGTAAAGCTCGTAGCCGACCGCGGCAATGTGGCCCGACTGTTGGGTGCCCAAAAGGTTGCCGGCCCCGCGGATTTCTAAATCGCGCAGAGCGATCTTGAAACCAGAGCCAAGGGCAGTGAATTCCTCAATGGCCTTCAGGCGTCTGGCAGCCTGCCCATCCGAGGCGCGACTGGACCTGCTTGGGTCCAGCATCATGTAGGCGTAAGCCCTTTCTTTGGAGCGACCAACCCGCCCCCGCAATTGGTGCAATTCGGCCAAGCCGTAGTGGTCAGCCTCGTTGATAAAAATCGTATTGGCCGAGGGGATGTCGAGGCCGCTTTCAATGATGGTGGTCGAAACCAGAATGTCTGCCTTGCGTTCGAGGAACTTCACCATCGCCTCCTCGAGTTCGTCACCGTGCATCTGCCCATGAGCCACGACAAAACGGGCCTCGGGCACGATTCGCCTCAACCGGTCGGCCAAAATATGAATGTCATGCACCCGAGTGTGCACGAAAAAAACCTGACCTTCCCGGTTCAGTTCCCGCAACACCGCATGGCGGATCAGGCTTTCATCGAATCGCAAAACTCTTGTCTCGACAGGCTGCCGGTCCGGGGGCGGCGTTTCCAGATTGCTGATATCACGAATGCCCAGCAGTGCCTGGTGCAGCGTTCTGGGGATTGGGGTGGCTGTCATGGTGAGTACATCCACCTTTTCGCGCAGAAGCTTCAGCCTCTCCTTGTGCTCAACGCCAAAGCGCTGCTCCTCGTCAATGACCACAAGGCCCAAGTCCTTGAACCGGATGTCTTGGCTGACAAGCCGGTGGGTGCCCACAACCACATCGACCGAGCCCTGGGCCAGTTGTTGCACGATGCGCCTTTGTTCGGCCTGGCCTCGGAAACGGTTCAGGCAGGCCACGGTGAAAGGGTATTCTGCCATGCGGCTGCTAAAGGTGCGGTAATGCTGCTCTGCTAGCACCGTAGTTGGAACCAGGACCGCCACCTGCCCGCCGGCGTCGGCCACCTTGAAGGCTGCCCGCAAAGCAAGTTCGGTTTTGCCGAATCCCACATCTCCGCAAATTAGCCGGTCCATCGGCCTTGGTCGTTCCAAGTCGGTCTTAATCTCGCGCAGGCCCACCAATTGGTCTTCGGTTTCCTTGAAGGGGAAAGAAGCCTCAAACTCGCGCTGCCATTCGCTGTCTTGGGGCCATGCCCTTCCTGGGTTGGCGGCCCGTGTTGCCTGCAGACTGATCATGTCCGCAGCCAGGTCAATCACCGCTTCGGCTGCCTTGTCTTTCTTCTTCTGCCAAGCGACTGAACCAAAACGAGAAAGCTCGATACCTTCACCTGATGCGCCGACATATTTCTGCACCAGATGAATGCGCGAAACAGGCACAAACACCCGCACGCCTTCCCTGAATTCAAGAACCAAATGCTCTTCGGCGCGCCCGGCTCTTGCCGCCTCCTCAGCTGCTTCAGTGGGCGTTGGCCCCCTGCTGCCGGTGTTGGTCGTGGCCGCCTGGCGGTCAAGCAGTTCCATTCCCAAAAACCGCGCGATTCCATGGGCCACATGGACAACCAAGTCCCCAGGAGTGAGGTCGAGAAACGAATCGATAGCGCGGGATTCTACCCGGCGCTTGGCGATGGTTTTTTCAGGCGCTAATGCGACACCACCCACCAACTCTCGGTGGAACAGGTCTTGGCTGCCAAGAAGCACCCACCCCTCCGGCCCATCCAGCTGGTTTTCAACCGGAATGACGCGGAAGCTTGCCCGCAGGGTGCCTCTCACAATGCGCAAACGATTAGCCTGGGCTACCTTGCCGGCAGAAAGCACTTCTCGCAACCGATCCATTTCGCCGTCGCTTGAGCAGGCGACAAGCACCTTGTCATGTCGGGCCACTTCGTCCAATTCATCACGAACCCGCTGGATATTGCCCGAAAGGCGTTCGACTGATTCCACTGCCAAGTGGCAGGTTTCTTCTACGCTGGTTGCGGGCATGGCCGAAAGGGCCACGCTTGGCCTGCTGGCAAGTGCCTGTTGCATTTGGTCGACGCCAAACAAACCCGCAATCTTGCCCGAGCGGTCACAAAGGTTGGCTGCTTGCTCTCGCATATCGCGCGGTTCAACCCAAACCACCCACGAGTGTTGCGGTAGGTGCTCCACCAAATGCGCCTTGGTTTTTTCCAGTGGTTTGCCAGTGGACTTGGAAACCTCATCAGTTTGCACACGCAGCAGGTCGGCCCATTCCACTTGGCCCAAGCTGCGTTGGTCATCCGCGGCAAAATGCCGAATGGAATCAACTTCGTCACCGAAAAATTCAAGCCGTGCCGGTGAGCCGGCTTCAGGCGACCAAACATCTATCAGGCCACCCCGCCTTGCAAAATCACCCGGTAATTCCACCGCATCGGAATTACGGTAGCCCGCCCCCACCAGCCAATTGAGCAGTTCTTCCATCTCAACCGTTTGGCCCCGCTCGATGCGCCTGCGTCTGGCATCAAGGGACTGCGGGCTGGCGACGGGCTGAAGAAGGGCATGCACGCTGGTTAGAAGAATTTTGGGCCGTTCTCCCACACCCGCCAACGCTCCAAGGGCTCGCAATCGGGCCGGTGTGGCCGGGTCGATTCGTTCTTCTTCGCCTGGCAAGCAGCTCAGGGCTGGAAAAATTTTGGCGGTGCCCCCGGTGAAGCATTCCAGTTCCTGCCGCCAAGGCTCCAACTCCCGCGGGTGCGCCAAGGCAACCATCAGCACACCTGGGCAGTGGTTGGCAAGGGCCGCCACGGCCAGGCCCGAGGAAGAGCCCCACGCCCCATCAATCGTGGCACTATTTCCTGCCAGCAGTTCTCGAAAAATAGGCTCCAAAACCGGTTGCTTGCCCAGTTCGCGAGCAAAATCTGCCAGGCTGTGGGGGTCAAAGGTGGAAGACGGCGCAGGTGAAGCCGCTGTGGCTTTGATTGCCTTAGGGCGCGGTTTTACCGGGGCTGTTTGGCCGTCGTCCGGCTCATCATTTTTTTTGACGCGTTTGGCCATGGTATCGGCGTTTGAGGTCTGCAAACAAGAACACCCCAGACCTATTTTGGCTGGGGCAAAAAGCAGGCCCGGATACCTTTTACACCGGGCGCTCAATCAGATTAGCAAAATGGAATTTTGATTGCAGTCGAAAGCTTAAATCGAGTTCGCCATCTCCTCTTCCTTGGCCATTTCAATCGCCTGCGAGGCCCGAAATTCAGCCCGCATAGCATCCAATGGCTCAATAATCTCATCAACACTGTCTTTAAAAAGATCACCAATCAACAGATCAATCAAGTGTCGCTTCATCTCAGGATGCTTTCGAATGAAGGAGCCAAAGTTGAACCCTTCATAAAAGGCATAAACCAGCCGTTTCATTCGGTCCATGCCGGTGAGGAACTTTGACCCCCAAGCACCAAGCCGCTGGGTCGAGAAATCGTTGCTGTCAAATGCGCCCTTGATGGCATCGGCTGCAAACTCGCCGCTTTTGAGGGCAAGAAAAACACCGGAGCTGTAAACCGGGTCAAGAAATCCAAAAGCGTCTCCCACCAAAACCCAGCCATTTCCGGCCACTTGGCTTGATTTGTAACTGAAGTCTTTGGTGGTGTGGAAACCACCGCTGCGTTGGCCTGCCATGACCCGACGCTTCGCTCCCGGGCACCGTTCAAGCTCTTCGTTGAAGATCGTCTCTAGATCACCCCGGCCTTTCAGCAAGTAATCCATCGCGCCTACCACGCCCACCGACACAATGTCGTTTGCCAAGGGGATGTACCAAAACCAACCCTTTTTCTTTTGCAGGGCCAGAACCAAGGTTGCACCCTCATCTAGCCCGCCTTCTCGGGATGCGCCTTTGTAATAAGTCCAAACGCTGGCGTTACGCAGCAGCGAATCTGCAACTTTCAGATTGAACTTGTTAGAAATGAGCGAGCTTTGACCAGTCGCATCGACCACCACATCAGCATAAATATCAAACTCGCCAAACCCCTGCTGGTGAGCGCGGGCGCCGATCACTTTGATGGGATCGTTTGGGCAAGTTAAAACATCAAGGGCGCGAGTTGCCTGCAATACAGTGGCACCATGCTTCGCTGCGTTGTCGACCAGCATGCTGTCAAATTCACTGCGCACAACCTGCCAGGTCTGCGCGCATTCGTGAGGGTTGTTTTCGAAGAAATAAAAAGGTTGCGATTCTTTGCCGGTTTCGGTGACGAACTGGACCGAATATTTCACGGTGTGACGAGAAGCCTTCATCTGATCCAGCACACCCAAGCGCTTAAGAGTCCAATAACTATCAGGCATGAGCGATTCGCCAATGTGAAAACGAGGGCCTTTTTCGCGTTCCAGAAGAATGGTGTCCAAGCCATTTTGGGAGCATAGGGCGGCTGTAGTGGCGCCAGCGGGCCCCCCACCTAAAACCAGAACCTGCGTACGGCGTGCAGCTTGTGTGACCATGATTGGATTGCCTGTAGAACATTGTTGGAACAACTATCTTTTGAACTATTAGCCTTCCAATCGGCAAAGGTCAAGCGGCCACAGTGCCAAAAATGTAGGATTTTCTTGGTTTGACGCAATTCAGAGGCATTTCAGTTACCTGGACATAACTTTTGGCCAGTTTCATTTTGAAACCTGCCATTTTTTTGCCCGTATTCTAAGAAAGGGGAATAGTGTGCCTTTAGTTTGTTTCAGGATAGGGTGGCTTTATGTCGGAAGCTAGCAATTCAAATGGCCAAATTATTCGATGTCCCGGCTGCCAGCAAAAGTTGTCGGTTACACCTGAAATGATTGGGAAACTTTTTCGGTGCGCCAAGTGCGGCAAAAACCTGCAGGTTAAACCACTGGTTCACCCTAACCCGTTACCGAATGTTCCTCCCCTGAATTTGCCGGCCCTTTCTTCAATTGCAACTTCAACCGAAAAATCCGCCAGCAATGTGGGTTACCCATCGGGCCAGCCAAACACTTCTGATTTCCGAAAAACCGTGGGGGCCAAGCCTAGCCTGACGCATCTTTTGTTATTGGCTTTTTTGATACTATTTTCCGCTGCCATGGTGGCTGGGGCAATCTATTCTTGGCGCGTGGTTCTTGACCGTGACAAAGAAGTGCAAGAGGCGAGGCAGATCGCCAGCAATGTTGAAAAATCACATTCTTCAATTAAAAATCCGGTCAATGGAAATGGTCAAAAGGCTGATGGGGATAAAGGCTTGCCAAATCCTGCCGCCCCGGCCATTACATTTCCCCGTAGGGCGCTTTTGATTGCAATCAATGAGTATCTCTATGCCAATCCGGTCCAGCAGGGTTATGCCAATTCATGGAAAGGGTTGGATAAGCTAGGCCGCGCCTTGCAGGTGGGTTGGCGATTTCCCGCCAACCAAGTTGCTCAATTGTCCGATGCCATCCAAGGTGGCCCTGTGCCGCTAAAAAAGAATGTTGAGAAAACAGTGGAAGACTTCTGCTCCTCTTGCCGCAAGCAGGACCAAGCGTTGGTTTGGTTCACAGGCCATGCGACCATGGTGGGGGACAAGGCTTACCTCGCACCCTTGGACGGCGACCTAATACAAGAATCTACCCTCATTCCTCTTGATTGGGTTTTCGAAAAACTCAAAGCTAGCCCTGCCCGTCAAAAGGTGTTGGTTCTTGATGTCTTTCGGTTCAACCCGGTGATTGGCCATGAGCGTCCAGGTAGCGACCCGTTACCAGAGGCTTTCGAAAAAATCGCCCTCACCCCACCCCCTGGGGTGGAAGTGGTTTTGGCCTGTGGCAAAGACCAGAACTCTTACGAGACCGAAGAGGAGCCGATGGGCGTGTTGCCTTTCGCTATTTCCGAAGTTCTCAATTCTCAACTCACGCGCGACCTGACACCCGATGACCCGTTGCCGGTGGCAGACCTCGTTGAAAAGGTGAACCAGGGTGTTTTGAAGGGGGTGAAGGCGCCCATCCGCCCACTTTCCGAAAGGCTGGAGAGCACCAAACGGGATGGTAAACCCGCCATCATGAAAGTGTCAGCCGCCGGAAAACCCTCAGCCGATGGCGCAAAATATGATGAGGCAGAGCCACCGCCTCCATCGCCGGTTCTGGCACGCACACAAGTGGAAAACAAGGCCGGGCGCGACCTCAATGCACAGGTTCTGAAAGAACTTGCGCTGCCGCCCATCAGGCGGGGCCGGGCGATTGGGGACCTGCATGTGGAAACCCTGCCGGTGCTGGGGGTGGAGGAGGCTGCCAAATACCGCGACAATCCCAAGGAAGAAACACCCCTGCAAAAGGCGATGAAGCAGGCTCAGGTCGACCTGTGGGCCATATCCGGCCTGAAACCTCCGGCTGACCTGGAAAAACAGGTCTCCGAAGTGCGCAGGCAGAAGAAAGTCAACCTGGAGACGATGGTCGATTATTATGGCAAGCCGGCGGAGGAGGCCCGGTTCAAGGCCAGCGTCGAGTCCAACCAGAAGGATGTGGCCAAGGTTTTCGCCATCGTGGAGGGGGATTACGAAGCCCTGAAGGAGTTGGGGGAGGATGTGGAACTGGAACCCAAGCGCCTTCAGGCGCATTACCTGTTTCTGAAGGCCCGGCTGGAGGCACAGATAGCCTACCTGTACGAGTACCAGTCCGCCTTGGGCTCCATACGCAAGGAATTTCCTGCGCTGGAAAAGGGGCATTCAGGCTGGCGTCTGGCGAGCAGTTCCAAGCTGCGGGGCGACCGGGCTGGCAAACAGGCCGACAAGGACCAGAAAGCCGTCCTGAAAAAGCTGATCGACAAATACCCGGGTTCCCCGTGGGCTGTCCTGGCCCGCCGCGACATGCTCACCGCGCTGGGCCTGGAATGGCAAAGCGCGGCGAAGCGGGAGTGAAACTTATGCGACGCCTTCCAGACCAAGCTGGCGGAAAAGCCGTGCTGGCATGGGATGCTCCAGCTTCCAGACGATACTGATCGGCCGATTGCCTGAATGTCTCAAATAACAGCAGGGGCCCAGGAAGTGGTACGGGGAGGCCCGCCCTGTATTGGTTGTCCGTTTTTCCCGAACGAAGAGCAGAGGGGTATATCCCAGATCCCTGTGGCGCAGGTACCGGTTGCCGGTTTCGGATTCCACGGCTGTCGTACTTTGTGTTTGCCAATGGAATTCCGATGGGGACAGGGCAAAATCTTCGTACAGGGTTGTGGGTGAGTAATCCGCTTCGGTTTTCTGAAGGGTGACGAAAAACACATCCAGTTTCTTTTCAGGAAGATGCAAGACTCCCTCCCGAAAAGAGGGGCGGCTCTCATAGGTCCATCTTCCCAGACCCAATAGTGCTTCATCGCGGCTGTACTGGCAGTGAAGGGTAAGGGGGACGCCTTTGTTCGCCAGGGGTTGGATACCTGGATGGGAAATTGCCCAAAGGGTTTCGAAAAGTGCCCGGATGCTGTCAACGATCGGACGATGTGCCTGGATCAGTTTGATGGCATCTGGAAGTGTCAGGCTTTCGCTGGCCTTGCCGAGCGCGGTGGTCAAAAATTGGCATATCCTGATAGTCTCCATTGGGAAGGCTTGCCCTGTGGGCTGCCGGCCTTGGAGGAAATTCAGTATCGTTTTCACGGCATCCGCATCATCCCAATGGCTTGCCCGGTGCAACCCGTTGGCAATTTCCTTCTCCAGGTTGCCTGGTAATTCAAAGGCGGGATAAAGGGCGGCATCTTTTAACATGCGGGCCCATAAGCCGCGCAGGCACAGTGTGGGAATGTCTGTTGCCATGAAATCCGCCGCCTCAAGCATGGTTGGGCAGCGCCCGTTGACCAGATTGAATTCCCTCAGGCCAGAGATGATCGCTCGTTGGGTGCTGGCCAGGGAAACGCGAATGTTATCCAGCACCCTTTCCTTGGCGACTTTTTCCAGACGAATCATGCACCCTGGGGGAAGGTTTGGGAAATCGTTCTCCAATTGTTCGGTGAGTGGGGATGTTTTGTCGGCCAATAGTGCCCGGAATCTGGATGCGAACCGGTATTCCCGGCGGTGGGCTGAAATGAAGTCCAGCACGGTCAGACATTGTTTGCCCTTGTGTTTGCGCAGTCCCCGGCCCAATTGTTGCAAGAAGATGGTGAGGCTTTCGGTTGGGCGCAGGAATAGAACGGTGTCGATTTCAGGAATGTCAACACCTTCGTTGTAAAGGTCCACAACAAAAAGGAAATTGATTTCCCTGGCAACCAGCTTGCGCTGCACCGTCCAGCGTTCTTCAGTAGTTGATTCCGAGGAAAGGGTCGCGGCACGGAAGTGATGGCGATTGAATTGATCCGCCATAAATCGGGCATGCTGGATGCTGACACAAAAACCAAGCGCCCTGGCTTCGAAGGGGTCCAGTAAGATTTCCCGGACCTTGTCCATGACAAGACCGGCTCTGGCTGTGTTGTTGGACAAGATGCCATCCAATTCAGCAAGTTTGTAACCGCCGCGCTGCCAGGACAGTGTGCTGAGATCCACTGAGGCGCTGTCGGTGATACCGAAATATTGGAAGGATGCAAGTAAATCCCTGCCAATTGCGTCAGGAAGGCGGATTTCCGCACTGGGTCTGCCGTCGAACCAGGAGAGTATGTCCAGATTGTCGGCGCGTTCGGGAGTTGCTGTAAGCCCAAGCAGGACCTTTGGCTGAATGTGATTGAGGAGGTTCAAATAGCTGGATGCTGCCGCATGGTGGAATTCATCCACCACGACATAATCAAACCTGTCGGCCGGTAGGTTGTTGAAATCCCGGCTCGTGTAACTCTGGATGGTGCAAAAAAGGTGATTTGAATCAGTTTCCCGGCTTCCCCCCACAACCAGTTCGCCAAAGTTTTGATCGCGCAGAACCACGCGAAAGGTGGCAAGTGCCTGGTGAAGTATTTCCTCACGGTGGGCAATGAAAAGCAGGGATGGCCTGTCTTTTAAATCTTGAGCGAATTCCCTGAAATCAAAGGCGGCAACCATGGTCTTTCCCGTGCCGGTCGCCGCAACCACGAGATGGCGGTTTTTACCCAAAACCCTTTCATTGTGCATGGCATCAAGGATTTCCTGCTGGAACGGATGGGGGCGCACATCGACAAAGGAGAGAAGTTGGTTGTCTCCAATCTCCCCCTGCCTTTCCAGTTGGAGCACTTTTTTCAGTTTGGGAAGGCATTCCTGGGTGAGGTGTTCAAATTCCGCATCCTGCCAATAACCGTCGAAGGTGTTGGTCACCTTCGCCCAAAGGTACGGGAGCTCAAACTGGCTCACCTTGGTGGTCCATTCCAGGCCCTCGGAAAGCGCTGACTTGGAGAGGTTGGCTGATCCGATGTAGGCCGAGCCGAATCCCGTGGGGCGGTGGATCAGGTAGGCCTTTGCATGCAGTCTCCCGTGCTTGGTGTCGTAGTTAACTTTGGTTTCCGTGTTCGGCAGACGGAGCAGTTCCTCCATCGCCCTGATTTCGGTGTTGCCCATGTAGCTGGTGGTGATCACACGCAGGCGTGGTCGGCCGGATTCCCGGGGCTTTCGCGCTGTCAGTTCCCTGAGAGGTTCGAGGATCATCCTCAAACCGCTCCACAGGATGAAAGAGCAAAGGATGTCCACGCTTTCCGCCGAGCGGATTTCGTTGGAAAGCTCGATGCCCAATTTGAGGTCTGATTTTGAACCTGTGATCAAGGTGGAACGGCCCAGCGGACTATGAGGCCTCGCGGGCTTTGATTGGCTGGAGTGAATCGCGAGAAGCCGTTGCAGGGGTGACTTCAGGCTTGGGCACAATTCCGGGGAGTTCAATTCCCCTCGCAGCAGGTCGATGATCCGTTGTGCCACGGCTAGCTGTTTTTCCTGCTCCTTTCCCCGGTGTTGGGAAAGGCCGCGCAGGATCAGTCTTTCAAGGTACTGGGCGAGCACGGAATGGGCTTCGCCCGGGTCGATTTCTCCAATCAGGGGCGCCAAGCCGGGGATGTCTAGCTGGTCCAAACGTGAGGCAAGGGCAGTGTCTAACAGCTGGTCGTAAAGGCCTTCAGATAAAGCGTCTGCAGAAGGTTGGCCTGGGAGATTGGACATGCGAAGGCTCACTGGGACAAAAGACAATCACCCCCTGGTGTATGTCTTCCGTGGCAATCGCCCAGCTTGTTTTCAAAGTTTGCAGGCGCGAAAAGGTGATTTCACTTCTTCGCCTCCTGAGCCAGCGCCTTGTGCTTCTTGGCCAATTCCAGTTCCCCTTGCTTCTCGTAACAAGCGGCCAAAGTGTTGTGGATGGCCCGGCGCGAACCCAAGGCTCCCAATGCGACTTCCAGATCGGCAATGGCCGGGCGGTCTTGGCCCATCTGCGCGTGAATTTGGCCCCGTGTTTCCAAGAAGCTGGCGCTGCCCGGTTGCCGGGTGAGGGCTTCGTTCACCAAGGCAATTGCCCGCTCCAGTTCTCTGGGGCTTGAATTTGCCAGATACCATGCGAGATTGTTGGCGATCGCTGGATCTTTGGGGTTAGCCCGGTAAGCCAAATCAAAATGCAGCCGGGCTTGGGCTTCTCGCCTGGCAATGTGGTATTCCACCGCCAAAAGAAGATGAATCAAATCAGGGGCCACCCCTTTGGCAAGCATGGTTTCAAGCCTGTTGCGAGCGCCACTACGGGCCGACTCAAATTTGGGGCTGTCGGAGCCTTCCGGCGCGGCTGCGGCATCAGTAAAATCAGCCAGTTTGACCAATCGCTGGAGAATGGGGCCAGACCGCGGGTCCACTTCCAAACCGCTTTTGATCAGGTCGGCAATTGCGCCGTAATCCCTTTCCTTCGCATTTTGCAGTTGGTCGATCCGCTCGATATGGACTTGGACCAGGCGGTTGGTCGCCTCTGTTTTGCGTAGTTCTGTATCTGCTTTTTCGCGCAAAAGTGCCCATGTTACAACTGCCCCTGCAAGATCTCCGCGCACCAATTGGGTGTCTGCCATCGCCCGTTGCAATCGCAAATTGGCAGGTGCAGCTTTGGCCATAGCAATCACTTTGTCGCCGGATGCGGCGATTGATTCCTGCGATTTGAACTTATCTTTGCGTTGGGTGATGGCTGCCAGTCGCGATTTTGCTTCAGGGGTTCGCACAATATCAGGGATGGATTCCAGAACCTTCTGCGCATCGTCCGGTTTTTCTTCGGCAAGCAATTGATCTGCCAACATTATTCCCATATCCGGGTCACCCGGTTTGGCCATCAGCCCCTGACGGAGATGGATTTCCATCAACTTGTAAACCGCCTGCTGCTGCTCCACTTCCTTGGGCGGACTTTTGGCAATTTTTTCCTGGATGCGATTCACCTGCTCCAGTTGGGCGGGCCCGAATCCCGGCTTGTCTAGAGGAGCCATAGCTGTCCAGAGTGCCGATGCTTTTTCTTTTTTTCCGTCGCCCTTGTCTAGCTTCTCCAGGGTTTGGGCAAGACTCAGCATCCATGACTGGTTGCTGGGGTCGAGCCGTGTCAGGGTCTCCAGGCATAGGCGGTAGCCTTCCAGGTCGCCGCGGCCAATCGACTGTTCCGCCTGCTGACGGTAAAAACTGGTTTCAGGTGGCCCCACCCGATCCATAGTGACCGCTGCGGCCCCCAGCAAGCCAACGGCAATGGCAGGCGTTGCCGCCGCCAGGGTGCCAAGAATTGGCAGCCAAGGATTGGACCCTTGGGGCGCCTTTTTGCCGGGCCGAATTTGCGACTGTTTGGCCATGGTTATTTGCCCTCAGGCCAGAGCTTGGGTTCCAGCAACTCCCGTATTCCCTCAAACAGATTCATCACATCCTTGCGCGCATTTTCATTCAGCGGAAAGGGCGACTCCACAAACACTTGAACCTGACGGGTCAGGGCTTCGGTGCCACCAATATCAGAGCCTAGCCATACGCCCTTCATGTGATTGAGGAAGGTGTACCAATAGCGCAAGAAGAATTCCGGGCGGCCAATCCATTCGCCATGCTGGTTCAGCAATCCGAAAACCAAAAAACCATTTTCATCAATGGATTTTTGATAAAGGGCAATGTGCCGTTTCTGGGATTTGTCGCCCTTGCGAACATCCTCGTTCCAGACACTAAGCCGGTTCCACCCCGAAAAGTCGTAACAGTCCATCAAGGGGTGCCAGCCAGGGAAGTGGTCATCCATGCTGACGATCGCCTTGATCGGCCCCCGGGAAAAAATCCATTGTTGCGACACCACATCCAGCGCCAGCATGCCTTTGGATTGTTCTTTCCGCGGGCCAAACTCATTTTTCCAGCCGGCAATCTGCTGGGGCAAAACCCCTTCCAAAAGAGGTAAATGGCTGCCGGCTTGCCAAGGTACGCGATTGTTGAATAGCACCATGCCACCGGCGGTCAATTGCACTACCAATGCGCCCACCAAAGCTGCGGTTCGGGTGCTACCCCAGCTTGTCAAATCACTTGCGGGCCAAACAGTGGCATTGCCAATTCCCGTAATGCCCGCAAGCGAACCCAGATTTTTGCGCTTTTCGGGTAGCAGTGTGCGCACCACCGACCGGATGAGGCTGAGTAACGCATCGGTCGATCCGATCAACAACACCCCCATGGCAAACATCACCAGCCCAATGGCGGTGTGGGGCCAGCCGTTCAAAAGATCAATGTCGCGGGTAGCAGCCCAGGTGATCACCACAATGCGCATCGCGTTCAGAACCAGCACCCACCCAAGAGACATGCCCACAAGTAAAAATCCATGAATCCAGCCACGGTTTAGGAACAGCGACCAAATGGACGAAAAAGCTCCCAAGGTCACCAGCGACCGTACGCCGCTACAAGCTTCCGAAACAAAGAGCGATTGTTGGGGCAGATAAAGGGTGTGCCCCTGAATACCATGCAAAATTCCGCCCAGCATTAGCAAGTGGTGCGAGGCCCGCACAGCCACTCCCTGCAACCGTTGCACCAGCCAATCAAGGATTCCAAAAGGTGGTGGCACCATCCAAAGCAGAAGTAGCGCGCAGGGCCACCAAGCCCTTAGAAGTGGCCATCCACCCAGCCGAAAGGTGACCAGAAAAAGCCCGCCAATACCTAACAGAAAGCTGAATCTCTCAAGTGCCAACACACTACAAGCAATTACCGAAAGCCACCAGAGCCAAAAAAGGATGTTCAGTTTTGCGTTGTCACGCGGGGTGATGGTTCCCAAATCTTGGGAACGCAAATAAAGAAGCAGTCCGACTGCTCCCAAATGTAGCGGGAAAAACTCGTAGTCTGGCCGGTTTAAAAGGCCCAGCATGAAGATGCCTGCCAAGGGAAGGCAGACCAACACTGGAAACCAAAGTTTCAGCCAGGCAACAACCCCGCTAACGCCGCCCATCGAGGCGGAGGGCAGGGGGGACATGGTGGAAGACTGGGACAAGATGCAGTGCTCCGTGGGATTTCAAACGGTGTCAGGACGACCTAGCTATCCGGAAAACGCTCTTTAATCCTTTGATAGCACATATTCATTTTTTTTGCCTGTTTGGTCAATTCGCAGGTTCAATTTTTATGGCCGGAAATTAAAGAGCCCCCCTTTCCATTTTAATGGAAGGGGGGGAGAGGGTTTGTTGTTCAAAAGGTCAAGGTGCCTGGGTGAATGAGATGGGTGTGATTGGCGCTTGAGCTTTTGGGGATTGATAAAGAGGCGCCTGCCCCCGGCTGGGAGCCTGCCCACTGTAAGGCGCCTGATGGTTGATTCCTGAATCCACAGGCTGCAAGCGGTGGATGAACCCCTTCAGGCACGGATCCTGGCAAATTGGGTCGAGTCTCAACTTGCGCACGCACACATCTTTTTCCACGCAGATAGGAACTTTTTTGCTGACCGTACACTCGATCTGGTCGGTATAGGTTACGGGAACCGGAACTTTCACGGTGTAAGAAACCATCTCGCAAACCTTTTCCTTCACCACCCGGGTGCGACTGCGGGGCACCATGTTGCAGACGGTGTAAGGGATCTGGCGAGTTTTTGTTTCTTCCACCATCTCAGTGAACTTGCAATTCACCATGCGGGTCTTGGTCCGCTGTTCCATGCGGCACACGGTGTAAGGCACCTGCTTCACCCGTTTCTCCATCACCACCCGGTAATTGACACAAGGAACCTGCTTCACGCTTTCCTCGCAAACAATGCGGTGCTTCACACAGGTGAGGGTCTTTTCCCAGCAGGCCCCTTCGACAAAATTGCGGCCAAACCCCGGGTTAGCATGGCCAATTCCTTTACGGTCCACATAAGCACCGCAGATTTGCCTTGTCTTGTTGACAACAACCTGGCGGGTGTAGGTTTCGGGCACCATGCGTCGAACCGTGACCGGCACTTGCTTGGTGCATACTTCCTGCACGGTCCGAGTCACTTTCACAGGCACCTGCTTGCATACCTTCACACGCACCTTGCGGCACACGGTGTAAGGCACTTCTTCCTCAATCACATGGCGTTCATAACGGGTCACAGGTACCACCTCGCAGCAGGTCACTATGCGTGGCACCCTGCGGCAGCGAATCTCGTCTGGGCATTGGGTTTCGCATTTGACCAAACGGCCGGGGTCGCATGCCCCTTTCATGGTGCAGGGATCGAAGCAGAAATTTGCCGGGTCGCGCTTCCAGGTGACAATCCGCTTGCCCGGAACGCAATACTGCTCGGTGACCCATTCCAAATGTTTGCGCTCAACGGTCTTACAGCAGGTGACTGGCACCTTTTCCGTTCGGCACACTTTTTTGAAGCGCGTCTCCACCTCGGTGCGTGTTTCGCTGCACACCACATCTTTGAGAACTTCTTCGCATACCTTCCGGCAAACCACATACTGGCATTCTTTGATGACTGTCTCGCAAACAGGCACGCAGCGGGTCTCGCAAACCTCTTTGATTTCTTGCTCGCGTACGCATTTGGGCACCTGCCCGCTGATCACCCGGGTGTTCACCTCGCACACAGGACGATGGCGCACCTGACGCACTTCCTTCAAGACAGTTTCAGGAATCTTGCGGCAGATGGTGTACTCGCAATCGCGGTAGCGAATCTCAGTCACAGGATAGTTGCATACATCGGTTACCGGTTTTTGAATGGTGCGTGTGATGGGTCTTTGAACAGTATATTCGCACTCCTTATAGCAGGTGGTGCGAACCGGTTGCAGGTAGCATTCCTCCACGGTTTTGCAAATGGTCCGTGTGCGCGGGCGAGTGCAAACCCGCTCTTCGGTTTGCCAGCAAGTGCGCTGGACATCCTTCAAAACGGTCTCGGTCACGGTTTGGTAGCAGGTTTGCCAGCGTTTTTCGATCACCGTGTCCCAAACAAGCTGGTATTTGGGCCGAAAAACCATACACACACGGCTGAAGGAGCAAGGGTCGCCGCAGTCCTCGGAGCAGGCGCTATAACTGCCAGCCCCGCAGTGGGAGGCTTTTGCACTGGGACTGCAGAGCAGTATGCCGGCTATTACCAGCAAAAGTGCTCCCAAGCGGGCGGGGGGGTAAGTCATGGTGCCTGTCCTCTGGTTTGGGGAGGGAACAGGCTGTCGCCTAATTCCTACCCCACGCGCATGCATGCGCTTTAAAAGGTATCGGCGGACATGCCTTTGCCTAATGATGGGGTAAAAGGTCCGATTGGTCCGAACTGCCAACGACTTTAATGGGCGTACCGAGCAGGCTTAAAGTTCCTGCTGAGTGATCTCTTCTGCTTGGGGGGAATGGTCCGTTAGGAGGGGCAGAGCAGGTTAAACAGTCAATTTTCGCCAATCAGCAAGGCCTGCTTAATCCCCCGATTTGCATATCTCGATTTCAGGCCGATTCCTGCTGGCTCAGGCAGTGGAGAGTCCCTAGCCCCCAAACCAAATCCACAGCATGAATTCCAACCAACCTTCTTCCTGGAAAAAGCTCCGCCAAAAGGCCCAGCGCCAAACGATCTGAAGGGTCGTTGAAAGTGGGAACAAGTACCAAGTCGTTGGCGATATAGAAATTGGCATAGCTGGCGGGAAGCCGCTGTCCTTGAAATTCCACAGGCTCTGGCATGGGAAGGTCAATCACTTCCAAACGCCGCCCCTTGGCATCTTTGGCTTCATTCAGGCGACGAATGTTTTCTTCCAAAATGCCATGGTTGGGGTCAGATTGGTTCGGTTCCCGTGCGCAAACGACTTTCCCGGGCCCCACAAACCGTGCCAGATCGTCTACATGCCCGTGCGTGTCGTCACCAACGATGCCGTTTTCAAGCCAAATAGTGTGTTGGATGCCCAAATACCGTTCAAATGCCATTTCATAACCTGCACGGTCGAGGCATTTGTTCCGTTCTTGCACTTTGCTGAGAAGGCATTCCTCGGTTGTCAGCAGGGTTCCTTCACCATCTGCATCAATAGATCCCCCCTCCAAAACCAATGGAATGGTTCCTTTGGCCGGGTCAAAAGCCTGAACCTCTTCCAAACCAAGATGCTTGGCCATGAAGCCCGCAACTTGGGCATCCTTCTTATGGTTGCGATATTTTGCCCAGGCGTTGAACTTCCAACGCACCAAGGCCCGACCGCCTCCAGCCACCCTGACGGTTTGGCCGCCAGAATCACGCAGCCATACCCGGTCGGTTGGCATTTCCAGTAGCTCTACCTGCTTTAAATCGGCCTTAACATCATTCAGCATGGTGCTGATTGCCTTGGTTTGGCCCGCTGGAACAAGCAGGCGCACCTTTTCCACCCGAGAAATCCAACGGACGATCTCGCACCAAACCCATGGGATGGGGTAGAACTTCCTTGGCCAGTCAGCTTTTTGATGAGGCCAAGCCAACCAAGTTGCTGCGTGAGGTTCCCATTCTGCGGGCCAAAGGAGCGTATCTTCAAGCATGGCGGTCACTTGTGTCACGTTAAAGCCCCATAAAAAATTGTCGATTAAGATTGAATGTATGACGATTAGTATTAGGCCCGCTGCCTTTTGTTGGAAATGCCTTCTTCCATGACGCCGAGTGATTCTCCCCTGTTAGCCCAAAATGCTGACTCCAATGCCTTGGAGTCGGGTCTCAATTCAATTGTCCCAAAGCTGCTCAATTTCACCAATCCCTGGTATCTCCGCGGTGGCCACCTGCAAACCTTGGTGGGCTATTATCGAGGCGGAAAGTTGCCCTACCTTCCTACAGAGCGTCTGGAAGTCGATTTATGCGACGGCGATCGCCTGCTAATTCATGCCTCCACGCCTGAAAATTGGCAACCCGGCGGGCCATGCGCAATCATGTTGCATGGCTTGACCGGTTCGCACAGGTCTGCCCATGTAGCCAGAATAGCCGTTGATCTATTCCAGCGAGGCTGGCGGATTGGAAGAGTTGATCTTAGGGGTGCGGGCGATGGATTTGCTTTGGCCCGCAGGCTTTACCATGTGGGCCGGTCTGGCGATATTGTGCATGCCGCTAAAGCTTTCATGGAGCAGGCACCAAGGTCGCCTCTGGTTGTGATTGGGTTTTCACTGGGCGGCAATATTGCCCTCAAATTGGCTTTGGAATCTGCCGGGCCCGACTTGCCACAACTGCAAGCCGTAGCTGCGGTATGCCCTCCAGTTGATCCTGCAGCATGCGTTCGTCGTGTGTGCATGGGGCGTTTTCGCATTTACGACAGGCTCTTTTACAGGGAATTAAGGCTGGATTGGGAAAGGAGGTGCCTGCTATTTCCCGATTTGCCTCAAATAGTCCTTCCAAAGCGCGGCACCTTGCGTGTTTTCGATGATATGATTACAGCCCCGCTAAATGGCTATTCTGACAGCGATGAGTACTATCAAGACAATGCTACTGCTGGCCGACTTGGTGATATGCCTATCCCTGCGATCATTGTGGCAGCCGCAGATGATCCTGTGGTCACCATAGAACCCTTGGCTGAATTGGCTCGTAAAGGGGCCCATCCCTCCCACCTTCAACTGGAACTCACTTCCGGTGGGGGGCATTTAGGTTATGTAGGCCGCGGTAAGTCCATGCTGAATTGGGCAGAGCAGCGCGTGGTCGAATGGTTGATAAGCCGGTTTTAAGGGCATAAAAAAAATTCGGCCGCTTTTCTTGCCTTGCTTGCCCCCACTACCCATGCTGTTTTTTTGTAATATTAGAAGGGTTGAAGCTTTGCGCCAAGCGACTTCTGCCCGAGGCATTAGCCCGTGTTAAATCCAGTAGATTTTGCCCTAAAGCGCCCAGTTACCATTTTAGTGGCGATGGTTGCATTAATTGCGGGTGGTTGGCTTGCTTGGCAGAGAATTCGTGTTGATATATTTCCTGCCCTGAACTTGCCGGTGGTCTATGTGTGCCAACCCTATGGCGGCATGGATCCCCAGCAGATGGAAGGTCTGATCGCAAATTACTACGAGTATCACTTCCTTTACATTAATGGCATCCACCATGTGGAAAGCCGGAATGTTCAAGGCGTTTCCCTAATGAAACTGTTTTTCCATCCGGGCACCGACATGGCTCAAGCCATGGCGGAGACGGTTGGCTATGTGAACCGTTCCAGAGCCATGATGCCACCTGGAACGGTTCCCCCTTTCATCATGCGATTCGATACTGGCAGCGTGCCGGTCGGCTACCTGGTTCTGAATTCAGAAATAAAAACAGTTGGTGAAATCCAGGACCAGGCCCTGTTCAAAGTGCGGCCCATGTTTGCAAGCATCCCGGGAGTTTCGGCGCCTCCCCCTTTTGGGGGCAACGCCAGGACCGTGGTGGTGCGGGCCGATCCTGATCGATTGCGAGCATATAATATTAGCCCCGATGAGGTGGTCCGGTCTCTCACGACCGGAAACACGATCAGCCCGTCTGGTTCTATCCGAACCCCCACAAGCATGCCTCTGGTGCCAAGCAATGCGATGGTGGTCGAGCCAAAGGACTTAGGCAACATATCCATTCGCCCAGGTGTTTTCTTGCGTGATGTGGCACCCTCCATTCAGGACAGTACAGACATTCCCACTGGCTACGCCCTGGTCAATGGGCGACGTGCCGTGTACATATTGGTCACCAAACGGGCCGATGCTTCAACGCTGGATGTGGTGAACCGAATCAAAGCGGAATTACCGAAAATGCGGGATGTTCTTCCAGCTGACATTCAGGTCCGTTTTGAGTTTGATCAGTCACCCGTGGTTGCCAACTCCATGCGGGGTGTGGCATTTGAGGCGGCTCTGGCCGCTGGCTTGGTGGCCCTAGTGATTTTGGTATTCCTGCGCGATTGGCGCAGCGCTTTGGTGGTCGCCCTCAATATCCCGCTGGCTCTTGCGGTATCACTTGTCGCTCTTTGGGCCTGCGGTCAAACCCTGAATCTCATGACCTTGGGCGGGCTGGCTTTAGCTGTGGGAATTTTGGTGGATGAGGCACTGGTGGAGGTGGAAAACATCCACACAAGGTTGCCCGAAGCCTCGTCAGTGGCCAGGGCGGTGCGTCAGGGCAATTCGGATACCGCTGTGCCGCGCCTTTTAGCCATGATGTGCGTGCTGGCTGTATTTTTACCGGTCTTTTTCATGCAAGGTGCTGCACGCGGCCTTTTCGCCCCGCTGGCCATGGCGGTGGTATTCGCCATGGTGGGAAGCTACGCGCTTTCCAGTACCTTGGTCCCTGTGCTGTGTGTCTGGCTGTTGCGCAAACATCCGATCAAAAATAAGGGAATAGATTTGTCCAAAAACAATCGAATTCCTTGGCCGATCCGTTGGCGGTGGGTGTTGGTGCCGGTTTACTTGGCCGTTTGCTCACTGGTGACTTGGTTGGTTTTCGACCGGTTGGGAACAGAGATTTTTCCCGAAGTGGACAACCGCATGTTTCAGTTTAGGTTGCGGGCTTCCGATGGTACCCGTATTGAGGAAACGGAGCAGGTTACCCGCGAAGCTTTGAGGTTCATCGGGGAGCGGGCCGGGCCGGGGGGAGTGGATATCAGCCTTGGCTATGTGGGTGTGGTGCCCTCCAGTTATCCGATCAACAGTGTTTACCTTTGGACGGGCGGGCCTGAAGAGGCCGTGATACGGGTGAAGTTGACACCCTCTGCTCCACCGCTGGGATTTCTTCGAGAGAAATTGCGTCAGGAGCTTCCCGCTCACCTAGCCAGATGGCTGACCGAACGCTGGATTTCAGCAGGTGAGCCGGTGGAGAGGGTCAATGCAAGGGTGGCCGCCTTGCGCTTGGCTTTCGAGCCGGCGGATATTGTTAGCGAGGTGATGAGTTTCGGTTCCCCCGCTCCGGTTGAGGTGGTAGTGAGCGGGCCTAAAATGTCTGACAACCGCAAGCACGCCCAGGCAATCAAGGACCAGTTGGGAGAGATATCTTCCCTGAGGGACCTGCAATTTAGCCAATCATTGGATTACCCGACAGTCGATGTGCGGATTGACCGGGAGCGCGCCGCGGCGACAGGGGTCACCGCCGAACAGGTTGCAAGGTCCTTGCTGGCGGCTACCTCCTCCAGCCGGTTCATGGTGCCCAACTTTTGGAGGGATCCCACCTCGGGCATCGGCTACCAGGTTCAGGTTGAGATTCCGCAGACTTTGATGCGATCGGGAGCGGATGTGGAAACCGTGCCGGTGAAGCCGGCAGGCGATTCTCCGGTTTTATTGCGCGATGTGGCGGAAGTTCGCGAAGGAACCATGCCGGGTCAAATTGACAGGTACAACATGCGGCGGCTGGTGAGCATGACAGCAGGGATCGAAGGGGAAGATCTTGGGCGCGTGGCCGGACGCATTGCCGAAGCCATCCAAAAAGCGGGCAAGCCGCCGACAGGAATTCAGGTGGATGTGCGAGGCCAGGTTGCACCCATGCGGGAAATGTTTCAGGGGCTGGGATTTGGTTTGGTAGCCGCAGTGGTGGTGGTATTGCTATTGCTGACAGCATATTTTCAGTCAATCCGACTTGCCCTAGCCTCATTGGCCACGGTACCGGCCGCCATGGCTGGGGTGGTGCTGTTGTTGGTTATCACTGGCACCACCTTGAATATCCAATCTTTCATGGGTGCGATCATGGCCGTTGGGGTTGCGGTGGCCAATGCCATCTTGGTGGTTGCCTTTGCGCAACGGGCTAACCATTCGGGAATTTCGCCGCATCAGGCCGCTGTTCAGGCGATCCTAGCGCGCAGGCGCCCTGTATTAATGACTAGCATCGCCATGGTGGCGGGTATGGTTCCGATGGCTTTGGGCTTGGGTGAGGGCGGGGGCCAAGCTACGCCCTTGGGGCGGGCCGTGATAGGCGGTTTGCTGGCCTCAACTCTTGCTGCGCTGTTCATCTTGCCTGCTGTCCTAGGGTTGCTTTTGGGCGCTGCAGGCAGGCGTTCGCCTTCACTTTCACCAGATGATCCGGAAAGCCCCCTTTATGATCCGGCGGCCTGAGACAATCTATTTAAGAGTATGAGACTAGGAGCTTGGCAATGAGTAAACGACTCAGCAAGGGAATGGCATGGTGCCTGACCTTTCCCTTTTGCGCAGCCTGGGGGTGCGGGGGAAATTATGTCCCAGAGGCGGCTTCGACAGCAAGCCGCCAAACTGTGAAGGCTGGTCCGCAGGTTGAGGCAATTCAACCTGTAAGGGCGGCACTGCAGCGAGTGTTGGAACAGCCGGGGGCAATCCAGCCGAACGAGGAAACCCGCCTGCATGCCAAGGTTTCCGGATTTGTAAGCCGCTTAAGTACTGATATCGGCCAGCGGGCAAAGGGGCCGAGGTTTGATGCTAATGGAATCATGGTCCAAAGAGGTGAGGTGCTAGCCGAACTAATGGTGCCGGAACTGGTCGAGGATGTAGGGCAAAAAGAAGCCTCGATCCGTCAGGCCGAGGCCGAAGTTTTGTTGGCCCGGAAGGCACTGATTTCAGCGGAAACCAACATCAGCGCCATGCGGGCGGTGGAAACCGAGACCAAGGCGGCAGTTGTTCGTGCCAAGGCGCTAAACGATAGGTGGGTGTCAGAAGATGCCCGCATCGCAGGCTTGGTTCCCCGTGGAATTGTCACTGATCAAACCCGTGACGAAACCCAGAGCCAGTTGCGGGCCACCCAGGCTATGCGTGAGGAGGCTTTTGCCCGCATGACCTCGGCCGAAGCGATGGGCCGGAAGGCTATTTCGGATCGTGACAAATTCGAGGCGGAAGTACAGGTGGCATCAGCGCGTCTTGAGGTGGCCAAAGCAGCCGCTCAGAAAGCGAAAGTGTTGGTGGATTACGCAGTCATAAGGGCACCTTATGACTGCGTAGTGACCCGCCGGTCGGTCCACACCGGGGATTTTGTGCAGACCGGATCAGGCCGGATGGAGTCGGATAGCCTTTTCACTGTAGCTCGGTTGGATCCGGTACGCGTGGTGATCCATGTGCCAGAATCAGATGCTGCGCTGGTGAATGAAAAGGGGCCGGTGAAACTATGTGTGCAGGCGCTTCGCTACGCGGAATTCAGCGGAGCAATAACGCGCACTTCGTGGGCCCTTGAGTCGGGTAGCCGGACGCTTCGGGTGGAAGTGGATATGCCGAATCGGGAAGGTAAATTAAGGCCTGGCATGTATGTTTATGCCAAATTGACAGCGGCGCTCCCAGAATCATGGATCGTTCCCACCCCCGCAGTGGCTAGGCAGGGTGACGTGACTTATTGCTTTTTAGAGGACAATGGAAAATGGGCCCGCACCGTTGTGCAGACGGGACACAACGATGGAAACAGGGTCGAGGTGCTCAAGAGGCATGCGCCTGGTTCCACTATCCAGTGGCAGGACTGGTCTGGTAATGAAAAGATAGCCGCCAAGGTTGCTGGGCTAACCGATGGCCAAATGATCAGCCCTTCTTTCACCGAATCAGCCATTTCCAAATAGGATCACTTCAGTCATCCTTTTCATTTTTCTGGTCCAAAATCGGTTTTGTGGCACCCAGGTGTTGGTTGAAAAATTTCGCAAAGTTGGCCACATCCTTATCCATGCCTGCCCAACCGTGGCCGGCACCTTGCTTGATGATCAGGTCGCAGGGGATACCTGCCTTTTTCATGGCCTCCTCAAAAATGCGAGCTTGGTAGTCTGGCACCAGCAGGTCATTGGTTCCCTGAACCAACTGCACGGGCGCTGATTTGGGGCCCACAAGGGTGATGGGCGAAATTTCCTTGCCGATCTTTTCCCGTTCAGACTGATCGGTGATGGTGATGAATTGGCCGGTCTTGGGGTCTTGTTTGTGGAAGTCGAATGCGGGGGGAATGTTGGGCAAGATGTGAGGCTTGCCCAACATCACCTCGCCCGGCTTGGACCAGTTCAGAAAATCAGTCGGGGGAAAGAAGCAACCCACCGCTTGCACACCCGAAGGCTGACGCTCTACCGGGTCGTTGGCTTTGGGATCACCAGGTTTGTGGACCATCCCTAACATGAGGGAAAGGTGCCCGCCCGCTGAGCCCCCATAGATTCCTAAATTATTCGGATCGATCTGGAATCGTTTGGCATTGGCCCGAATCCAACGGGTGGCCCGATGCATGTCATCAAGGATTTCTGGAATCGTGAATCGGGGTTGGCTGCCATGAGCTACAGCGAAAACCTGATACCCGGCTTGGCACATCGGTTTCACAAAATCGATGGGCAATGCTTCAGGCGAGCTGAACCACCCGCCCGAGATCACCAGCACCACAGCCTTGCCATTGGGGTTGCGTGGCACAAAACGGTCCATGGTCAGCGATAAGCCATACTTGCGCCCATAGATGAGATCGCGCTCCCGAATGGCTACCGGGTCAACAGATTTCTGGCTGGGCGGGAATAATGGCGATAACAAAGCCATGCAGAAAATCGGCAGCATGAAAAGGCTCATCTCGTGGCTCCATGGCAATAAATTAGCGTTCAGGGAGTATCGCCTATTTCAAACGGACAATACGGGCATTGGGGTCGATTAGCAAGCGACCGGCAGTGGCGCGAAGTTCAACCACCATGGTTATCTCCTGCAAGTCGGCAGAAATCGTGAATTCATGCCCCACGGTTTTCCAGTCAAAACTGCCGTCCAGTCGAGTGGTGTTTCTGATTCCAGATATCCTAACCGAGGCACCTTCTTCTTTGCTGGTTATACCTTCGGCTTTCAGCCGGGCTTCAAACCTGTAGGTGCCCTTGGGGACAAGCACCTTGTTGCGCCAACTGGCAACACAATCTTTAGAAGTTCCAACGGCTATCTCCAAGGCTTTGCCATTGTCGATTGCCAAAGCGCGGGAATCTTCCGTCAACTTTTGTGCAATCCAGTCACCCAGATTCAGTTTCGCCACTCCAGCACCATCAAAAACCAATGGCTCTGGGGCCACCGGGATCTCCTTGATCAGGCGGTCCAGATTGGTCGCGCGTTCTTGAAGACGGGCCTTCATTTGCCCAGCGAGTTCACTCTGTTGCTTGAGCGCGTTATCCCCGCCTTGAGCCTTGGCAGCAGGCCCAAGCCGTGCCATGGCCCTGTCAATAATCGCATCGGTGTTTTTTTTGTCAAACAGGGGCCGCAGTTTGACCAGCCGTGCCCTGTAACCTTTACGCCATTCGGGCAAACCCAAAACGATGCCGGGAACCATCGAAGGAGCATTCCCCCAAATGGGAAAATTTAGGTCCCCAAATAATTGATCCATTCCGTGTGGCAAATAAGACATTTTGCCACTGTTGCCCGGATCAAAATACACACGGTAATTGTTTTTGTTGCCTGTGTAGCCATCCCAATGGCAAAGCATCAATTCGATGGCCATGAATGTGAATAGCGAATCGATATCCACCAGTTTTTCTAGGGCCGCCTTCCGTTTGGACAAGTCGGGTTCACGGCAGGCTGCGACCACTGCTTGCAGGTCCTTGCGAGGAGGATTCGCCTCCTTGGCATCTGGGCCTTCATCCAGTTCCAGGGCGGCATCCAAGTCCTGACAAAAGCCGCCGTCATAGAGGTTGCCCTTCGGGTTGGAGAAAGACCGCTTCAGGAAGGTTTGGTCGAATCCCTCCTTAAGGACATACAGCCCCATGTCTCGGTCGTTGATCTTCAACCGGGCCCAACCCACTCGCGTGGCCGGGCAACCGGCTTGCCGGAACAATTCCGACCCGATGAACTCATGCAGCAGGGTCCCGTCCTGGACCGAATTGTTCAGGTGGAACTTGCGCATGCCGTGGAATTCGCGGCCCTTCACCTGGCGCGCCGCATTTAGCGTCAGGGCTGGTCGGTCATCGATTTCACGGAAACTGCCGGCGGCCCCCTTCAGTTTGATGGCCATTTCCGGCCATACCTTGCCATTTTCGGTCAGGTTGCACACCGTGAATTCGCGCTGCTTTTCCCGCAGGGCTTTAAGGCTCGCTTCGGAAAGAGTGATTTTGATCTCGGGCACCGGATCGGTCGTGAAGTAGGCCGAGAACGCAGGTGGGATGGATTGGCCGGAGGAGAATCCGGTGAGGTTGGTCAGGACAACAAGAG
>Ga0255133_1000006_pt1 | contig 51821 bp, 45 predicted proteins | sample Law_Law_RepB_8d_FD_188553 | JGI IMG/M metagenome (GOLD analysis project Ga0255133, IMG submission 188553) | Freshwater microbial communities from St. Lawrence River, New York, United States - Law_Law_RepB_8d | ecosystem: Environmental > Aquatic > Freshwater > River | place: USA: New York... | reverse complement strand
CTGCGAATGGTTCCGCTACTGAATCGACCCGGGTGGAGGCGGTTGAAATTTTGGAGCAATGGGCCCAACCTATCGGGCGCGACATGCTGAGCGGCTTATGGAGGCCAGGCAAGGCTGGCAATCAAGGCGATGCAGCAAATGCGTTACGGCAAAATCTCGCCAGCTTGATGGCTGGCCCAGCCAAGGTGCGCAGCGCAGTAGTTAGGGCGGCAGGGAAACTGGAATTGAAGGACTTGGCGCCAACCTTGGCCAATTTGGCCAAGGACCAAACCCTGGCCGCGGTTGCGCGGGTGGAGGCCATTGATGGACTGGCGGAACTGGATGGCAAGTTATTGGACGAAAACCTGGAGTCTTTGTTGAAGGACAAGGCAGCCAAGGTGCGAGCGCAGGCAACCTATTGGAAGCTCAAGCGGAGCGATGACCTGAGTTTTCTTACCGGAAGTGAAGGTAAAGCTGAATTGAGTGTTGAGGAAAAGCAGGCGATGGTGCGGGGTTTGGCCAGTAAGGCGAATCCAGCGCGGGATTTGCTTCTTAGCGGCTTGGCTGGCCGACTGGCCGAGGGAAAAATTGAACCTGAAGTAGTGGTTGAATTGAGAGAAGTATTGGAGGCCCGGCCCAACCTGGCCACAGCAGAAGTAAAAAACAGACTGGCCATAACAGGTTATGACGACTGCCTTCAGGGCGGTGACGCCGATGCGGGCAAACGGGTATTTTTGCAAAAGGCCGAAGTGAGCTGCCTGCGCTGCCACCAGATTGGTGGGTCGGGCGGAATTGTTGGGCCGGCGCTGGATGGCTTGGGCGGGAAGAAGGATGCCCGCTACCTGCTGGAAAGCATTGTCGAACCCTCGAAGGCGATTGCTGAAGGATTTCAAACAGTGGTGATGGAGTTGACCAACGGCAAGACTTTAACCGGCGTTCTTCGCGGCGAGGATGCGAATAGCTTAAAGCTGGTGACCGCCGAGGGGGTGGAAATGATTATTTCCAAGAAAGAGATTGAGGAGCGATCGAGCGGGCCGAGCGCGATGCCTGCTGACTTGGCTAGGAAGATGAGCAGGCGGGAGCTTCGCGATGTGGTTGAGTATTTGAAATCGTTGAAGTAGGCGATATTGAAGCCAATAGACTTGGACTACTTGCCTGCAATATTACCTGCTTAATTCCACGGAATGGACCAAGCCGATGCCTTATGAACAGTTTGACCGCAGGCAATTGAAAATCCAGCCTTTGGCTTTGCGGCAAAATGATTTGGACAGGTCTTGTTTGGTGCCGCTTGAAACGCCTGCCAGGGGGGACCTTGACCCGGCAATTGGACGGATTGGACAGTGGCTGGAGCATGCGCGGCGGGGTAACCGGGCGAGGTTGTGGGTAATGGGAGCCCATGTGATTCGGGCAGGTGTGGTGCCCCAACTGATTGATTTGATGGATTCGGGTCATATCACCGGTATCGCGCTTAATGGCGCTGGCCCGATTCATGATTGGGAGTTTGCCTTGATTGGGGCCAGCACAGAAAGTGTGGCCAAATACATTCGGACGGGTGAATTTGGTCTGTGGACTGAGACGGGGCGCATCAACGAGGTGGTCAGGCAGGCAGCCAGGGACGGGTTGGGCATTGGTGAGATGCTGGGAAAGACAATTTTAGAGGGAGACTTTCCCCACAAGGACATTTCATTATTGGCACAGGCCTACAAGCGTAGAATTCCGGTGACGGTGCATGTTGGGATTGGGCAAGATATTTTGCACGAGCACCCAACCTGTGATGGCGCCGCGTTTGGGGCGGCGAGTTACACAGACTTTTTGGTTTTCACCAGGCTGGTACAGGATCTGGAAGAGGGGGTGCTGCTGAATTTGGGCAGCGCAGTGATGGGGCCTGAGGTGTACTTGAAGGCACTTGCCATGGCACGGAATGTGGCATTTCAGAATGGGAAAAGGATTGCCAATTTTTGCACCGCAGTCTTTGACCTGATGGCACTGGGCAATGATTGGAAAGCCCAAGCCCCAAAAAGCGACCCGCGTTATTATTACAGGCCCTGGAAGACCATTTTGGTGCGAACTGTCGCTGATGGTGGAGAAAGCCATTATGTGCAGGGTGACCACCGTGACACGGTGGTTGGATTGCGCCATGCGGCCCAGACTGCCCTGAAAAACTCTAGGGCTCCTTTGGAAGTGGGAGCCTGGCATGCATGATTTCCCCTTAACTATTGACAAGCTGGAGCAGGCGCTGGGCAAGGCCAAGGATTTGCGCATTGCGGTGGTGGGGGATTTATTCCTCGACCGTTACCTGCATATCGACCGGACATTGGATGAGGATTCAATTGAGACAGGCGAGACTGCTTATCAGGTGACCCGGGTGATCGCCTCGCCTGGAGCGGCGGGCACGGTGATCAACAACCTTTCCGCGCTAGGGGTGGGCTGTATTTTACCAGTGGCGTTCATTGGGGATGATGGCGAAGGATATGAACTGCTGCAAGCCCTCAGACGGACGGCTGGAGTCGTGACCGACCATGTGGTGACCACCCGCGAGCGGCGGACCCCGACTTATACCAAGCCCATGCATTTGCATGCGGACGGCAAGCCTGTGGAGGGTAACCGGCTGGATATTCGCAACCGGCAGGGCACGCCACAAACTGTGATTGATTCGCTGAAGCAGGAGATTCGCGCCCTTTGGCCGACGCTGGATGGGGTGATCATTTTGGATCAAGTAGGCGACCCGACCACGGGTGTGATCACCGATGAGATGGCACACCATTTGGCGGAGCTGGCCCAAACCGATCCGGGGGTGGTAACGCTGGCTGACAGTCGTGAGCGGATTGGGGTGTTTCATCATTTGGCACTGAAGCCCAACCAGCGTGAAACCCTGCGTGCGTCGGGTTTGCCTGACAACGCTACTGACCAGCAGTTGGAGGCCGCCATTCAAAAGCTGGCCCTGAAGGGGGCACCAGTATTTTGCACACGGGCTGAGGCAGGGATTATTTTGGCGGAAGGGAACGGAAAGCCTTTGCGGCGAGTTCGGGGGGTGGCGGTTTCGGGGCCGATTGATCCTGTGGGAGCTGGTGACAGCACAAGCGCAGGAATTGTGCTTGGGCAAACGAGTGGGCTCGATGCGGCGGAATCGGCCGCACTGGGTTGCCTAGTTGCCTCGATCACGGTGCAGAAGATTGGGACGACTGGAACGGCGTCGCCTGGTGAGTTGAGGGAAGCGCTGAAATTGTTGAATTAATGGCGAATTATTTAGGATCAGCTTCATAGCCTGTGGTCTTGCGCGCCTTTTTTCTCACATTTTGCTGATTATCAAAGTTAGCCCCGTTGGAAAAGTAGCTTACTCTGAACCAGCTTCGTCCTCATTTTTGCCGAGTGCGGAGGATATTTTTTCATGGGGGATTTCAAGGCCCAGCAAATTTCGGCAGGCGTGAACCTCGGAACGCAAGCGGCGACGGAGGATGCGTTGGTCAGCGATTTCTGCCTCTGAAAATTCCAGTGGATGCCCGAAGGCAATATGAATGTCGCGATTTTTGTCACGGGTTTTATTTTGCCCGGGGGGACCACCCGCATAGCTGAAGTAAGCCCCCCAACCGCCCTCGATCCATACGGGAATCACGGTGGTGGTGGGGTTTTGTTGAACGAGCATGGCCACACCGCGGCCAAAAAGCTTGGTTGATGGGTCCTCGACCCGACGGAGTGTGCCCTCGGGAAAAATAAGGACCGTTCCGCCCTGTTTGAGAATGGCGGAAGCCTCATCGATTTCTGGCGCGTTTCTACGGGCAACTGCGGCAGGGACCCGAATGGCTTCGACAACATGTTTCATGAGAAACTTGATGCCGGGAAGGTCGTAAAAGACGCTGGTCATCATGGGGATGAACCTGCGGGGAATTGCTTTACCAAGCCAAAATGGATCGGTATAGGTGGTATGATTGGCCACCAGGAGCACGGGTCCGGCAGAGGGCATGTTATCCAGCCCCGGGCCTGACGCTCGAATGTGACAGGTGGGCAACAAAAGCACGGCTAAAATTTGCTCTGCCAATGGCCGGCGTACCATCCAGGCAGCCCAAATAGCCAATGCCAAAAAGACGAGCGCAAGCCACCACCAGGCAAATTGGCCCAAGCCTAGCAACCCAATGCCTGCACACAAAGCCCATGCGGCCAACCAGGGGCCAGCCTGGGTGGTTAACCAAGCCTTATTGGTGGTGTGAAGGCGAGGGCGGCAAGCACCCAGCCAAGCGGTGGTTCCGAGTGAAAGCCCGAAACCACAAACCAAAGTTGCCCCGGGGCACCAAGAACCACAAATCCACCAAACACCCATAGAAAGACTGACGGCTAGCAGGCCCATGGGGACCCAGCCGATCTGGCGAGCAGGTTGGCAGGCAATGAGGCAGACCAGTCCACCCAGCATTGCCCCGATTAGCAAACAAACTGTCCAAACCGGTTCAAATGGTTCTGCCCCGCGTGCCAGCAGGGTGGCAATGCCACCTGCCAAAGAGAGGGCGGCGACCCACATGCCTGTGGTAAGCCCCACTTTTTCCCATTTATCTGGCCAGGGGATGGAGTGCTGCTGCTTTGGCCTGCTTTCGCTATGGACCATGGCCACGGGGACCAGGAATGCCCATGGAAGAATCATGGTGAGCCCGATAGCCCAAGGCGGAACTATTTCGGGACTAAGCCAAGCATTAAAGAGGGCAAAAAAAACCAGTGGCAGCGCGAGGAGCACGCGCAAACCTACTTCCCTGCCCCGGTAACGCCAAGGGTATAAGGGCAAATCATTTTCAAATTGCCAAGCGACCATGCTTAGCCAGGCAATGGCGAAGGATGGCAAGAAAAGACCGCGCTCATCGGCGGGCTGGCGCAGGTGTGACCACCAAACGCCTAGCATGCAGAGGGCTCCTGGCAACAGGGCCAACCTCGGGCCAGCGATTTTGGCAATGTGTGGAAACAGTAAGGCTGCCAAAACCGGTCCCAGAAAAAAGCCGGGAAACTGAAGGACGGTGAGGGTGGGGGCTTGGGGCTGAGCCCAAACGTGCAAGCGCAGCAATCCACCTGCCAGAATAGCCAATGCCCACCAGCGGGAAGCGAAGGAGCCTGCCAGGCATAAACGGCCCAAGATCCGGGTAGCCTGATCCATGTTAGCGACCCACTTTGGAGAAACGGTTTACGGTTAGTCAGGAATGGGTAACCAGCGGTAATCCTCGGTCTTTCCAGGCCCTGTATCCGCCGGCCAGGGAAATGATGTTGGTGTAGCCCATGCGCATCAGGTTTTCCGCCGCGAGTGCGGAACGGTAACCGCCGCCACAGTACAGCACCAATTCGGTATCGAGTGCGGGGTAAGCCTGCTCGACATCCCGCTCGATCACACCTTTGCCCATGTGAGTGGCACCTGGAAGGTGGTCACGGGCAAATTCACCGGCTTCGCGCACATCGACCAAGGTTGGCTTATCGCCGGCATTATGGCGCTTTAGGAGATCGTCAATAGTGCATTCAGGCACTTTGGCGCGGGCCTCTTCGCAAAGCTTTTCAAACCGGGGCGAATGTTTTGGTGCCATGAAATTTTCCCCAAATAAAACCGGTTCGGACCAGTGATGCCCAACCGAAAGTGAAGTAGATCGGCCGTCAAAAGAGGGGCGACCCTTGAAGAGTGAATCAGATGATTCCCAAAAGGAGTTCTGTGAGGAGTTGGTCCAAGCGCTCGTAGGAGAGTTTTCGGCCAGCGAGGGTGCTGGGATCGAAGCGCATGTCTTTCAGTTTTTGGGCAGCCTCCTTGGAGAAGCGGGCTGTGAAGCCCTTCAGTTGGGTGTTTGCCCCGTTAATTTCCTTGAGGAGATCCTGAATCGGCTTGCATTCGTCATAGCGGCGAACCTTTTCCTGCATGATCTTGTAGTTCCGCATGCTGCGTTCGACAAAATCCCAACAATCGCTTTCAGTGCGGTAGGGGTGGGCATCGAAACCGATGGTCCCCGCGTATTTGTGATCGGTGAGGAGCTTGGTGGTGTAGAAAGCTTCCTTGAGATCATCGGACCCGAATGAGAGGTCTTGATCGAAACGCAGGGGTTTTTGGCCGTTGAGGTGGACATTGAAGAGTTTGCCGGCACCGAGTGCTTGGGCGAACTCGTGGTAGGGATTGAGCCCGGCCATCTTGATATGGGCAGTCTCTGGGTTAACCCCGACCAATTCGGGATGCTGAAGGGTTTGAATGAAGGCCAGCACGCTACCCACGGTGGGGAGATACAGATCGCCGCGGGGCTCGTTGGGCTTTGGCTCCATGGAGAATTTCATGTTGTAGCCCTGCGAGATGACATATTCGCAGAGGAAGTTCAGGCTATCTCGTAGCCAACCGGAAGCGCTGATGGGATCTTTGCTGGCATCGACCTCGACGCCCTCGCGACCACCCCAGAAGACGAAGACCTCGGCCCCCATATCGGCCGACAGGTCGATGCAGTTCATGACCTTTTGGGTGGTGTAGAGGCGGACGGCTGGATCTGTGGAAGTGAAGGCACCATCCTTGAAAACAGGGTGATGGAAAGTGTTGGTGGTGCCCATGGTGCACTTGATACCGGTGTCGGACATCACTTTTTTGATGTCGCGCACTATTTCATCGCGCTGCTTGGCGGAGGCCCCTAGAGGGACAATGTCATTATCGTGAAACTCGAAGCCGTAGCAGTTTCGTTGAGCGAGGCCTTTGATGCAATCGAGGGCCGAGATTTCGGGGCGGGTTGCCTCGCCAAACGGATCACGACCCCGATTTTGGAGGCACCAAACCCCAAAGGCAAACCTGTCTTCGCGGGTGGGGTCTAGGTCCAAGGATGACATTGCCAATCTCTTTGCATTAGCTGATGAAGGGAGCGGGCGCTTGGAGTGGTGTGGGGGATAATTTACCTTTTGCGCTCTGAAAGTGCTTGCATCATGGTGATCATGAAGGCTGGGAGGTCATCGGGCTTGCGACTAGTGATTATATTGCCGTCGCGGACTACTTCTGCATCTTCGTAATTGGCGCCGGCGTTGATGACATCGTCTTTGATGGCAAAGAAGCAGGTGGCGCGTTTGCCACGCAGGGCATTGGTGGAGCAAAGCATCCAGGGGCCATGGCAAATGGCCGCGAGCACCTTGCCTTGGTCGGCCATTTTCTGGGTGAATTGAATGAAGGCAGGGTTGCGCCTGAGAAAATCGGGCGCGAATCCGCCTGGCAGAACGACGCCGTCGAAATCATCAGCCTTGACTTGATCGATGGAGACCTCTGCTTTGGCAGGGTAGCCGAGCTTGCTTGGATAGGCTTTGCCTGCTTCTGGGCCAACCAAGACCGACTTCACGCCTGCTTCCAGCAAACGGTAATGGGGATACCACACTTCCATTTCTTGGTACTGTTGTTCAACCAAGATCGCCACAGACAGGCCCTTCAGGTTCATGTCGCCTCGCGGTGTATTTTTCAGGGGAAGCAAATTCTATTCAATGCAAGGGTGTGGAAGGCCGTAAAATTAGGCTCAGCCTTCCTTTTCTTCCTCACCCCTTATTTTTAGCAGAACGACAGGACCGGGCCAACCAAAGCCCCAATTACTTGGGGGAAGTCGTTGGAACCAAGTACGAGGCGATGGTGCGTTCCATCCCCTGATCGAAGCTGGTTTTTGGGGCATAGCCGAGGATTTTTTTTGCTTTTTCGATGCTGAAATCGAGATTCAGACCCAAAAACTTGACCCTTGCCCCGGTTAAAAGTGGTGGTTCTTTGGCGCCGTTTTTTCGGGCGGAGGACTCCATCCATTTGGCCAAAGGCATGGCCAGCCAAAGTGGCACCTTGAACCAACCTGGTTTAGGAACGCTAAAACCATTGGCAACTTTCTCAATAAAGCGCTTTTTGGAAACATATTCGCCATCAGTGATATTGAATGCCTCTCCAACAGCCTTTGGGCTTTCAAGAGCAAGCAGCACTGCATCTACCAGGTTGCCGACATAAATACAGTTCATGGCTTGGCGCCCGCTTCCCAAATATTTAACCTTTTTTTGGCGCAGGTTCTCAACCAGTTTTGGCAAAACGGTGCGATCCCTGGGGCCATAGATAAAGCCTGGGCGCAAAACGACCACGGGCATGCCTTGTTTGTGGTGATATTCCAAGGCCAAGCGGTCTGCTTCGGCCTTTGACTGGGTGTAACCATCCATGTGGGCAACAGGCAGGGGGGTGGTTTCGTCGGTTCCGTGGTGGTGGCGGGCCTCGTAGGTTCCCAGGCTGCTCACATGGACAAAACGCTTAAGCGATGGCCCGTTTGAGGCCTCTAGCAGATGGCGTAGGCCTTCGACATTGGCCTCACGGTATTCCTCCAATGGCCCCCAATCGCCCACTTTGGCGGCGCAGTGGACGACCTGATCCACGCCCGTGCCGGCAGCCCTGAGCGCTTCTGGCTGGGTGAGATCACCCTGAAACACCTCGACATTGAGCGAGGGTGCCCAAGGAAAGGGGCCCCTAAGGTCACGGACAAGAGCTCGAACCTTGTCCCCACGAGCGGCAAGAGCCTCGACTACATGGCTACCCACGCAGCCAGTTGCGCCGGTCACCAAAACAATTCGCTGGGCCATCGAAAACTCTCCCGGGCATGCAAACAGAAGTCTGAACAGCCCCTAAGCAACAATGTTTTGCGCCCTATAGGCGGTTTGGGCAGGAGTCAGGCCTTCAATGCAGCCTGAATCAGCGCCATACTTTATGTTGGCAACCCCTGTAGCCTGATCAAGGTGAGGGGCAATTTTTGTGCAAAATTTAGCCAATTTTGCCCCGCACAAATGGTCCTGCCGCCGAACTTGAGGGATTTTTGAACCAATTACCTTGATGGGCTTGACACACCAAAGCCCCTGTATCTATTGCCCCCCGGACCTAGGGCGAATCACGTCCAAGGTGGGGGAAGCAGTAACGGCATGGCAGGCACAAAGCCCCAGGGCGAAAATAAGAATGCGCGCGGCTGTGCCTTTTGGGCACGGACGATGGCCATCGCCTTGGCGCTGGCAGGTGGATCTGTCGCCTTGGCGCAACCACCGGCCCCATCGCCACTCAATCCCGGACCGCTTGGAAACGCGCGGACAGTTCCGGCAGGACCAGAGCGAGCCCCAAGCCCCAAGCCACTTTCCGCACCAGCAAGGGCCCTTGAGCCTAGAAACGCTTCAACCGGGCCGCAAAAAACCATGGTTGGGGATGTGATCATCCAAGGCAACCGTCATGTGCCCACGCAATCCATCCTGAACCAATTGCAAACCCGGCCTGGGGCAATTTTTTCCACCCATCTTGTGGAAGAGGATGTTCGCAAGTTGATGGCTTCCAAACAATTCGCCACGGTTGACCCTCGGATAGAAAACGAATCTGGCAGCAAAGTGAATGTGTATTTCTTGATTCGGGATTTCCCTTCAGTTGTGCAATCGGTGGAGTACCGTGGGGCCAAGCACCTTAAAGATGAAGAACTGAACACACTGACCATGATCAGCCGGGGCAAACCGTTGAGCCCTGTGGCCAACAAATTGGCGTGTCAGGCGATCATGCGTCGATACCAGGAAATGGGTCGTCCGTTCGCCAGTTGCGAGTTGTTGAAGGGTCATGAACCCGGAGACACAGAAGTAATCTTCAATATCACCGAAGGCCCGATTGTGCGAGTGAACGGGGTAGCCTTTGAAGGGCAAACCTTCGTCACTGGGCCTGTGCTGAAGACCCATGTGCAGTCGAGCAAGGCAATTTTGGGAACCTTTGGCGGCAAATACAACTCGGCCATGGCCGACAATGATGTGCTCAAGTTGGAAGAATATTATAGGTCGCACGGATTTTTGGATGTGAAGGTGGGCCGGGAACTGCGCTACACAGCAGACGGTACGGAAGTGGAGCTGGTGTTCCATGTGAACGAGGGCGTGCGATACCACATCCACGGACCGCCTCAGGTGGTTAACGCCAAGAGTGTGCCCCCTGAGCAGCTTGAGCAACTGAGCAAGGTGAAATCGGGCGACTTTTTTAGCGAAGGCAAAATCAACGCGGACAAGCGGGCGATCGAAGATTACATCGGCTACATGGGCCGCGAGGCGCGTGTGAACCCGCAGCCGGTGTATGTGCAAGAGGCTCCGGGCCTGGTTCGGTTGCAGTATGAGGTTTCAGAACGGCAACCCGCGCGTGTGGGCCAAGTTTTGGTGGTTGGCAATGAGCGAACCAAACAGAATGTGATTTTGCGTCAAGTGCCCCTTTACCCTGGGCAAGTACTCACCTACCCGGACCTTCGGGCAGCGGAGCGCAACCTGACACGGCTTAATATATTCGAGTCCAGCGAGAATGTGCACCCTACGGTGACGGTTTTGGACCCTGAGAACGAGAGCGAGTACAAGGACCTGCTGGTGCAAGTGCAGGAAACCACGACCGGCAGTCTTCTGTTTGGCGTGGGTGTGAACTCTGACGCAGGGTTGAACGGCTCGATCGTGATGAACGAGCGTAACTTCGACATCACACGATTGCCGACCAGCTTTGACGATTTGATTGCCGGCAACGCTTTCCGCGGTGGAGGCCAGGAGTTTCGGGCCGAGGCGGTTCCGGGCACTCAGCTTCAGCGGTATAGCGTGAGCTGGAGAGAGCCATTCCTGTTTGATAGCCAGTGGAGCCTTGGCACCAATGCGTTCTATTTCACGCGCCAGTACAACGAATATCAGGAAAACCGATATGGCGGCAAAATCCCCATCGGCAGGCGCTTGAACCAGTATTGGTCGTTCAACGCCTCGGTGCGGGCTGAAAATGTGGGCGTGTTCAATGTTCAACCGTGGGAACCGGAAGCCTATACATCTGTGGAAGGTTACAACTTTCAGGTGGGCGTGCGCGCAGGGTTGGTGCGTGACAGCAGGGACAGCCTTTTGAGAGCAACTGAAGGCTCCTTGCTGGATGTTGGCTTTGAGGAAATGTTTGGCGCTTTCACCTTCCCGCTGTTCAACGCGGAATTCAACAAGTACTTCACCACTTATCAGCGGGCCGATGGTTCGGGCCGCCATGTGCTGGCTTTCCGGTCGCAATTCTCATGGGCTGGTAGTGAAACGCCTGTTTACGAGCGGTTCTTTGCGGGTGGTTTCCGCTCGATTCGCGGCTTCCAGTACAGAGGCGTGGGCCCCAGCGAGGGTGGCTACATGACGGGTGGTGATTTCATGTTGTTGAACTCGGTTGAGTACCAGATTCCGGTTATGGCCAACGATAATGCTTACCTGGTCGGTTTTGTGGACAGCGGCACGGTTGAATCCGACATCTCTAACATCTCCACCTACCGGGTATCCGCGGGTGTTGGTTTGAGGCTGGTGGTACCGATGATGGGGCCTGTGCCTATCGCTCTGGACTTTGGTTTCCCGGTGGTGAAGGCCGACACAGACCGGACGCAGGTATTCAACTTCTGGATGGGCTTCTTCCGCTAAGCGAGAAAATTCCAAGCCAATTGAATAGGCCCCGACATGAACGGCTTTGCCGGTTCTGCGGGGCCTGATCCTTTTACATGTTCAATGGTTTTGCAAAACCTGCCACATCCGCTTGAACCGGAGACGATGATTTGCTGGAGGCTCTTGCAATGTTCCACCGTCAATCAGTCTGTGGTTTAATCTTAGGCTTAACCCTAGTGATTTTTGCTGGGGTTTTCCGCCCAGCGGAAGGAATCACGGGTAAAATTTCGGACCCTGAAGCATCAAAAGAAGTGGCAATCGAGATAGCTAGCGGGGCTGAGAGCAACGAAGCCTCGCAAGACGGCAACGCACCGGGGCAGAGCACCAGCCGACCAACGGGCGAGGCGCCGGGCAACCTGCCCTAAATCACTCGCTTTTGCATTTACAAAACAAATTTCCAAACAAAAATTTTGACTTCCCGCTTGGCATACCTATTAATAAGGAGTCCAATGCGGACAAAGCATTTCAAATTATAGTTGTGGAGTTTCCCAATGCGTTTCATGCCCTTCCTGGCGGCTGTTGCCGTTACCGTTCTCTCTTTGCCTATTGCTCGCGCTGACGAGCCAAAGGACATTGTGGACACCGCAGTTGGTGCGGGTTCCTTCAAGACTTTGGTTGCTGCAGTTAAGGCAGCTGAATTGGTTGAAACCCTGAAGGGCAAAGGTCCTTTCACCGTGTTTGCCCCAACCGACAAGGCATTCGACAAGGTTGGTAAGGAGAAGATTGAAGAATTGCTGAAGGACAAGAAGGCCCTTGCTGGCATTCTGACCTACCATGTTGTTTCTGGCAAAGTGATGGCCAAGGACGCTATCGAGCTCGACGGTAAGTCTGCCAAGACAGTGAACGGTAAAGAAGTCAAGATCACTGTCAAGGATGGCAAAGTGTATCTCAATGGCAAAGCCGTTGTGATTAAGGCTGACATCGAGACTTCCAACGGCGTGATCCACGTGATCGACACCGTTCTTTTGCCCCCTTCCGAGTAATTAGTTTAAATTAATCAGCACTAGAACACCTCCGCATGTCGGAGGTGTTTTTTTATAGCTCCGCAAGGAATTGTCCTGGAGATCTCCGAGGGTCATTCCTGAAGTTTAGTTATTTGAAACTTGATTCGAGAGAAATGCTTTTAACCCTGCTAGCCCTACACGCCACTTTTTATCTAACAGGCTTGTGGGGTTTGAGCTGCTATTAGCATCTTTGCAGCATTTGGCAAACTGGCAATAAAAGAGGGTCTTGGAGAATTCTTCAAGGCCCTTTAGCCATCCTTGGTGCGTAACGAACCGCCTCATGAGTTTTGAGCGGGCGCTTGGCTAGTTTGCAGGCTTTGGCAAACCGGCAAAAAAGGAGGGCCTTGGAGAATTCTCCAAGGCCCTTTAGCCATTGAGACATCCTTGCCTAAATGGTTAACCGAAGGAATGCGACCGGATTGATTAAGCAGCTTTGCTAAGCGGGGCGGTTAGGGTGCCCAGCTTGCGGGCCTTGGCGAAATCGATCATGCAACGAAAGATCTGAATGTCTAGCCCGCTTGAGGTGGAGCAGGCGGGTTGCCACTGGATACCCAAGGCCCACCAAGGATCTTCCGGAGAGGTTTCAATGGCTTCGACCATGCCGTCGAGAGCAGAGGCGCCAACGCGGAAGGCGCGGGCAACTTTGCCTATGCAACGACGGTGCTCGCTGTTAACGATAACTTCACCTTCGCCGAAGAGGCGTGAGAGTCGGCTTTCCTGGGTGATGTTGAGTGCATGGCGCAGGCCGCGTTCGGGGGGGTGTCGGTGCTGCATGGCATCGGGAGCCTCTATGGCAATATCAGTCATGAGGGTGCCACCGAAGGCGGAGTTCATGGCATGCATGCCATGGTCGATAGCCAAGATGGGAATACGCAGTTTTCGGCAAGCGATAGCGCATTCCTCCATGTCTTGGACTTTGGGGGCACGGGCATCGTAACCAGCGAGGATAACGCCGGTCATGTCCTGAAGGATGTTTTCCCAGGAGCCGTTGGGAGTTTGTTCGCCTAGAAGAACGGGCTCGGCTTCTGCGACCTCAACTGCTGACTTGATTCCAGCGGCCCATAGTCCGCTACCGTGTTTGCGATCGGAGAAATAAGATTCGGGTCCGAATACAGCGATACGAGGAATTTCAGCGATAGCCAACATGATGTGATAAGTCCTTCCTGTGACGCCCCGAGGCATCCTGCCTTGGTAAGTGGCAAACCCGCAGCTGCGAGCTCAGGGGAAGTTATAAACTGGCGGAAAGCGATGTTCCAGCTGTAATTGGAAAATTTTTTATTTTTTTTGTGCCAAGCCTCTCCCTGAATGGCCTTGTCCAGAGGATTTGGAGGGCCGATCCTGTGGAATGGCGCTTTTAATGCGGGCTTTGGGGGGTAGTTTTCACAAAGCCTTGGTTTTTTAAATTGTGGATTTTTTTGGCGGAAAATGACAGTTATGACCCATACAGCAGACAGTATTTGGAATGAAGAGCGTGTGGGCACTGCGCGCGTCCATGCCAGTGACATGCCCATGCTTTGCTGTGCCCGGGCCATGCTTTCGTTGGAAATTGGAATACCGGCTTTGCCTCTGGAGCGAATCTTGGGGAAACCGGCTGACAGACTCAGCTCGGAAGGTGCGGACCTTTTAAAAACATGGATCAGGCGGTCGGTGCCGCGGCTTTTGGCCCGTTTTGGTGGCGGGTTGATTCGGCCTTGGCCCGAAAATGGAACTTTGGTTCGCCAGCCTTTGTGGCAAAGGGAATCTGGAAAGCATTTGGATATTGATTTCGACCAAGACGCCTGGAACATTTTGCGTTGGCTGGCACATCTAGAACCTGTGATCGAAAAAGAAGTGGTGACGATTGCTCCCGTACCACCGTCTTGGGCAGGCAAGACCGGGCAGGCCTTTTTTATGTGGCGTCTGGTTGACACTTTGGGCCGACACGGGGCATGCGGCGCAGCCAGGTATGCTGCCCTTGAGGCCTGGGCTGCCCATCATTTGCCTTTGTGGCTTGGACATCCGCTGGTGCCAACCCGGGAAGGCAGCAAGCCCTGGTCGGGCTGGCTACAAGGGGGATGGCTCACGCAATTGGAAGGTTGCCAAAGCTGGCTTTGCCATCGGTGGGAGGATGAAATTGGTGACATGGTTACAGTGCGGCGAACCCCTGATGCATGGCTTTGCCGTTTGGAAAAAATCTGTGAACGCGGTCGGGCTTGGTTGAAATGGTCGTCTTCGGCCGAAGGACGATGGGACTTGGCCGGGCCACTTTATCGAGCCCTTTGCCCGGGTACCCTGAACGGGCTTTTAGAAACCATGGACCGGCTGAAACCGGAGATGTTCAGCGCCGGTCTTTCCCAAGGACAGGTGCTGGCAAATCGATTGGGAGTATTGGCCAGCCTTTTTGAGGAAATGGTGCTCCATCACCAGCAAGCCCGCTCGCGGTTGTATTTCGACGAAGATCATGCGGCTGCCCAGGCCCTGTTGCACCAAGTGTCGCATTTGCCAGGAACGGAAGACTTTGAAAATTGGGCAGGGCATGTGATGGAGCGGGTTCGGGCGGCGCAAATACCCTAAAAAGCCGGCCCATGGTGGAGTGCCTGCCATACAATGTTAAAACAATGTAAAAGTGCTGAACTGAGGGTTCACAGGGTTTTGAGGAAGACGGAACGCCATGAGCTACGCCTATCGAATTGAAGTGAAAGAATCGCGACTGGTGGAAGTCACCGGCAAGGACAGTTTCACGACGCGGGTAGAGGTTGTGGATGTTCTTCCCGTCCCCGAGATGGTGGCCATATTGGAACGGCGACTGACCGAGGCCGGGTATCAGCGGGATGGGGAAAACCTGATTCACCGTGACGGGGCAGTGGAAATTTGCGTGAACCCATCAACCCGGGAGGTTGTGGTTTCGACTACCCGACATGGGACGCGTCAGGTGGATGTAAAATTGAACCGCAGCCTGGAGGCGCACACGCCTAGTGAAATTACTGGAGCAACCAAGCGTCGAGACGAAATCCGTAAGGATTTGGAGGTTGAGGCGAAGGACAGGCTGGATCAGCAGGCGAAGGTGGCTGGCAACCTGATGGAGCAGCAATTGCGTGAAAACGCGACAAGAAGCCTGAAAGAAGCCCTTCCGGGTATTCGAGCTGAGTTGTCGAAAATTGGCCATGCAACCCAGGCGGAAGCATTGGAAATCAAGGCACGGCAAATGGGTCGCGTAGAGCGGGTGGAGCACGATGTGCAAAACCAGTCGATGACCATTGTTGTCAAATTGAACTGACATATCCCCTAAAACTGGTGTCTGGCCCACCGGCGCCCACACTCACCATTCATTGGCATAACGAAACAGGATTGAAGTTGCATGCCGCCGATCTCACTTACATTACGCCCGGCGAATTGCCCCGCATCGCTTACCGACCAAGAGGTGATTGAAGCCGCGTATTCGGTCGATCTGGCGGAAGTGGTTCGCAAGCTTTGCCGTGGTGTATCGGTGCTGGTTGAGTGCGAGAAGGAAATCTGCTTGCATGTGCTGATGGCGATACGCCAACGGCTGAAAAGCCTGAAGCCGGCGCGCGAAATTGAAGTGATCAGTGGTAGGCCGAGCACCGACCCCAATGCTGGGAACCTGCTTCAGCGCATGCTTGGAGAACTTGAAAAAGCGGCCACGCAACCCCCGGGCAAGGTGAACATTTTGCCCCACCTTGACCTGCTGACCACATCGGGTGGACCCACCATCACGGACACCGGCCGGGAAGCGGTGAATCAGCTTTACCAAAATCCGCACCATGTGTGGCTTGGTTTTGGCGACCCCACCCTGCCCTTGCCTGGAGTGGTGCGAAACTTGTTTGCCCATCGTATTCAGCTCATGGGTATTCCGCGGGAAAAGCTGGCGTTATTGATCACCGCCTCTGAGTGCAGGAAGTTTGGGGAAACCATCCATGTGGGCGAAGTGTATCGATATGTTTCGGGTGCCAACCCGGTGCGTCTGAGGCGGCTGCTTGCGGCAATAGAGGGACAAGATTTACCCAGTTCCCCCCAAGGCGCGTTGGTTCAATTGCGGCAGGGAACACTTCAAGCGGGATTGGAAATGCCCACAGTGGATTTGGATCGGGATATTGGCGGGTATGGTCGTGTGAAAAAGCGAATCCGCGAAGAAATTTTGGACATTCTGAAGCTGAGGGACATCTCGGAGGATCAGGATCGGGCAAGGGGCCTGGAAAACCTGCTACCGCGTGGACTGATTTTCTGGGGCCCACCTGGCACAGGCAAGACGCTGTTCGCCAAGGCGATGGCAACCGCATTGGGAGCGTCGGTTCAGGTGGTATCGGGGCCGGAATTGAAGAGCAAGTGGGTGGGTGAGAGCGAAGAGAATCTGAGGCGCATTTTCGTCCAGGCGAGGCAATCGGCCCCATCTGTGATCATTTTTGATGAAATTGATTCCTTTGCGGTGGCTCGTGGCACTTTCACCGGGTCGGGTGTTGAGCACTCGATGGTGAATCAACTGCTCACTGAAATGGATGGATTCCGCAAGGAGGAGCTGGTTTTTGTGGTGGCCACCACAAACTTGGTGGAGGTGTTGGACCCGGCGTTATTGCGTCCGGGGCGGTTTGAATACCAGATCCATGTGCCCTATCCCGAAAAGGAGGCTAGGCGGGCCATCCTTGAGGTGCATGGCCGGGCGATGGGCTTACCTTGGGACGAGGAAACATTGGCCCATGCGGTGCGAAGGAGCCGGGGAACGCCCCCTGGGGCCTCGAAAGCCGCCCGTTGGTCTGGTGATCATCTGCAGGCATTTTGCCGGTCGCTGGCAAGGTTGAGGCTGCGCAAAGGGCAAACCGGCGCCATCAGCCTTGGCGATGTTGAAGAAGCCCTGAGAGGCCAAGTGGAAAGTAAATTACTCACCAGTGAGGAAGCGAGGGTGGTTGCAGGCCACGAATGTGGGCATGCGGTGGTTGGACTGGCGCTTGAGCGCGCGCCTTTGCCTGAGCGGATCGCACTGGGAGACGACATAGCCGGGGCCTTGGGCTATGTGGAGACTGGGCCTGGCAGGCGTATTCACGCTGTTCCTGAACTGTTGGATGCGGTGTGTGTGTTGCTGGCAGGCCGGGAAGCCGAGGTTTTGCTTGAAGGAGAGCTATCGCTTGGTAGTGGCCATGACCTTTGGGAAGCAACCCGGGTGGCTCGCGAATTGGTGGAAGTATATGGCATGGGTGGAGCGAGCACAGGCGTGTGCCATTACGGGGCTCGGGATGGCAGCCCTGAGCGCTACAAGGATTTGTCTGCCAGCGTTCGCGAAGCGTTGGACGCTGAAGTGCGCAAGCTCCTTGAAGAGCAGGTGCTACGGGCGCGGGCGATTCTTGGTGAGCGCAAAGCCCTGATGGGGGCCTTACGCAGCAAACTGTTGGCGCAAGGCAGGCTGGAGTCGGGCGATTTGGCAGACCTGCTGGAGAGCCATGCACCTGACTTGAAAAACCGGATCAAGGCTTTGCGGGCTGATCGCGATGATGAAGAAGCGGAATAGAGCCAAGACAACAGCGTTCAACTTGAGGGGAAAGCAACATGGCGGAGATGGTGTTGAAATTGTCGCGGGATCCGGCGAGCGGGCGCCCTGTGGTGGTTGTGGAATTGCATTCGGATTCTGATTCGCTGCCCTTTGAGCATGAGGACTCGCACCGGAAAATCATAGAGGAGCTGATTGGCCGCGGGCTGATTGAAAGTGGAGAAGATCCTAAGCTGATCATCTCTCGCGCGGACAAAAAGGGTAACTCGCTTCCGGTGGAAGGCCATACTGGTTCTGAATCTGACAGGGAGACAGGCAAGCAGGCTGGCAGCTATTGAAAGATGCGCGGCAGAACTGAACCATTTACCCGGAATGAGCGACACGGAAAGAACGATGGCCAAGGCATGGACCTGCGAAAACGAATCCAAACTACGGGCCGTTTTCAGCCTGGAACCAAAGCTGGCCAAGCGTATGGTGCCTTGTCGGCACTGGCGGGTGGGGCCTGCGGTGTGGATCTTTCCGAATAAATCCTTGTCCCAAGCGACTGGCAACCGTGCCATTGAACTAGGGTTTGAGCCACATTCGACCGACCCGCCCGAGGACGCCCAGACAGCAGACAGCCCTTGGCAACTTTTCAGTCTGGTTTCCGCCCCACTACCTGAGAAGCTTGGGCACGAACCGGTTCGGACCCTTTTTCTGTGCCCGAGTACCGCGGTAGCGGCAGATTTGACGGCCCGCATGCTTGAACTGGGACAGGACCAGATTCGCACCGGAACTTTACCTGGAGGTGTGGTGGCCCTGTGGGCAGCCCAGGCGCCGCTGTATGTGGTTTTGACAGCTCTGGACCTGCCTGGAACCAAGGTTCTAACCGAACAAAGCCAGGGCATCTTTGCCCCGCTGATGTTTAGGCACCCATTTCTTCAGGGGTTGGCTGTTCCGCATGGGGATTGGCTGCTGCTGGATGCGCCCTTTGGCCATCTGTGGGCCAAGAGTGAAGCTTTCCAGCCCATTGACCAACAATGGCAAGTGCGTCAGGCAGAGCCCTTGGCGGTGACACCGGGAAGCTGGGACCAGCCTATAGAAGTGACTTTGCGATTAGAAAAATCTTCATTACAGGCGGGCAAGGAATGTCTTTGGCGTATTTCTCCAGAATTGATTTCGACTTTTCTCGAATGGGTTGGGCATGCGCCTGATGACCAGATTTGCCAATTGGAATGGGTTTCAATCGGTGAAGGTGACCGGAATGAATTTTTGGTGCGGCCCATTATCCAGACGGCCACCATCGTGCTTCCCATCCAGACCATGGCCTATGAGCGGGCCCATCCACTGGAGCCGGTTTTCATACCGATTGGCACACGTTTGAGCCCCCCCTTGCGGGTTGATCGATTGAGGCAAGTAGCTGGCTTAAGCCCGGGAATGATCGCCTGGCTTGAGACAGATGAAAACCAGCCCGGCAGGCTGGTTCAGTCGCGGACTTTGGCCACATCGAGTTTCAAGCCATTGGATAACTGCTTGGAACATCAGTTGGCGGAGGCACCTGAAGCCCTTGAGGCATGGCAAAACGCTGTTGGCTTTTCTGATCTGGAAGAGCTGGTGGCGGAACCGATCGCGGTTGCAGTGGCCAAAGCCAAGCCAAAGCAAGAATCAGCCACGAAGTCAACCAAGCAACCGGTGGAAGCTGTGGAGGTGCCGCCGCCAACGGTTGCGGCACCTGTTTCCGCCCCTGCCAGTAAAAAGCGCAAAAAAGGGTCCTCTTCGGCACACATGGAAAGGGCGACCAATCCACATTCCACAATAATTGCCAGCCAAGCACTGGAGGCTTGGCTGGAGATCCCCGGGGCTTTACACGAACCTAAAAGGCTAGAAAAAATAGCGGAGTTAGCAGCCATTTTCGCCGAGGCTGGAAGGCCAAGGGATGCGGCCGACGCCTTGTTGATTCAATTGTGGTCGAACAGCCCCTTGGGCAAGGCTTGGTCCAATGATGGCATTGGGTTGATCGCAGCGCATGAGAGGGTCGCCCTTGCCTTGAAGGCACCCACTTTGGCGTCCGCAATCATCAAGAACCCGATGCGATTATTGGAAAGCAGCGAGGTGACGGGAGAAGACCGGGTAGCAGCCGGCAGGTGGGTGGCCATGGAAATGGCATCTCATGGCAGTGATCAGGTGCCACCATCTGGCTGGTCAGGTCTCTTGGAGCACTTGGAGGCATGGATGCCAGTGCGGCATGCATGGCTTGCCTGGATGAACTGGAACAGGTTGACCGGGGATGTTCAATCGCTTGCCCAAGCACATGACAGGCTGCTGCGAAGACTTGCCCAAGGGTTGGAAGTTGGGCGGGATTCCCCACCCTTTCTGAGCGGTCGGTTTTTGCGTGAACGCGGTGGGCGGTCGGATGCGGGGCGGTTATTGACCGTAATGCGGGAAGAATTCTTCAACCGTTTGCCCCTGCGGGAAGTGGACCAAACTGACCGGATCACTCGGGCCTTGGCCCAAGCTCTTTTCGCGGCGGGTACCCTGCGGGCGGGAGAACCCGCAGAGGGAGCCTCTTTTTGGGAAAGCGGATCGGCGGCACTTGATCGGGAGGGGCCGCTTGGCAAGGTGCTGCGCATGGCCGTGGACGAACGGCTGGGACAAATTCGCGCCAACATGCCGGTGGACCAAACCCCCCGAGCTTTTTCACCTGAATCAACCAAAAGTTTGACCGCAACCGACCGTTACCGGTTGGACAATTTGCGCAAGATGCTGTCCTTTTTGGAACCAGCGCAGTCGATTAACCCTGTGAGTCACTATCTGGCGGGGATCACAACGACATCTGGGTCCAACCCATTGCGCGAGCGGACTGTGGGCATTCAGAACGCGCCGGGCGAGCAGGCTCGCGCACTATTATTGGCCGGTTTGAACGACCTGGAAACTTTGATGGCGGGTAGCGGAACCGGTCAAACAGATGAGATGGATCTTTGTTTACAGTTGTTACAGGCGATTCAGGAACGGGCTGGACAAACAACCGTTGAAATAGCCCGTCGCTCCCTGCGACTGGGCAACCTGCTCACCCGTCGACTTTTGGAAGGCAGCACCAGTTCGACACGAGAAAAATCGCTGCAATTTTGTTTGCGCCTGTTGCGCGGTGCGCTGCATGCAGCCGGGCCCTGGGGCTTGCGGGACGAGGTGGACAAGTGGCTGCATGCAGCACTTGAGCCGGATGGTGAATCGCCTGGTTTGTTTGCCCTGCTGGCACAAACCGGCCAAGGTAGGCTGGTGGGTGCGCTGCTGCAAGAGATGGTTGGCAGACTGCGGGCTTGGGATATGGAAACAGCGGGTTTTGCACTGACTGACGGGCTGGAAAAAGTGGTGGGCCTAGCCGGGCCCGAAGACCAGGCCTCCCTGAAGCTGATTCTCGGCGCGCAACTTGCCAGGCGGGGACAGACTGAGCGCGCTGGCACCCTGGTTGAACAATCGGCGGATGTGATTAGCAAGGCAAGGGAAAGCCGGCACCCCCTGAAGGGGCAGGCGCTGGAACAAAGGCTGGAGCTAGCGCGGGGTTTGGTGATGTATGCGCTGGAATCGGAACCTGCGAAGGGAATCGAGTGGATTGGCGCGGCATCTGACTTACTGCCGTCGCTTTTATCATTTTCTCAAGGCGCGGGTAATTCGCATGTGGCCCATGCGCGGGTACTGAAGGTTGTGGAAACACTGGTCTTGTCGCTCCACACCGCCCGGGACATTGAAACGCAAAGTGGGTGGTGTGAGGAAGAAGAAGCGGCGCTGCGGCGGGTTGTGCTGTCGCAAGCTCGCGCGGCTGTGGAATAGAGACGGGACTACCCGCAAACCCATGGCAAGAAACTTGAATACGGAGCAAGCTGTGTCCAATTCGCAGAAAAATTCGGCCCAAATCGGTGGTGAACTAGAAATTGCCCGTCAGAAAATTGACAGGTTCAGGCTATCGTTGGGTCGCCATTTGGTGGAAAAGCAGGACCTGATCGATTTGCTGATTGTGGGCGCGATCGCACAGGAACCTGTGTTACTGGTAGGGCCGCCCGGGACCGCCAAGAGCGACTTGGTTTTGAAGGTGGTGGAAGGATTGGGGCTTGGGGAAGATGACTACTTTGAGTACATGCTAACGCGGTTCACGGAGCCCTCGGAAATATTGGGGCCACTCGATCTGGGCCAGATGAAGGAAGGTCGGTACTTGCGGCGGACCGAGGGAAAATTGCCAACTGCCAAGGTGGCTTTTTTGGACGAGATATTCAAGTCGTCAAGCGCCATCCTGAATGTTTTGCTGACAATTTTGAACGAGCGGAAATATTACCAAGATGGCAAGCCAGAGCCGGTGCCCCTGAAGCTGCTTTTTGCCGCGACCAACGAAATTCCCGAACATAGTGAGCTCTCAGCCTTAAAAGACCGTTTTTGCCTGAAGGCTGAAAGCAAAAGCGTGCGCGAGCACCATTTTGAGGAACTGATAGACGCTGGACTGCGCAACGAAAGCAATCGCCACCGGCGTTTGGCCCCTTGGAAGGAAGGTCTTTGTACACTTGCCGACCTGGAATTGGCGCACCATGGTTTGCTGTTGCGATTTTCTGAAGAATCAGCCAGCCACGACGGAGGGATAGCAAATGACCGGACGCGGTTTTTCCCTGCGGCAGTTTTTGCCGAATTTCGGCGGTTGGTGGAAACATTGGCACGAGAACATAGGCTATACATTAGCGACAGAAAGCTAGTAAAAGTTTACAAATTACTTCGAGCGCGGGCATGGCTTATTCGTGGTGGGGAAGTGAGCGTGGAAGATTTGTTGCTACTTTGCCATCTAGGCGAGAACCTGCGGGAGCTGCGCCTTTTGGAGGAGATGGTTCCGCAGTATTTGCGTCTCAAGCGGCCCACTGGTTGAAAACGGCTGGATGGTCTTAAATTTGCCTAATTGTTTCCACTTGTGGTGGAACTTTTGCTATTATTTTAAGCAGGTGACTTTTTGGTCACCGGATTTTTTTCCAAGGAGAACCTGAAGATGCGCAATGCGCGATTCTTTGGGGTTATTGCTGGCGCAGCCCTGCTTGTTGCAGGTGTAAGCCATGCTGATAACCTCAAGTCCGGCCCACAGGTCGGCAAGTCTCCCGCGCCATTTCATCCTACCCATGTAACGGGTCCGGATGCGGGTGGCAAAGGATGCCTGGTCTGAAGCAACGGTGGTAACCCTGTCGCTATGGTCTTCGCCCGCGAAGTCAGCGACAACTTGACCGGTCTGGTCAAGAAGATTGATGCCGCCACAGAGAAAAACAGTAGCTGCCGCATGGGCAGTTTCGTCGTGTTCTTGAATGACGACGAAAGCCTTGAGGCCAAGCTAAAAGCAATGGCCAAAAAGGAAGGTATCGAAAAGACCATCCTTGCCACCGACAACCCCGCCGGCCCTCAGGGATACAACATCCCGAAGGAAGCCGACGTGACGGTTATCCTTTACAATAAAAGGAAAGTTGTGGCCAATCACTCCTTCCGAAAGGGTGAATTGAAGGCTGAGGATGTTGAGAAAGTGGTCGCGGATTTGTCGAAAATTCTTCCCGCCAAGTGATTGTCGTGGAATCACCTACCAGGTGAATCAGAAGCCCCCGCAGATTAGTTCTGCGGGGACTTTTTTTAGGTGTTTTGCACACCCTTTCTGGAATATGGCTGGATTGAATGGATTGGCCTAGCCAGCAGGGACTTTTGTGCCTGCTGATGGGCTTTTGCCCAAACGGTTGACGAGGGTGTGCAAACAATCTGGGCCTTTGACCAGCATGCCTTGCATGCCAGCCATTTTGGGGGCTTCGAGATCGTTTATTGGATCATCCCCAACGAGAAGAATGGACTGAGCGGGCAAGCCGACCACCTCGACTAGATGCTCGTAGAAGGTTGGTGAGGGTTTGCGCCAACCAATTTCGGAACTGATCACCCAATGATCCATTTCAGCCAAACATGAAAAACCCGCACTAACTTCTCGCAAGCGGCTATCAAAATTGGAAGCGACCCCCAAAACAAGACCCAGGTTTGCAAGGGATGCCAGCACCTCATCCAACCCATCGGCCAACCGCCAATTTGAGGGTTGGGCAAAATAGTTGTGCAGTCGACGGAAGCAGGCTTCTGGATTGTTGGCATCTGGAAGGCATTCGGCGACAACGCCGCGCCATCTGGCTTCTTCAGCTTTTTCGCAGGTACGGTGACAATCCCTGTCGAACCTTGCCTCTTGATTGGCAAAAGCGGTTTTGATTTTGGCCTTAACTTCATCGAGGCTCAGGTTACTGCCAAACTCTTTGCCTACCTGCCAATAAGCCTCGGACACACTGGGAACCGGATGGAGAATGGTACCCACCGCATCGAAAAACACAGCCTGAACGGCATGAAGGGGCATGAATTACCTGCTTACTCCGAACCTTAAAAACCACGGTTGGTTTTATTGACCAGCATGATTTCGCATTTTACCTGAACACCCCAACCGGCACACAGGGCTAAAATTATAACCGTTTATGTAACGCCGGGACAACTGTTGGCGAAAGCAAGACTGAAGGCAGCTCTTTCTGTATCTTTAACCTGAGTAGAATAGTGTGTTCCCGGGTTTTCTTTTGCCCGGGCCATTGTTTTGGGTCCATTAAATTATTGAGTCCGGGGGGCCACATCATGGCAGCCACCAAAGGTGAGCAGTTCGCAGGATTGACAGTGGCGTTGGTTACCCCCTTCAAGGACGGCGAAGTCGATTATAAAGCATTGGAAAAGTTGGTGGATTTTCATTTGGAGCAGGGCACACATTGCCTGGCACCTGTTGGGACCACTGGGGAATCGCCCACACTGGACCACGAAGAGCACGAAAAGGTGATTGCCACGGTGGTGCAACGGGCTGCTGGAAAACTCAAAGTGATGGCTGGAACCGGGTCTAACTGCACCCGTGAAGCCATACGCTTGACCAAATATGCTGCCAAGGCTGGAGCCGATGGTGCGTTGATAGTTGGGCCGTATTACAACAAACCAACGCAGGATGGGTATTACCAACACTTCAAGGCGGTGGGGGATGAAGTTGGTTTGCCGATTATTCTTTACAACATTCCCGGACGAACGGCCTCAAACATTTTGCCTGAGACAATTGCGCGTTTGGCCGAACACCCCAGTGTTGTTGCCATCAAAGAAGCAACTGGTTCACTTGACCAGGCAAGCCAAATCCTTGCCAGCACCAACCTGACCCTGTTGAGTGGTGATGACAGCCTGACATTGCCGCTGATGAGCATTGGCGGCCGCGGCATTGTTTCGGTTGTGGGGAACCTGATTCCCAAGGATTTATTGGCCTTGGTTCGGGCGGTGAACGCAAGCGACCTTACCGAGGCGCGGCGGCTTCACCACAAGATGTTCAATCTTGCCCGAGACCTGCTGGGCATTGCCACCAATCCAATTCCAGTAAAAACGGCCATGCGTTTATTGGGTCGCGACAGCGGTGAATTGCGATTGCCCCTTACACATCTTGATGAGGCGGGTGTTGCGAAAGTTAAGGCTGCCCTGAAGGCCTATGGGTTGTTGGGCTGATTGATGGGCCTTGGCGCCCCGGCATTGCTATTTGCCACGGGTTGGGGCGATGCTGCTGGCGGTGTTGGAGCTGGCAGAGGAACGGTAGGGCCTGCTGCAGGAGTTGGCAAAGGAATCGCTTTTGCTGCCGCAGGAATAGAAAGCGGGTTCGGGCCAGAGTCGTTCGGGTCGAGCAGGGGCTCTATTTTAACATCATCGAAATAGGCAGTGCCCAAACCTGTGAGGGCGAGTGTGAGGTGAATTTTGCCGCTTTCTGGCACCTCACGGTAGAGTGTGACTTGGCGCCAACCTGGTGTGCTGTGAAGGCGAATGGCCATTGGCTCGCCGGCGGCAGAATCGAACAGCAAGGCGCCATCGCCTGTTGCCATGAGTGGCTTTGGAACCTGAATCCATGCGGAAATACGCACGGGCATTCCCGGTGGCAATTGCATGGCTGGAGTGTGAATAGCCACAAGCGCCCTTTCCAAGGCGACCGGTGAGTTTTTCGGATCTTTGGGCTGAATGCGCAGCATCAGGCACTGTTTGCCTGTGTGAGCGTTGTTGTCGACACGCCTTGCACCAACAACAACATCATCGAGCGTGGCGTCTTCTTGCACGGTCCAACCCGGAAGGTTCACATCGGGCGCTGATTCAAACTCGCCACCTGGAAGAACATTTTCCGCCATGCGCAGGCCTCTGAGGCGGTCCATGAATTGCCAATGTCGGGGCAATGTGTTGAAACTGCCGGACCAGGGAGTAGCCAAGGGAGTATCCAGCTCGCGCATAGCCTTTTCCCAATGTGAGCGCATGAGGATACGCAAGGGGCGCATGACCCGCTGAGCCTCGGAATAGGCGTCGTTATGCTCGCCGTTGCGGCGGTATGAGGCACTAAGATCAAGTGATTTCTGGGCGCGTTCGAGGAGTTGGTCGGCATCCACCTCGCCGTGGCCAATTTGTTTGAGATCGGCCACAATAGTTCGGGTTTTCGTCATGCTTTCGGCCGCTTGATCGCCGGACCACTGTGCTGCGGTGCGCGCAACCCTTCGTTGTTGCTCTTGAAACCTGACAACTGGGCCCGTGGGGCTGAGGTCGGAAGTGACCACGATAGCCGTGGCCATGTGGAAATCGCGAACCAGCACTTCCATGCCGCCCGGTTTGCGCTGCCATGGAAGTGAACGCACCCCACCCGGACTGATTTCCCAAGCACTGGTACCGACTGGAGCGTGTGGCACGACGACCCTGAGGCCGTGAACCGCGCCTTGGGATGGAACGAACTGGGTATGGTCGCCAAACCAAACCGGCATAATCAGGTAATGCTTATCGCAGCGCATCACCGCAGCCTTGACCTGCGGATTGGAGGTATCAATCCAGCGGGGCTCTTCGCCTGTGACCAGCAAAGGCTCAAGCAGACTGATTTCAAGATTCAAAAGCGCCAGGGCCAAGAGGCGATCGCGGCCAGAGTGACTATCGGACAGGAATTTGTCGGACCAATAACCGATACCGCGCATGCCCGACCCCATGGCGATATATGTCATGAGGCGGATTTGTTCGGGGGTTGGGCCGACAGGTTCCTGAAAAGGACTGTTTGGATCTTGTCGGTAGGCGGTTTTGACATACCAATCGGGCAGATGGGTTTGAATCCATGTCCAGGTGTAGGTGCCTGGAGAGGCGAACTGACGACGGAGCATCAACCAGTCGCGGTATTGGGTCAATTCCATGCCGGTGTAAAGGGGCCAACGGTGCATCCCCAGCATCACTTGCTCGATGGAGCGACTGTAGCGTCCAAAGCCGTCCCAGACGTCGACCGCCACAGGGCGGCCCGGGTCACTAGCGTGGAAAGAGCGCGCCAACGATGCAAGTCGGCCTGAATCTTCACTTGGGAGGTTGTTCCCCAAATTCCAGGCAAGGACTGAATCCTGTTCGAGAAAGCGAGACATTTTGCGGCCTAGGCCGCTTGCGCTGGTGAGGTTTGCGGGAGCGCCTGTGAGGTCTTCTGGCTGTGGCTCGACTGATGGCACCAGCAGGAAGCCCTGCTTGGCCGCCTCTTCCACCACGGATTCATTGGCTTCTGAGCTCAACCAAAGGGTGTTGAAGCCGGCATCGCGCAGTGTTTTTACCGGTGTGCCCGAATGACGCATGCCACGCATGAAAAAGCGCTCACCGGCCACTTGCAGGGAATTGCCCCTCAGTATGACTTCGGCGGGTTTGGCACTACCTGTGGCACGCTTGGTCGGGGCGTCTTTGCTATCTGGAAGGTGCACTTCGGCTTTGGGTGAAGACTGGGCGGCCTCCATGAGAGGGCTTACCTCAAGGTCATCAATCCAGGTTTCGGTCACTCCTGGGCCGGCGTAAAGGTTGAGGACTATCCGGTCCATGTAGGCATCTTGAATGATGAGATCGCGTTTGAGGTCGGCTCGAGCTAGCTGCACTTGGTCGCGTAGTTTTTTCATGGGTTGGCGCAGTGCAAGCTGCTGCCACCTGCCAGAGAGCTGGTAGGTGTCGGCCGGAACCATGACAGTCAGTGGTTGTTCGAGATTTTTAGGATCTCGCTCTCTGGGCAGCACAACGCGCACCATGAGGGCCATGCCCGGGCGGTTGGCGCGAAACCAAACACTGCAGTTTAGGTCTTCTGCCACCAAGGCCTTACCTGGATCGACATGGAAGTGAACGAATGTTCCGCGCTCGGCAGTGAAGGCAATCCCTTCGGCCTTTTGGCCGCTGTGGGCGTGGTCTGTTGTGGTGGCGTGGACCACTTCTTTGGGTTGGGCATCGGTCGGGCCCTGAACCCAAAGCGGCTCTCTGCCCTCAAATCCCTGCTGCAGGGCCACTTGGGCGAAGCCTGAGCCGGTAAACCAAGCCCAGGCAAAAGCAACAATCATGGGCAAACTGGCGGATTTGAGGCCCGCAATTCGCTTTTTTGGCCCGACCATGGGCAATCACTCCCAGCCCCAACCGGCAGCCCGGTTTATGAAGACAATGGGCTGTGCGATACCATTCTGGTCTTTAAGACGGCAAGCGCAACTGTTAGCCGGGCAAAAGAATGCAGCCAAAGAAGAATAGGCAAAATGGAAAAAGACCACTTAGTATTTCGGAGCTCGGCCCATCTCTTGAGTGGAGAGCAGGAAGAAAAAGCGGTTATCACCGGAATCGGGAACTAGCTCCATTTGGCGGTTGGTGGCTGCATTTTGTTCGACGCTGTATTGGGACAAATCGAATTGCCGCGAATCTAGGACCAGAAGCTTTACGAGGCTGCGGATGCCGTTTTCTTCTGACTGAAAAAGCACCTGAGGAACTTGGCGCCCCTGAAGCTCGGTGATACCGTGGGTGACCACTTGGTGGTAGTTGAGAGATTCTGGCAAGCGCACAGTCATTCCCAAACGGGCAAAGGAGTGGATCAGTTGCTCCATACGCTCGTGGGATGTCGGGCCATCGCCCCCTGGACTGGTTTCTAGCAAGGCGGCGAGCGCCTCGGGATCAAGAGACTTGGGTGAGGGCCAAAAGAAAAAGCCCAGACCACCCAAAAACAAAACCGATGCCGCAACCAGACAGGGCACCCAGGTGGCAAACCGGGGCTTCTTAGGAATTGCAGGCAGGCGATTGGCAATGCTGGTGGCAAGCCCTTGGGGAACCTGAACTGCGCAAAAAGCATGGGCTAGGCGTATATCTTCCCGGGCGCGGTCGGTCCACCAGGCCTGACAATGGGCACAGGCCTTGAGGTGCCCCTCGACTGCGTCGATATCGCGCCAATCTGCTTCCCCCAAACGGGGAAGGTTCAGTTCCAAAATTGTGCGGGCTGTTTCACAACGCATTTATCACCTCAATCGTTTGTCGGGCCGTTTTCTGGTTTCGCTTGAATTCGGAGATTTTCGGTCATGCTGTTTTCCGGCCAGGGGTATCGTTGGCGAATCCAATCTTTGGCCCGGGCCAATCGGCTCATTACCGTGCCAATAGGGACGGCCATTTGCTCGGCAATTTCGCGATAACTGAATTCTTCGAAAAAAAACAAAATAAGCGGGGTTCGGTACCCCTCGGGCATTTGGTTCAACAAGCGTTGTAGCAGTTCGACATCGGGCCCATTGGAGGTGAACTGGGGTGCGGTATTCACCTCTGGCAGATCTTCGGGCAGGGGATCAAAACGGCCCCCTTGCTTGCGACGAACCTTCATTAAAAAACTGTTGCGCAAAATACTGAACAACCAAGCCCGAACAGCTTCCGGCTCACGCAATGGCCCCTTGGCTACAGCGGCTGCCAGAAAGGTGTCGTGGACCAGATCCTCAGCATCTTGATAGGCACCTGACAGGCGGTAGCCGAAACGGAATAAAGCAGCGTGATGCCGCTCGATCCATTCGACCAATTTTTCCCGTGTTATGGCCCCGTTTTTAGCCAATGCGCGCCGCCTTTCCTGGGCAACAGCTTTATAGATGCGCCAGTGCGTGATTTTATTCCCCTGGTCTTAGCAAAGCGAAGATTTGGGTATTTTTTTGAGTTGGAAAAATATTTTTACCCATTGGGGAATAAAACTTGTTTGGTGCGCATCTGGATATATGATGCCTTCGAGAGGTTCGAAAGGCATGGACCTCTGACTTTAGTTTGAATAAGGATTGATTTCACCATGAAGAAGCTGCTCTCCCTGTTTGCTATTTCCGCTGTTCTGACCGGTTGCGGCGAGCCCGCCAAGAAGGGTGCAGAAGGCGTGAAGAAGGCCGCCACCGAAGCCGGCAAGAAGGCTGGCGAGGCTGCCAAGGAAGGTGCGGCCAAGGCTGTAGAAGCTGCCAAGACTGGCGACACCGCCAAAGCCGTCGAAGCAGGCAAAGAAGCTGCTGGCAAGGCAAGTGATGCTGCTAAGGAAGGGGCCACCAAGGCCGCTGAAGCAGTTAAGGAAGCCACCGGCGGCAAGAAGTAAACCATTCCCAGGCAATTGTGAATGAGAACTGTCAAAATAAAGTCCGGGCGGCAACCATGTCGTCCGGTTCTTTTTTTTTGGCAAAAGATTGCTTCTGATACAACTTGGCTTTAACCTAAACTCGGCCAAGTAAACAACTTTGGGAAGTAGCCCTTCGGTAAGTTGACAACTTTTTTGGAAAGGAATGTTGAGCCATGCAACGATCAATCGCTTTTTTTGCAGCCGCCGTTATCGCCCTGGGCAGCCTTGTTGGTTGTGGTGAAGAAAAGAAGAAATCACCAGACGATGCCAAGAAGTCGATGATGAAGGCCCCTGAGCCTGGCAAAGATGCTGTAAAGCCCAGCGTTGGTGGTGATGCCAAGGACAAAAAGTAATAATTCAACCAAGAACGAGTCGAATCCGGCTGAATCGGATAATTTGTGCTGCGATTTAGGCAAAGGGTTTGAAAAGCCATAGCTTTTCAAACCCTTTGCCATTTGAACGGGCCTACATTATTGAGGGTCTTTTCTGACAAGGCAAAATTGCGAGGTTTTTAGATTTAAAAAATCATTTCCTGTTCTTTTAAATCGGATACAATTTAAATTGCCCAATGTTTTTTGGCCATGATACATGCTTGGCTAAAAATGATGTCAAAGACGTGTATTTTGGCATCGGTTCAACAATATTTCTTTAATGTAAGGATTGAATCAAGATGAAGAATTTCCTTTCCCTTTGCGCTTTTGGTGGCCTTATCCTCTCCTCTTTGAATGGCTGCGCTGAGGCCAAGAAACCCGGTGAGAAATTGGATCCAGCAAAGAAGAGCAAAATTGAAGCTGCAGAGAAGGCTTCTGGCCAAAAAGAGCAAGAGAAGCGCAAGGAATTGGAGCCCGCTAAGGAAGCTCCTAAAGACGCAAAGGCACCGGAGGCGGCTAAGGACGCCAAGGCACCCGAAGCACCTAAGGACACCAAGGCGCCTGAAGGCGCCAAGAAGTAATTACTTTGAAACTGTTGGGATTTTTATTGGTAGAGCCGGCGGATTTCCGCCGGCTTTGCTTTTGATATTGGGGAACAAACCGTAAGGAGTTTTAGTATGCGACTGATTGTTTTACCGGTGATTTGTCTTGGCTTGTTGAGTGTATATGGGTGCGGGCAATCTGAACCTGACCGGTACAAAACCAAATCCACCGAGCGACCCACCAAGGGTATCGAGGGCGCACCGGCCAAGGACGCACCTAAACCAAATGGCGGGGCAGCGGCAAAACCGGCTGAACCAGCTCAGGAAAAACAGGCTGAAGGCCCCAAAGCCAAATGATTTGATTTGTCCACACGGGAAGCAAAAAGGGCCGGCGCAATGAAGCGCCGGCCCTTTTTGCTTTATTTACAGACACCCGATCAGGTGGTGGACATTTCATCTGCCAGAGAGCGTTCTTGCTCAATGACCGAGTTTTGGCGCCCTTCACCCAGAATGAGCAGCAGTGGGCTGGCGATGTAGATACTGGAGATGGTTCCGATCACCACGCCTACCACCATGACAAAGGCAAAAAGGTGAATGCCTTCGGCTCCGGAGAAGTAAAGCACCAAGACCACCAACCAGGTGGTGAACGAGGCCCACACGGTGCGGCTAAGGGTTTGGTTGATGCTCTCGTTGATCATCCGTTCATTGAGCAACGGGTTGCGACCGCGGACCTCGCGGATGCGATCGAAAACCACGATCGTATCGTTCACCGAGTAGCCCACCAAGGTGAGGAGGGCGGCAACGGCAGGGAGATCGATCTTGAAGTCTTGGATTTGCAGCAGGGAGGAAAGCACCGGAACGCTGGATAGGAAGTGACAGGCGGCAATGATGCCCAAGGTGAAGAACAGGTCATGCACCAGGCAAAGAAGGGCTGCCAGACCGAAGGTCCAGTTACCGAAGCGCAACCAGAGGTAGAAAACGATGGCAATCCAACTCGCAACGATGGCAGCCAAAGCTGTGCCCTGCGTGGCTTTTGCCATTGAACCGGAGAAGTTATCCAACCGTTCAGGCTGGGGATTGTCGTTGTAGGTTGTTTGTGTGGCCTTCAAGGCCGCCTCGGCGATTGGCGCCTCTAGAGGATCATTGAAGACCACCTTGAGGTTTTGGTAACGACCAGCCTGGGCCTTGCCCTTCACATCGACGCGCATTTGACGCGCGGCATCTTGGGTACGGGTCCGGGTGACATCGACCGACTGCTTCATTTCTTTGGCAGCCGATTCGAGAAGCCCATCGGAGCGGAGGCTTTCCCGGACAATACGGGAAACCTGATCGGGGGAAACGGCAGCGGTGAATTCGAGGTCTGCACCGGTGACCAAACCACCCGGGCCCTTCTCAATGTTCAACTTGGAAATCTGAACCTTTTGCAAATCGGAACCGAGCAGACGACTCACTTCCGCCCCAACCGTCCTTGTATCGGATTCGCCGGTTCGAACTGTGAAGAAACGGGATTTGTCGCCCGAACTGTCTTGGCTGTCGCTGACAAAGATCTGCTCGAGCTTCATCTCTGGCAGCTTGCAGCCATCTAGCTTGCCCTTGAGCCAAGCCATATCACGCTGTTCGGTCAGGCGACCAGTGTAGGCGGTGCCACCGTTGAAATCGATGTCGAAGGCTTCCTTGCCGCGAGAGAAGAACAAAGCGGCCCCCATGATGGTTAGAGCCACCGTGAGTGTGAACATTGCCCAACGGATGGACATGAAATTGAAGTTAGGCTTTTCGAAGAGTTGCATCATCTTCAGATCGCCAAGGTTTTTGCGATTGAGATAGATGTCGAAAATTGTCCGGGTGATGTATAGCGAGGTGAACAGGCTGATGACCAGGCCGGCGGTTAGCGAGATACCAAAGCCCTTCAGTTGGTCATTGCCCACGATATAGAGAACAACCGCTGTGAAGATGGAGCTCAAGTGGGTATCGATAATTGTGGGCAGGGTACGGTCGTAACCATTTCGCAGGGCTAGTGCCAAGCCTGCACCGCGCTGTCGCTCTTCGCGAACCCGCTCGTAGATAAGAACATTAGCATCGACGGCCATACCCAAGGTGAGCACCAAACCGGCCAAACCCGGCAGGGTGAAAGTTGCCTGAACCAGAATCATGAACGCTATGGTTAGCACCAAGTTGGCAAACAGGGCAATGGATGCAACCAAACCGGCGAAACGGTAATAAACCCACATGAAAACCAGAACCGCGGTGAAGGCAAAAATGACAGCGACAGTTCCGCGGTAAATAGTCTCTTGGCCCAAGGTTGCCCCCATGGTCGCCTCGGATGCCGGACGCTGGTCCAAAGTGGCAGGCAAGGCGCCTGCACGCAGCAAGCGTATTAGATCGTCCAATTCGGCCTGACTGAAATCACCTGTGATCTGGCCCGAGTCGCTGATGGCGGAGTTGAGGTTGGGAGCCGACTTCACTTGGCCGTCGAGAATGATGGACAGGCGACGCTGGACATTTTTACTGGTTAGGTCAAAGAAGCGCGTCGCTCCCTCGCCTTTTAGGGTGAAGCTAACCGCAGGCTCACCACGGCTGCCTGGGGAACGGAATACATTTTGCAGATCCTTGCCTGTCACCTCTTGAGTCGGTTCGGGGTTACGAACCAACACAAAATGTTCCATGGCCTTGGCCCCACGCTGGTCCTCGAGGGACATGAAGGGAGCCCTACGGAACTGGGGAGCGATATCGCGGCGGTAGATAAGAATGCCGTCGACCTCAACAGGCTCGTTTGCCTTGCTAAGGAGGTAGCGCTTGTCGCCTGAGTAGAGGAACCCTTTACCCAATTCCACCCAGCGGTAGGTGTGGCGGCCCACACCCCCGTTGGCATTTCGGACCTGAAAGAAACGGGGTTTATCTACTGACTGACCGTTCTCAAGTTTCAAACTTTCTTTGGGTTCTTCTGGGGCTTGGCCGGGAAGCTTGCGATCTTCCTTGAGTTTTTTGGCGGGGTTGCCGGCGAGCTCCTTGAAATAATCTTTGGCGGCTTCGATCGCCTCGGCATCGTCACCTCGGTTGGCAAGGATGGAGAATTGGAGCAAGCCCTGCTGGGTGATAAGGTTTTTAATGGTTTCAATCTGGTTTTGGGAGAGACTTTGTCGCATTCCACCAGAAGCGGCCGAGTAATCACCCATCAGTTTTTGAAGACCGTCGTCGGTTGCCCCGGCATCGCGTGCGGCAGTCTCGAGACGAACGAGATCGTCGGTGACGACATCGCCAATGGCTTGCGCTTTGTCTGCTGGTACCAGGGCTTTCACACTGGCCAATAATGCGTCCCAGCGGGCCTGACGCGCTTCGTCTTGTTTTTCGCCACCGAAGGGCATGACGATTTCGATTCGCGGTTGTTCACCGGAAATCGGCCGGACAATGATATTGTAAAGGTCGGCTGGGTCGATTCGACGCTTGAGCTGGGTTGCCATCTCCTCAAGCCGTTGGTTGACCTCGGCTGGCGTGTTGGCCTTATCGTCCAACTTCACCTCGTAGACCAGAGTGGTGCCGCCCGAAAGGTCGACCCCCATCCGGAAGGTCAAACCGGGGGTGCCGGCCTGATAGTTTCGAAACGCCACCGCAATAATGAGGAGCGCCAAAACCATGGGAACAAGGCAGGTAAGCACACGACCCGCGCCAACACCCATGCCAATAACACGGCCCAAGCTTTTAAAGAAAGCGTTCAAGAATCCACCCTCCGCGCGGGTCTTACCCGCGCCACCAACGGCCCCGAACTATTTTGAGTCCTTTGCCGCACTTCCGGCAGCGCCCGCACGGGCAGCTTCCTCGCGGCTGATGTTCCGCAGGATCGACGACCTTGTGATTCTTATTTTCACATCGTCATCGATCTTAAGGGTCACATCGTCACCCTGCTCTCCCAGAGCGACAACCGTACCATAAATGCCACCAATAGTAAGCACTTTGTCGTTTTTTTGCAGGTTGTCGAGCAGTTTTTGTTTTTCCTGTTTGTCACGGCGGCTTTGGCGGAAAAGCCAGAGTGCCATGAGAACGCCGAAGAGCAGAATCGGAACTTGATTCCACCAAACAGGCTGGGCGCCCGCACCTTCAGGAGCGCGGGAAGATTCAGGGGCAATTTCAACGCCCTGCATCCTCATTTCAACACCCCCTGAAAAAAACAAACACTCCGGAGGCAACCGATTGCCCCCGAATGCGACCTATCTTACGGTAAAGAGTTACCTTACGGTGTTTTTTCAAGGCGGACAAGCCACTCTCCCGCCCAAGTGTGGAAACAGTCATTTGCGATAGCCTGTCGGGCCTCACGCATGATCCTTTGATAAAACCACAGGTTATGAAGACTTAGCAACATAGGCCCAAGCATCTCTTCGGCAGCAAAAAGATGATGCAGATATGCACGGCCGTACTGAGTGCAGCATGGGCAGGGGCAACCATTTTCCAGTGGTGAAGGATCATCACGATGCCTTGCATTGCGCATACGCACCTCGCCTGTTGCGGTGTAGGCAGAAGCGTTGCGTCCATTGCGGGTTGGTAACACGCAATCGAACATATCGATGCCTGCGGCCATACCCGCAATGAGATCTTGAGGTCTTCCCACCCCCATAAGATAGCGGGGCTTTTCAACTGGCAGTAATGAAGCGCAAGCTGGCAAAGCCTTGGCCATGGATTCGGGGGATTCACCCACGCTGAACCCGCCAAGTGCGTAACCAGGGAAATCCATGGCAACCAATTCTGCCGCGCATTGGGCCCGAGCATTCAGGTCTAGGCCGCCTTGAACTATGGCAAAGAGTGCCTGATCAACCCTTGTGGCAGCATTTTGACAGCGTTTGGCCCACAGTAGTGTGCGGCGAATTGCCTCGTCCATTTCGGCGGTGGGGCAGCCGGCGGGCGGGCACACATCCAGAACCATGGCTATGTCGGAACCAAGGTTTTCCTGAATTTGAACGGCCTTTTCGGGTGTCAGGTCGATCAGGCTGCCATCGAGATGGGAACGGAATTGAACGCCTTGATCTGTGACAACCCGGCGCTCGGCCAAGCTGAAGACTTGGTAGCCACCGGAATCGGTGAGAATAGCATGGGGCCAGTTCATGAAACGGTGCAGGCCACCCAAACGGGCAACCCGTTCATCACCCGGCCTGAGGGCCAAATGATAGGTGTTTGACAGAAGAATTCGGCTGCCTGACTCTTCGACCTGGAAGGGGTAAATTCCCTTGACAGTGCCAACTGTTCCAACCGGCATGAAGGCAGGTGTTTCCACCACCCCATGCGGAGTGTGAAGGCGGCCTAGGCGCGCCGCGCCATCGGTTTTCAGGCAGTTATAGCGGATAGCCATAGTATTGATTCGGGGTGGGGCAGTTCAGGCACCCACCCGAACCCAAAACTCACTCGCCGCGCAGGCTGAGACCGCGCTCACGCAACTTTTCGCGCACCTCGTTGAGAGAGGTGACACCGAAGTTTCGGGCCTCCATGAGGTCTTCGGACGATTTGGTTAACAGCTCAGCAATATTTGCCAAACCGAGTCGATTCATGCACTTGCGGGCACGAACAGAGAGCTGGAGATCAGAAACCGGAGCCGCCAACTTAAGCTGGTCTTCCTCGCTCAACTCGCCAACAGGGCGATAGGAAGAGCCTTCGCCACCTGCTTCGAGAGATTGGCCAAGGCGAAGCCCTTTGGCGCTGAGGATCTCGTTAATCTCGACCAAAGAGGTTTCGCCAAAATTCTTGCTGGTAAGCAAATGATCCTCGGTGACTCTGGTGAGATCACCCAAGGTTTTGATATTGAGGCGCTTGAGGCAGTTGCGAGCACGGACCGAAAGCTCGAAATCGTTGACGGAAATTTCGAAGACCTGAGCCATTTGAGGATCAGAGAGACCGTCTTCGCTGGCGAGAATCATGGTTTGGGATGCTAATGCATCTTTCACATAGAGTCGGGCCCGTTCGTCGGAAGGATTGCTTTGCAAAACCAACCTGAAGCAGTCGTGAGCCTTGTCATAGCGGCCCATATCTTCGTATAGAATACCCAAATTAGTGAGGGTACCGACATGAACCGGTGGGTTGTTGCGGCATTTCTCATAAAGTTGTAGGGCTTCGTCATCGTTACCGACCTGATCGTTCAGCATTGCCAGCTGAAAAAGGGCTCCAGAATGGTTGGGGTCGAACTTCACAGCCTTTTCGAGGGAGTCGACACCTTCAACCTTGTGGCCTTCTTGCAGGCGCAGTTGGCCCAATTGGTAGTGGTACTCAGCGGAGTGGCTGGCCAAGTCTTTGTGTTTTTCGAGTAGGGAATTGGATTCGCTTAGGTGGCCCAGAATCCGTTGCACGCCAGCGCGCTGGAGGTTGACCTGGCTCGCGTTGTAGCCGGCCTTTTCGGCCTTATCGAATGCTGCCAAAGCTTCTTGGGGTTTGTCCCGAGAGGCTTGGATTCGGCCTTGATAGAAGGCTGCCAAAGCACCCTCGGCTTGGCCTAAATGCTCGACAGCTTCCTTAGGATGACCCAAGAAATAAAGCGAGATACCCAATTTTAGATGGATTTTGCTGGCTGCTGCAGGCTCGGCAGCCGTGGCAAGCCTTTTCTTCAAGGTATCGGCAGCGTCACGCAGGACCTTGTATTGGGCCTTGTCAGTGATTAGGCCGTTGCGCAACTGCTGGACGGTGCCAGCATCGCAATCTTCCTTCTCGACCATCAAAACCTTCAGGTCGATCATCCCCGCACCCCTGCTTTGTAAATACAAGAAAGAACGGTAGCCCCGCTTTTGGGCCCCGCCCGCCAAATTCGATATGCTGTGTTTTAACTGCCATGGGAACCAATGGGCAAGACAAGTCTGGATTCCCGGCCCTTTCAAACCCCAGAATTGCTAATGCCACCCCGAAAATCCTCCGCTCCGACACCTGCCTGCTATGCCCAAACCATATCGGGTCTTGAAAAGATAGCTTCCAGTGAGATCTTATCTAGGCTTGGGGGTGAGATTTTAAAGACTTCACCCGGTCTGGTGGTGTTTCGCCCTGAAGACATCGATTCGGAGCTTCTCAATCTTCGGACCGTTGAGGATGTGTTTTTATTGGCTTGGGGGAGCGATGCGCTCACCTACCGGGCCAAGGATTTGGAATTCATTGAGAAATGGACGGCCAACAAGGCAGATTGGCAGCGCCTTTTAACCCTTCACCACGCAATTCACCCTAAACCCAAGGGCACCCCTGGGTATTGGTTTGTGGTTCAACAAAATGGCAAGCATGTTTACCAGCGTCAAGCCACCAAGCAGGCGCTTGCCAAGGGTCTAGGGCGAAATATTCATCCCAAGTGGCGATTTGTGGAAGAAAACGCGGATATCGAATTTTGGTTGACCATTGAGGGCACCCAGGCCATATGCGGACTGAGGCTTTCCAACCGCGACATGCGGCACCGCACTTGGAAGCGTGAGCATCGGGCAGCCTCGCTGCGTCCGGTTTTGGCGGCTGCTATGGCATGGGATGCTGAATTGCAGTCTGGGATGTTGGTACTGGATCCGATGTGCGGGGCTGGCACATTGCTGGGCGAGGCGCGTTTGATGCTTCAATCCAACGGCCGGGGTAAATTGAATCTGCTTGGAGGCGATGTGGATTTGGACGCCCTTGAATGCGCCCGTTTGAACCTGCGTAGCCTTGGGGGAGGCACTTTTTGCCGTTGGGATTCGCGAAGGTTGCCTTTGGGGGACCAAACTGTTGACCGTGTTTTGTGCAATTTGCCTTTTGGAATCACCTACGGCGCTGGCGAGGACTTGGGCTGGCTTTACACGCGTGTTTTTAAAGAAATGCGACGGGTGTTGAAGCCCCAAGGCATGGCCATTGTGCTTACCAGCGAGGCAGATACAGCGCGGGCGGCTGCTGGAGCCAGCCTGATGAAACCGACCGGCAGCACGCGGATTCGGGTTTTGGGTCAACCAGCCACCATGCTGACTTTGCGTGTTGGTTGAAATGGCTTTAGATTGAATTTCGACAAATCAATTTGCCATTCCAAAAGGGCTTCGATGCTCCAATTGTCTGGCCAAAAGATGATGGACACCGCTAATTGAGGTTTGCATGGCCAGCCCCACTCTCACCTGCCCGCACTGTTCGTCGGTCCTTCGGCCGGCCAATCCGATTCCTGCGGGAAAAAAGGTACGATGCCCGAAATGCGCTGAAATGTTCACAGCGGGAGGCGACCCTCCTCCTGCCGCGCCCAAGCCGCAAGTGGTTGAAGAGGACGAGGATGGGGGGGGATCCAATCTTTACGGCGTGATGGCCGACCCTGACGAGGAGCCGCCAGAAGACCCCCAGAACAAGCGCAAGAACAAGTCAAAGAAAAAGGGCGCCAAGCCGGAAATCAACTACGCCCAAGACAATTCGCTGAAGGATTTCCGCGGGCCGGCTGTGGAACTGCTCACCAAGCCTGCCAACAACATGATGTTTCATTGCACCTTGGTTTTGTTATTGGCGATTGCGAGCTTTGTGATGTCGGGCTGGCCTTTTGTGTTTCAGGACAGCTTGTTGCCCCCTGTAGACGCCTTGAAAGAATATATAACTAAAAACCTCGAGGCAGAGGCTGCCGACAAAGCGGCAGGAAAGGGTGGCGGATCCAAATGGAAAACAATGCAGGATTCCCTGAATAAGGACACCCTGATGTGGCCGATCCCTCTTGACAAGAACGGCAAAAAAGTCAGGGAGCCTGAATATGGCAAAACGGAAATGTCGCAGGAGGCTGCAGACGCAGCCAAGGAGTTCATGGGTAGAAGCGAATTCCCTACGCGCTTAGTCTGGGTGCTGAGCAGCATATTCATCATTGTCTGGACATTCACGCTGCTTGTTGGCACGGTAAAAATGATTAATCTGGAATCTTACAACTGGGGAATTGTCACGATTATCATGTGTTTCTTGCCAGTGAACTGTCTAACTCTATTGACATTGATTTGGAAAAAATACGAGGACATGGACCTGTTATATTTCCCGATTTTGGTGCTGCCTATCACTGGAATTTTCTCGATTCTTTTCGGTATTTGGTTTTGGGTGACCCTGAAAGACAAGCGTGTGATTCAAGGTTTTCAATTCAAGGGATCTGACGCCAAGCAGGACTAAAAACACGCCTGTTTTGCATGGTTTCAGTTAAAAGCCTTGCGGCTGTGGGCGCGTCATTTATGAGCGCGCATCCACCGGATAGCCTGGAAGGGAAAAGCGCATGTCGCGGACCATCGTTGCCAAAAAGAGGCATGGTGTTTAGCCCCAAGCATGGTTGCAAGTAGTGGAGCCATATCTGGTGTTAATTGGCGCCCCTTGGGCACCAGACCGAGATGGGGCCTGAAGGCCGTTGCCTTGTTTGGCCCTTGGTAAATCACTCTGGGCTCGGTGAGTTCCAAAAGCCCCTCGTCACCTTGGGTGCTGCCCCAGCCGCTCAGGCCTTTGGCAACAATGGGAGTTGCCGGATGCCCGGTGGAAATGACCACCTCATTGATGGAAATATTGGGGCTGCGCAGGCGATTCGCCAGGGCCAGCGCCCTTGCTGGCACCGCACTAAAAACGGATGCCCCCAAACTTAGAGGACAGGCTTTCTCAACCTTGAGCAATTCCTGCTCGGATTTTGCAGGAACAAGGCAAAGCACCGGTGCAAAGAGTGATTCGCGACAAATTCGCATTTCGGGACTCGCATTGGCCAAAACCAATGGTGGGCACCCGTTTTCAGCGGAAGGCAGGGAAGGAACGGGCCCGATAAACCTGGCCCCCTGCCCTATTGCCTCCAATGCAAGTTGATACGCCTTGAGCCCCTCACTTGGCTGAACCAACCGAAATGGGGGAACCCCCTCCAAAAAGCGGGCTAACTCGAACTCGATTCGGGAGAGCAAACCGTTGGTGGCAATGACACGCCTGGTTGCGACACAGGTTTGGCCCTGGTTGACCACCGCCCCAAACCAGGCTGAACTTGCAACCAATGCGGGATCGGCATCGTCGAGGGCAAGGAGCGGATCACAGCCGGAAAGCTCCAAAGTGCTGCTTACAAGTTGGAATGCCGCAGAATTGGCCACCTTCCGGCCAACTGGAAGACTGCCTGTGAAGACCAAATGGTTGAGCGGTGCTGATGTCAGTTGGGTGCCAAATTCCCGTTCAGGTGGGAGTGCATTCAAGACACCGGAGGGAAGCCCCGCCATTTGGAAAATTTCCACCAACAACTTAGCACAACCTGGAGCCATCTCGGAGGGCTTGAACACCACTGTATTACCAGCTATCAGCGCCTGAATCATTTGGGTGCCGGCTAAAAAGTAAGGGTAATTCCAAGTGCCAATGATTCCGACCACGCCTCGTGCGCGGCGCTCCACTGTGGTTTTTGAACCGAAAAGGACCCATGGGGTGTCGGCTCTAGAAATCCTGCGGGTAGCCAAAATTCTCTTTGCGTGGCGCTTGAGGTATTTGCAGGCTTCGGCCAGGGGTAAAATATCGGCTGAAAGTGTGTCTTGTCCTGATTTGCCCAGTTCTTTCGAGGCCATTTGGCAAAGATCAGCCGCCCTTTGCGCTAGCAAACCGCGAACCCTGTTGGCAATCTCCAAACGATTGGCAAGTGGTAAGGCCTCCCAGTCTGGCTGAGCCTGACGTGCGTTGCTGACCATTTGGCCTGCCAAGGATTCCGATGGGGTGGGCTGGTCAGCGTTGGGTGTGGTGTCCATGCTGGAATCATAAGCAAATACAGACATTTTTGTAAAAGTGGGAGTGAAACCGTGGACTCTCCTTTCGCCCCCGCCAATTCGTTGGACTGGTCTAGTTGGCTTGGGGGTCTTCAAGGAACTGGTGGGCGGGTGAAAACCACCCCTGAAGATTTTCAGGTGGAGGAAATTCCCGCGTATGAGCCTGTTGGTGATGGGGAATATGTTTATCTGTGGGTTAAAAAGCGGGATGTTTCGGCGGACCATATTCGAAGAGAGCTGGCACGCGTGAGTGGGATCACACCGCGTGAGGTGGGAATGGCGGGGCTGAAGGACAGAAATGCCATCACTTGGCAGTGGATTAGCGTTCCCCTCAAAGCGAACCCCGCAGGCCAGGGCCTTTGCGGGGCTGGTTGGACAGTCCTTAGGGCAGTCAGGCACCGCAATAAACTAAGGCCAGGCCACTTGCGTGGAAACCGGTTTCGTCTTGTAGTGCGAGAGGCCAAGGCCAATTGGGAAAGCCTTCTCGGGCAGATTGTGGATCATTTAAAAAAAGTGGGGGTTCCCAATGCTTATGGGGCACAAAGGTTTGGCAGAGATCGCCAAACCTTGGCGTTGGGCCTAAGCCTTTTGGAGAATCCGCAACTACCAGTGAATCCCTGGTTGAGGCGATTGGCACTGTCAGCTGTGCAATCGCATGTTTTCAATACCTGGGTTTTGAATCGATTGAAGGCAGGTACTCTTCGGCAGGTAATTGAAGGTGAAATTTTGGGTCATTGCCCCCGGGGCGGCCTTTTTACTGCCGTGGATCTGGTTGCAGAGCAAAAGCGTTTGGAAGCCGGGGAAATAGTGCCGGCTGGCCCCATTCCCGGATCGAGAATACTGCCAGCCAAAGGACCGGCTGGCCTCATTGAAAGCCAACTTCTGAAAGAGCTGAACCTTTGCAAGTTGATGGACCCGTCTCGCGGGCGGTTGTTTTGCGGGACCCGGAGGCGCGCCCTTCTTTATCCGAGTGATCTAGTTTGGCAGGCAGCACCAGAAGTGCGTGGCTACCGGCTGGAATTCAGCCTTCCCGAAGGCAGCTATGCAACGGTTCTTGCTGGCATGCTTTTGGAAGGCGAAAGCTGGCGGGGCCCGGAAGCGGGGGAAAAAGAGGGCATGGACGAAGCTGGAGAAGAAGGCCTGACGGAGGAATCTCTGGAAGCCTCGGAACTCTCGGAGGTTGAAGGGGAAAGCGCCACGCTGGGTGATTCACCGTTTGGGGGAACGGAGTGAGGATAATGCGGGTTGCGCCGACCGTAACGGCTACGCAGCTGAGAGTTGTTGCATTTTCATTTTTAAGGATTGACCCGGGTTGAGTAATCGTTGGTGGGCTGGTCAAAATGGTTCTTACCAGCGCGCAACCCTTGGCACCCGGAATAAAAATGGCCAGAGTCAAGCACCTAACCCCTTCAGCGAGCCTGGAGGATTGCACGGTGCCGGAAAAAATCCTGCTTTCCGCCCACGACCTGGAAAAGGTGGGCGAAACACCATTTAGCGCCGAATCTTTGATCGTCGCTTCTTGGAAGCGTTACCCTAAAACCTTTGGTTTGAAGGGTTTTGCTGACCATTATCCCGATTCGAATAAAATCCTCGCATCCATAATGGGCGAGAAGGGGCTGGCCAAAAAAGGCTGGCTGCTGAAGGTCGGACAAAAAACATATGTCCTGACCCCAGATGGCAAAAAGGCCGTACTTCGCCTTCAGGCGGGTGAGGGTCCTCCACCAGCTCCGGTGCGAACCACCCCAACACCGGCCTTCAAGGGCCTGCCAGCCGAATTGGACGGCGTGTTGGTGCGATTGCTTGACAGCGAAGCACTGTATAAGCATTTGGAAGACCGCAAGCAAGACATCACTTTTGCCGATTCCCTTCAGTTTTGGGGCCTTCCAGAGAAGGCAAAAGCTGAAGAGATCGATCAGCAACTGGTGGTTGTTCGCAGCCAAATGGACAACGCACGCGAAAAGCTTGAAAAGTCGGCGCTAACCCTAACGAATGGCCGCAGCATCAGCCAAGATGATGTGGATCTTCTGGGCCAGTTGCACTCTTACCTACAGGAGCGCTTCGCACGGCATCTGAACCTGATGCGTCAGCGGGCCGTTAAAAGCTAGGACAAGTGCCTTAAGCAGTGGCTTTTCAAGCCTATTTTAAGCTGCCTCAGCGGGTCTCGACTGGAATCTCAGTCGGGACCCGTTGGCATATTGAGGGTCTATTTCGAAACCCAACCAGCGACGGTCGAGTGATTCGGCCACAAAGCCCACTGTGTTGCTTCCGGAGAACGGGTCTAAAACCAGTTCACCAGGCTTGGTGAGCATTTTCACGAAAAATTCTGGCACTGGTAAGGGGAAACGAGCTGGATGGATTGGCAATCCCTCAGCGCGACAGGCACGAAAGTATGGATCGCTTGAACGGGTGTTTGGCACCACCAGCACATTGCTGGGTATTGCCCCGCCGTTATCTTTTTGGAAGACCTTACTAAGCTCGTGCTGGGAAGGGCGCATGGCGGGATCGTAGCCATCGCGCAGCAGCCTTTTCATGGAAGGGCTATAAGGCTTGAGAACCCGGCGGTTGTCGGCGCGGGGCTCCTTGGATTTCGACAGCCACCAAATTAGATTCACCGCATCCTTCACCCGGGTGCGGGTGATGGTGACCCACTGAGCAGGTGTTGGCAGCTTACTTGGGTTGTACCAGTAAAAATCCTGCGCCAAGTGGAAGAGTTTGGCAAGGCGCAAAATTAGTTCATATTGGTAAAGCGAACGGGTGGCACTACCTCGCACCCAGGCCCCACCCAGCTCCAGAACAAAACTACCCGTGGGGTGCAAAACCCTATGAATTTGCTCCACATAAGGCCAAAGCCAATCGCTGTAGGAGCCTGGATCCACATTGCCGTAGGCTTTTTGGCGCCTGAGGGCAAAGGGGGGCGAAGTGACCACCAAATCAACCGAGTCATCCGCAAGGCGTTTTAGGCCCTCCAGGGCGTCGATATTCCAGCACTGGCCAAAGCTAGTGCTGTAGGCAGGCACGGGAGCAGGTTCGCGCAGTCGCAACGACTGGTCAACCTGCTGGAAACTATTTTTTTGGGCTCGGACCGGCACCGGCAAACCCCCGCAAACGAAAATTGATCTGACCAAAGGGCCAGATCAATGGGGTCGGATAGCGATTTATGAAGGTGGAATCCATACCAAAATACCGGCCAAAAAACCTTCGACCCAATTTACCAATGGGCTATTGGGCCTGTTGGCAGGTTGATGGGTAGTTCGTCCGCCTCGTGCCATGGGTGGGAATCGCGCAACTCCAAGGCGGGACGCATGCGATCAGCCAGGGCATCCAGGTGGGCAGTGCTTTGCAGCATGACCATTTCTTGTTGGATTTCACGCCCGGGGCGCAGCATTTTGCAATACCAAGCAGCCATTTTGCGGAATGTGAGGCAGGCAAAACGCTCGTCACGCAAACGCAAAAGCTGGGTGAAGTGGGCCCGCATAAATTCAAGCCGGCAAACATAGGTAGGCGGGGTTCCCGGGTCTCCGGTGGTATCCCACAGGTGGAAGTGATGAAAAATCCATGGATTGAGTAGGGCACCTCGCCCCAGCGCCAGCCCGGCACAGCCAGTTTCCCGCAGCATGTGAGCCGCATCGGCAATATTGCGTACATCGCCATTTCCCAGGACGGGGATGCGCTTCACCGCGGCCACCACCCGCCTGATACCGTCGATATCGATTGAACCTGAGAAACCTTGTTCCCGTGTGCGACCATGGATGGTGAGGCCGGCAACACCCGCCTGTTCGAATTCCCGGGCCAATTCAGGTGCTGTGATTTGGGAAGAATCCCAGCCGAGGCGCATTTTGACCGTCACCGGAATGGATACGGCCTCGACCACCGCACGCACCAATTCAATTGCGCTGGATATTTGGCACAGCATGGCCGAGCCGCCACCGCCTTTGGTGACCTTGTTGACCGGGCACCCCATGTTGATGTCGATACTGGCCAAACCATCGCCGAGCTTTTCCACCAAAAACCTTGCGGCGTCAGCCAATTCAGTGGGGCGGGCGCCATAGATTTGCACCGCATAGGGGCGATCTTCGGGACAGGTTTCAATCAGTTCGAGTGTTTTCTTGCTGCCATTGAGCAGGGCTCTGCCATTGACCAGATCGGTAGTTGCCAGGCCCAAGCCACCCAGCCCACGCACCACCAAACGGAACGGCAGGTTGGTGTAGCCCGCCAGCGGGGCCATGGTGAAACGGCTAGCCAAAAGAAGGCCACTTAACCGGATTCTTCCCCCTTCCAAGGTGGATGGGGGAGGAACCGGTGGTGGAACGAAAAGCGCCTGGCGCGGATCGGTAGGATCCTGTCGGAGGGGCGCTGATGATATTTCAGGATTTGTCATGGACAAACTTGTTGGGGTTCCCATCCAAGGCCTGACCTGGCAGCGGACGCCAGAGGACCATTTCCTCGATCTGTTTGGCCATTTCAAAGTCCATATCGGTTATGGCCCGTTGGCTGTGTGTCTTTAGTTTGACTAGCACTCGGGCCCATGTCACTTCCAAATCGGCATGGTGGTACCCGGCCTCACAAAGAAAACCGACTGCATTGACCACTTGGAGGGTGGTGGGCCATCCATCGGTGTTGAATTTCCTGCGGATCCAGCCATTTTCCACAAACCATTTATCCAGACCAATTTCCAGCAGTTTATCGACTGCTTCAGCCTCGCTGTAGGCATGCAAATTTTTTGCCATTTTGAGCTCCCCCCAAAAGCCTTGGTTTAAACTTGAAACCGTCTGTGCCCGGCCCCTAAGCCTATGGTAGCCTCATCAAGCTCCAAGACCCGAAACGGGAGGCGACTCCATGCAATTTCTTTTCAAACAGCCCTCCCGGCGAACATTGCGTTGGGCCAACCTGCTTGCGGGAGGGGCCGTTTTAGCAACCGGTTGCGGCCAAGACGCCCATCATTTGGCATCGATCGCTTCCAAACTGGGGAGGCAGATAGCCACCGGTTCGGAAAGGGTGCGTGAAACCGCCCTTGGCAGACTTTTTCAAAATCGGAGTGTTCTTGAACAAGTCCCGCTAACCGACCGCGCCCGTATTCGATTGCGGCTGGATCGAAACCTGAATGGGTTGGAAATATCTGTTCGCCAAATAGAGGCAGGCTGCCTGGAACTTACTGGTGAAGTGCCTGATGAAGCCGCTCGCCAAGCAGCGGTGCAATCTGTGCAGCAATTACCTGGCGTTGAAAAGGTGGCAGATGGTTTGAAGCTGGCCGGGAGTACCAAAGACGAAGAGAAGGCCGTTGTGCCTAATTCAGCCCCGCCCGTTAGCCCAAAACCAGCTACCATGCCTGGAAGTGGCGGTGCCACAACCACTTTACCGGCCAATAGCCCCACGGCACCAAATCCAGCTAATCCATCCGGTCCGGCGGGATCATTTCCACCTTTGCCTGCAGGTGGATCACCTCCACCGCTTCCCACAACTGGTTTTATGCCGCCAATTCCGGGTGGGAACCCCGTTACCATTCCACCCCCACCACCTGCTGCTCCTAAACCACCGCAGTAGTGTTTAAGATTTACAATCAAACGAGCCCGGCAACCAAAGGTTCCCGGGCTCGTTTGATTTTTACTATCGGCCGCGTTTTAGAGGGGCCGTTTGTTCTCAATAGAGGTCTTCGCCACCGGTAGACTTCTTGTCTTCCTTGGAAACTTCGGCGATGAGTGCATCCGAAGTGAGGAGGAGTGTCGATACGCTTGCGGCGTTTTGGAGGGCGCTGCGCACAACCTTGGCTGGGTCGATGATACCCTCCTTGATCATGTCGACATATTTGTCGTTACGAGCGTCGTATCCGAAGGTGACCGACTTCTCTTCGAGGACCTTGGAACGAATGACCGCGCCATCTTGGCCAGCGTTTTGAGCGATCTGGGTGATAGGAGCGGTGCAAGCCCGGACGACGATGTCGAAACCGGTTTGCTCGTCTTCGGTGAGTCCCTTGGCTTTCAGGCCTTGGCTAGCCCGGAGAAGGGCCACACCACCACCTGGCAGAATGCCTTCCTGAACAGCAGCGCGGGTGGCATGCATGGCATCTTCCACACGGGCTTTTTTCTCTTTCATTTCACTTTCAGTTGCGGCGCCGACATTGATCTTGGCCACGCCACCGGAAAGCTTTGCGATGCGCTCGCTGAGCTTTTCCTTGTCGTAGTCGCTGGTGGACTTCTCGAGCTCGCGCTGAATGGAAGCCACGCGTGCTTTGATCTCGTCTTTTTTGCCGTAACCTTCGATGACGGTGGTGTTGTCCTTGTCGATCTTGACCTTCTTGACGCGACCAAGATCTTTCAGGGTGACATTCTCAAGGTTGGTGCCGAGATCTTCGAACAGAGGACGGCCACCTGTGAGAACCGCGATGTCCTCAAGCATTGCCTTGCGGCGATCACCATAGCCTGGGGCCTTGACGGCACAGACCTTGAAGGCGCCTTGGCTTTGGATTTTGTTAATCACCAGGACGGCCAAGGCATCAGCCTCGACATCCTCGGCGATGATGAGAATAGGCTTCCTTTCTTGGAAAACCTTTTCCAGCAAAGGAACAAGGTCCTTGGCTGCGGAAATTTTCTTTTCGTGAATGAGGACATATGCGTCCTCAAGGTCGCACTCCATCTTCGCGGTGTCGGTCACGAAGTAAGGGGAGAGGTAGCCGCGGTCGAATTGCATACCTTCGACAAACTCGTGGCCAGTCTTGGTGCTTTTTCCTTCTTCGACGGTGATGACGCCGTCTTTGCCGACCTTTTCCATGGCTTCGGCAATGATGGTGCCGATTTCTTCGTCATGGTTTGCGGCAACGGTGGCTACCGATTGCATGTCCTTGAAGCTGGAGCACTTCTTGGCGCTTTCTTTCAAACGCTCGACAATTTGCTCGACAGCGGCTTCCATGCCACGCTTCATGAGCATGGGGTTGGCGCCGGAAACAACAGCCTTCAGGCCTTCGTTGAAGATAGCCTCAGCCATGACGGTGGCAGTGGTGGTGCCATCGCCTGCCACATCGCTGGTTTTACTAGCGACTTCGCGCACCATGCGGGCGCCCATATTCTCGTATTTGTCTTCGAGTTCAATTTCCTTGGCGACAGTAACACCGTCTTTGGTCACTGTTGGAGAACCGAAGCTCTTTTGGATGACGACATTGCGCCCCTTAGGCCCCAGGGTCACCTTCACAGCGCGGGCAAGTTTGCCCACACCACGGCGAAGGGCCTCACGGGCTTCCTGATCAAACGCGATTTGCTTTGCGGCCATGCTGGAATCCTCAATTACTGACTAAAAACTTGTTTGGAAAAAACCGTTACTAAGCTGATGATTCGAAGGGGCTGGCTAAAATCAGCCAGTCACAACGGCGAGAACATCTTCTTCCCGCATGAGCAGGACATGTTCGCCATGGCTTTGCTTGAATTCGTCGCCGGCCCAGTTAGTGAAAAGGACTACATCTCCCACCTTGAGGGCAGGAGCCTTGTGGGTGCCGTCTTTCAGCAACTTGCCTGGGCCAACGGCAAGAACTTTACCCTTTTGAGGTTTGTTCTTGGCGTTTTCGGGTAGGAACAGACCGCCTGCGGTCTTCTCGTCGGCGGCAAAACGCTCAATCACGACGCGATCACTTAACGGGCGCACATTCGTTTTCATGACTATCGGCCACCTCAAACTCTTTGCGGGGAATGGCTCACCCGCTGGCACATTCAGTCCATGCGGATCCACCCTGATGACTTCCTATTATGCAATCGGCGTGCCACAGGCAGACCAGACTTGTGCCAGTTAGTCCCGAACACCCTGCAATTCCTTTAGATCCAAGCAGTTTTGGTGAAACATTAAGTGAAAAAGAGAGTTCACTGACTGCCAACTTTGGTAACAGTTCGGGGTGACTTTCTGCCAAGTTGGAACACGAACCCGAGTCCAGGCCTGCCTGATTGACAGTTGCCGGGTTGGCAACCTTTCAAAAGGACTGGCAATAATGCTTTCCAGAGCGAAAAATTTGATCTAGAGTTAGCTTATTAGGTGGATTCCTAACCCATGGGGCAGGCAATTAGCCCTGCAAAAGATGTCTGTAGATATTCAAATTAATCAGAACGAATCAGCACAGGCAGTGGCTGATGCCACGACCCTTGGGAAGGTTCTAACCTCCATGGGGTCTGTTGGCGTTGCCTTGAGTGGTGGTGTGGATAGTGCAGTGGTGGCCGCCGCTGCGCATTTGGCACTTGGAAGCCGGGCGCTGGCCTTCACAGGGGATAGTCCGAGTGTTGCCCGGGCCGAAATTCTCCATGCAATTGAAATAGCCCTTCTCATTGGCATTCGTCACGAATTGATGCCTACCCACGAATTTGACTCGGCCAGTTATGTGGCAAACGATGGCTCGCGCTGTTACCACTGCAAAAGCACGCTCTATGACACGGCACTGCCAAACATGAAAGATTGGGGTGTTGAATTTTTGGTGAGCGGAGCCAACTTGGATGATTTGGGTGATTACCGACCCGGACTACAAGCAGCAGCAGAAAGGCTTGTGAGGCACCCGCTTGTTGAAGCCGGGCTGAACAAGGATCGAGTTAGGGGCCTTGCGCGCTATTATTCGTTACCCATTTGGGACAAACCCGCTTCGCCCTGCTTATCTAGCCGAATCGCCCCTGGTGTTGAAGCAACCCCGGAAAGGGTGGCGCGGGTTGAGACAGGAGAGATCTTTTTGCGGAGTTTGGGATATCCGGTTTGCCGGGTGCGTGTGCACGCGGAGGAGTTGGCCCGGGTGGAGATCCCGGCCGATGCGATTGTGGCCTTCATGGGTGGAAACCACCATGAGCTGGTGACGCAAAAACTGCTGGAATTAGGTTTTCGCTACGTGACACTTGATTTAAAGGGCTTCCAAAGCGGCAGTATGAACAGCATGGTGCCGCTGGGCATACGCTCCAAGTATTCCAAGCCAAACGGCTACCAATCCCCCGAGGCAAGCGCATGAAAACCCAAACCAAAACGGGCTCGCAAATTCTTGACGATCGCCATTTGGAGATACGCGCCCGCATACTGGAATTGGCTGCCGAATTTGATCGCGTGGACCGCTTTGGAGGAGCCGCCGATGATCCTCGCATGGCACTGATCCGGTCAGCCATCGAGCAGCTACTCGACGGGCCGTCAGGTGGCAAAGCGGAAAAGGTGCAATTGCTGTTTTCAGATCCCTACGAAAAGGGCTGGAAAGTACCAACGCCAAGAATTTAAAGGGGGTTTTGAAGGCAATTGGCCAAGTTGTTTTTGGTATGACTTAACTGGGCCAGAATTCGACCAATCTTGCAGGTTGATTTCACTGCAATGCTTGCGGATGTAGCCCGGATAAAAAGCCTATAAAAACCTTGCAATTTGGGTTTTTATTGCCAAATCATTAAAATGATTTTATTCTCTTGGCCTACTGATTCACCTCTCCATCAACGAATCTTCATCCGATAGACATGAACTTCTGATTTGCCAATCTGGCCGGTCAATTTCCCCTCGGCCAGTTGCAGCCCGGAAGGACGATCGGGAAACGCTGGTTGCAATTCACCTTCAAGGCCATTGGGCAGTGCCAAATCCACCGGGTTTGCAGTGGTTTCAGAAAGATTGACGACCACAACGACGGCCCCCATGGGGGAAACCCAGGTAGCGGCTGCCACATTGCCACCATCGGTCAGCTTGGTATGCCTGCCATTTAAAAATACTGGGGCAAGATCTTTGAATTCATTGCCGACTTTGCCACACTCGGCCCACAGTTCAGGGTTATCGGTCAAGTACCACTCTTCCCAGGCTGGCTTTCCTTCGGCCTTCTTTTTTGCGCGCAGCTCGGACTCGACATTGTGGTAAATCGACCAAGACATCACACCCTTCGCCCCATTCACCAATCCGGTATAGCACAAGTTTCGGTACTCGGCGGGAGTCG